>Ga0307515_10018907_pt1 | contig 12439 bp, 6 predicted proteins | sample 17_EM_MG_FD_194513 | JGI IMG/M metagenome (GOLD analysis project Ga0307515, IMG submission 194513) | Populus trichocarpa ectomycorrhiza microbial communities from riparian zone in the Pacific Northwest, United States - 17_EM | ecosystem: Host-associated > Plants > Roots > Unclassified | place...
GAATCATAACTAGGTTTAAAGAACGATATATAAAAGGCTGTTATAATGCAGTAATAAGAAGATACTTCTTTATGGATAAGCTATATATATTTAAAGAGTTATACTAAAAGTGGTATAGACAGAGACATAACGATAAGTGGGAAGATTTCTATATATAGTTGGATGAAAAAGTTATCTAAGACCACCTAATTATAGAAAAGGCTATAAGTTATATTAAAGGAGCCTTAATTATAATGTTAAAGGATCTAGAGGAGTAATTAGAGGACTAGAGAAGTAAGAGGCAAATTATAGTACCTGCGAATAAAGTTATAACGCTTAGATTAACACGAGAGAGGTTTAAACTTAAGGATAAAGACGAACTAAGAGTTGACCTAAGACATTAAGCATATTATATATTAGTATGGATTATATATATAGATAATACGTGTAATATATATAGGGTACCAAAAGACAAGAACTAAAAGTACCCAGTAAGGATATATTAGTTATTAGATAAGGCAAAATATTAAAACGCTAAGTATATATATGGTTGGCACCCCGTAAAAGTATAAGCCTAAGGGGACTTAATACTTTAGCTAGGAAGATTCCTTACGGAAGAATGCCTAGACGGATAATAGTAGTAGGAATGCCTAGAGAATACGTGTCTATAGTATATTAAAGATAAAAAGCGAACTAAGTATTAGCTAAAAGTAGACTAAGTATAAACAGGATTAAGCAGCTAATAGTTAGGAAAAGTGGAGGCCTATAAAACCAGAGGGAACTAGTAGTAGAGCCTTAGACCCTTAAAGGAATTTAAGGACAATACCTAAATTTATAAGTTAAGGGGTAAAATTAATAGTTTAAAGCATTAATAGATAGTGGAGTAATAAGGAACTATATCTTATTAGCAGTAGTTAAAAGAATAGGACTATTATATAGGAAGAAGGAGCACCCTTACCTATTAGTAATAATTTTAGGAGATCCGATAGCTTACGGAGGAGGCATTATTAATCTTAAAATAGGACCTATTTAGTTAACTATTAAAGGGAGATAAATCGAGATATCTTTTAATATATTACTATTAGGGAATAATAAGGCAGTACTAGGAATGCCTTAGTTATAGGAATATAATCTAAAGATTAATTAGATTATAGGTTAGGTTAATATTAGGAATACTTAACGCTATAAGATGTAATAATAAGCTAAGATAGTATGGTACTAAGTAGGAGTAACCTATAAAGAAACGGAAAAAGGACTAAGTTATATACTAACGAGATACTATAAGTATAGTAAGAAACTATAGTCACCGGAAAGTAAAAAGCTATTAGAATATATAGCATAGAACTATAAAATAGAATTAGAACTAGGAATAAGTCTAAGATTCTTTCTAATTTATAAGCTTACTAAAGAAGAAGGCAGAGTATTAAAAGAGTTTATTTAGGAAAATTTATAAAAAGGATATATTAGACCGTCGTAGTTATCAGCGGGTTATTTAGTACTATTTATACCAAAGAAGAACGGTAAATTAAGGCTATATATTGATTATAGACAGTTAAACAGCATTACTAGAAAGGATAGGTATCCTTTACCCTTAATTAGCGAAATCTAAGATAGGATAGGTAATGTATAAATCTTTACAAAGATAGATCTAAGATGGGCGTACTATTAGATTAGAATTAAGGAAGGTAATAAATAAAAGGTAGCCTTTAGGTTAAAGGAAGGACTATATAAACTATTAGTTATATAATTTAGGCTTATAAACGTACTAGCAACGTTCTAGAAGCGTATTAATAATATATTAGGAGAATACTTAGATAAATTTGTTATAGTATACCTTAATAATATTATTATCTACTTAATAACGGAGGGAGAACACGGGGAATACGTTAAATGGGTCTTAAGGAGACTATAGGAAGAATAAATGCTAGTAGTAATTAAGAAATGCAAGTTCTTTACTAGGAAGACCGATTTTGTTAAATTTATTATTAAACTAAGCCAACTTAGTATAGATCTAAAGAAGATTAAGGCTATAGTGAATTGGTAGGAACTAGAGAACGTTATATAGTTAAGATCGTTCCTAGGGTTTTACAATTACTGTAGAAGGTTTATAGCGCAGTAGTTAAAGAATATTAAGCTATTTACGCGATTAACGAAGAAAGAAGAACTATAGGTATAGGAAAAGGAATAGTAGGAGCTATTTAAGAAAGTTAAAGAGTTGTTTACCTAGGAGCTAGTTTTTAAAATCTATTAACTAGGTCTAGAGACAGTTATAGAAATAGATGCATTAGACTATATACTAGGGGCATACTTTATACAGAAATATTAAGATAGATAGCACCTAGTAGTATACTATAGTTAAAAGATAATACTACTAGAGTTAAACTATAACATCTATAATAAGAAGTTATTAGGTATAGTTATAGCACTAAAGGAATAAAGAGCATTCTTATAAGGTATAGAGAAACTATTTATAGTTAAGATGGATTATAAGAACCTAGTAGGATTCCTAATAATAAAGGAACTTAACTAAAGATAGGTTAGATGGGTAGAGATGCTTATAGAATACTATTTTGAGATTTAGTATACTAAAGGTACAGACAATACGTAAGTAGATACTCTAAGTTAAAAAGCTAAACTATAGAACGATAAAAAGCTATTAGGGGCTTTACTGCGAAAGGATATAGATAGATTAATTAGGTATAATTATCTAAAAATTATAGTAACTTAAGAAGAACTAGATAAAGTTTACGAGTTACTAGAAAGCTTTTAGGAATAAAGGATCTCTAAAGCTTAGCTAGAGGAGCAGCTAGAATACCTAGAAGGAGAAACACTATATAAGTATAGAGAGGTAAGGTACATCCTAAGAAGTATAGTAGAGCAATTTATAGAAGATTTCTATAAGGGAATAACTTAGGGATATAATAGAGCTATGGACTTAGTGTTAAGACTTTAAAAGAAGTACATTATTAATGAAATCTAGGGCTTAGTATAAAAAGTTATAAAGGAATATCTAGATTGCTAAAGGAATAAACTAATAAGGTATAAGCTATATGGAGGGCTATAACCTATTAAAATACTAGAGAGACTATAGGAGGTTATATTATAGGACTTTATCGTTAAGTTACTAAAGTTAAGAGACCCTATTACCGGATAAGATTATAACGTAATCTTAGTAATAGTAGACAAGCTTACAAAGTAGGGATACTTTATAGCATGTATAGAAGAAATCTCAGCGGAAGATATCGCTAAAATCTATATTAAAGAAGTGTTTGTAAAGCATAGAGATCTAAGATTTATAGCAGTATTTTAGGAGGTATTCTTAGCGGAATAAGGAGTTAGAGTAGTAACTTCTACCGTATATTATCTACAGATAGACGGTTAAATGGAAAGATTAAATTAGATATTAGAGCAGTATCTAAAATATTATGTTAATTACGCATAGAATAATTAGGTATTGCTATTACCAGTTATACAATTTGCATATAATATAATACCTTAAGAAGGAATAGGCATATTACTATTTAAGGCGAATTATGGATATAAGCTAAGAATATTGTTATTACTATAGTAAGCGAAGAAGATAAGTAGTACAGCTAAAGAAAGAATAAAGATATTAATAAATCTTTATATAGACCTTAGAGAATTAGTAAAATAAGTATAAAAGAGAATAAAAAAGTACTATAACACTAAGAGATTTAAGGGACTAGATCTTAAGGAGGGAGATAAAGTATAACTACTATATAAAAATTTTAAGAGTTGACGACTAAGTAAGAAGTTAGACTATGTTAGACTAGGACCTTTTAAAATTACGCAGAGGATTTTACTGGTTACGTTTAAGTTAAACCTACTAGCTAGAATAAAGATCTACCCTATATAGTATATTATAATACTAGAGCCAGTATACGGGAATGTTAAGCCACTAGTCTATAAGGCAGATATATATAGAGGATAGAAAGAAGATAAATAGCAAGTTTTAAAGATCATTAGTTATAAGGATATTAACAATAAAATATAATATAAGGTAAAGTGGATAGGCTATACTAAGACTACCTAGGATCTACTAGAGAATTTAAAGAACGCTATAGGAAAGGTATAGGAGTATTGAAAGAAATTAGGTTAGGCAGTATTAATAAAGAAGGATCGCTAAAAAATGAGTTACCTAAGGGGGACCTAAGAAGAGTAGTTACTAAACTATTTAGATCTATTTCCTTCTCAGCTAAAAGAGAATCCGTTCTTTTATTACTGGGTTCCTATGGACCTTATTCCATAAGTTTCTACTCCTTAAAACGCACCTTTTTATAAACCTTTTTAAGATGGAGTAGCTAAGCGGACGTCGCAATATAGGCTTTAAGGGCCTTCTGTTCTACGTTATAAGAACATTCTAGCTTAGTAAGAGCCTAAGACAGTTTACTATCTAGCTGTATAGCAGCAGATTAAACACGAGACCCTAAGATAAATTAATTAGGGAACTAGACGACTATTAAGAGTAATAAGTTACGTATATTTAGTATTAGAGACGGAGCGAATATTATAGGACGAACGAATATTTGCTTTAGTGCACTCCGAATAAGAGGACGGTTATTGTAATAATAGGTTCGCCAACGTAATATAAACTAACCTCTTTTTAGAACAACAAGAACATAAAGATGGTATAATCTTACTAAGAGATAATATCGCAGCAACAGTATAAGCACGACGTTGCGCTTGCGAGGAAGAAATTGCTTTAGGTATAATAAGTAACGATATTAACTAAATTAATTAGACGGATATTATACCTCTAGTAAACGATTTAGAGATATTAGGAATCTTTAAGGACGAAGATAAAGAGAAGGGAGATGGTATTACGGACGCTTTAAGTACAATATTATAACTACTTGGGGAAGAGTTAAAAGAAGCTAGTTGGTTAATTTAGGCACGGTCTAGGATGGAGCTGGTAGAGCTATGTGACGAGAAATAGTAACCGAAGTTATATGACGTTGTATGCAGTGTACGCAGTGTATAAGGGGAACGTACGTATAATACGTATAACACGTATATTATATATAAGAAGGATTTTATAGGAGTACGGTTGTGTATTTAAAGGACTATAGTCCCTACCTAGATAGTTCCTTTCTTGTAGTAATTCTTAGAATATAATTAGAGTTAATCTATTAGGCAACTACTCTACCAGTTATTATTACGTTGTTAACTTTACCTTGCATTACCTATATACCTAGCCCAATAACGAGCCTATTGTAGTTCCTGCTATAAGATTCCGTTACAATTTTAAATCCTAAGTTCTTACTTTTTATATAAGGCTATTTTAAGTTAATAGGGACTATATAGTCTTTTATAAAGTGTTTTATTATATTTATAGTTAATAGTACTAAGTAGCTTTTATATTAATTGTAGTATATAAGCCTTTAGTTCTTGTTAAACTGACCACCCTATATCTTATTACCCCGCTAACGTCTTACAAACCTGTTTCTGTTACCTATTTATTACATACTACCTTATGTATATATAGTCTCTTTTCTTTATAAATCAATCTACACATAAGTCCTCCTTTCTTGACCTTATTTTCCGTCCGACAGTTCTTTTTATTATATTTTAGCTTATTTTTATACAGTAGGTAAGTAAATTTATAGACTAGAGATTAAAACTAAGCCCATTATATACTAGAACTCTTAACTAAGCTAGTAGTATTTTTAAAAAGAGAAGAATCTACTTTTAAAGCCATATTTCTTATAATATTAAAGTAGGGGGGTAGAGGAGGTAGGGAATTCTTAAAAAAAAAATTGATGGGGAATGCTAAGAAATTCCACAATATTTTGATACGATACGAGATATTGTATCAATAGTGGATTGTCGATCTGTATCGCAATAAGATTAGATTTTTGCCCACCCCGGGCACGGCCCAAATACACTACTATCCTAAACCATAGCCAGTACCTCTGAATGAGTCAACAGGTTTTCTGCATCTTTTTCCCGACATCACACAAAGACCATGAGCGCGCGGCTTAACCAGAGTGGGGTTAGCCAGCCATGGTGTTTGTGGCAGTTTGGCTACCAGTGAGACGAAGGTGCTGGAGGCTGGTAATCTTCCGATACCGTGCCTGGGCCATAACCGTGACTATGGTTGGGAATCTCGCTATCTGAACAGGGAGTCGTGGGCGATACAGAGCCTGAGATTGTGTATGGTGTTTGGTGTATAGATTGTGGCAGCTGAGTAGTAGTGCTCAGAGTTGTGGTAGTCAAAACAGTCGTAGTTGGAGTCGTAATGATGGTAGTCGAAGTGGTAACAGTCGAAATATTAGTAATAGGTGTAGCATTAGTTGTGATAATGGTGGTCATAGTAGGGGTAGCAGTATTTATGACAGTGGTAGTCAAAACGGTCGTAGTTGGAGTCGTAATGATAGTAGTCGAAGTGGTAACAGTCGAAATATTAGTAATAGGTGTAGCATTAGTTGTAATAATGGTGGTCATAGTAGGGGTAGCAGTATTTATGACAGTGGTAGTCAAAACAGTCGTAGTTGGAGTCGTAATGATAGTAGTCGAAGTGGTAACAGTCGAAATATTAGTAATAGGTGTAGCATTAGTTGTAATAATGGTGGTCATAGTAGTGGTAGCAGTATTTATGACAGTGGTAGTCAGGGTAGTGGTAGCATTAGTTATGACAGTGGTGATTAGAGAAGGGGTAGCATCGGATATAACAGTGGTGGTCAGGATGCTGGTAGTACTTATTGTGATGGTGGTGGTCGGGGTGGTAGTCACCAAATTGGTATTGGTGGATGTGGTCTGAGTAGGACAATGAAGGCCCGTGTCGGAGACCAGCTATCACGGAAATTGTTGCTTAGCAAAAGGATCATCGGATCTATTCTGGAAAGACTTACTTGATCAACAATATGCACAACTCCATTCTGGATAACAATATCCTCTTGCACGATGCGTGCACCATTCACATACTTGGTTCCATTGCTGACCAACACAGTGATATCGTCGCCGTTTATGGATTGAAAGAATGCTCCATCCACGAGAAGGGGGCTATATGCCACGAAGCCTTCGACAATATTTGCGCTGAGGAGAGCCAAGGCATTGATCGTAGCATTAGAACCTTGGCCGCATCTCAGAGCGGTAGCGAATGCGGAGTCAGACGGGATAAAGGCGGTGATCGAAGGGACAAAGTCAAATGCGCTGACACTAGAGGCAGTCGCGTTTGCGAATAGGTCAGTCCCACCAATAGTTTGTAGTGTTGATGACAACAAAGTAGGTATAGTAAAGTAACTGTTTGGAAGAATCGCGTCAGCCTGGAGAAGTTTTAAGTCTTAGGTAAGGAAACAGAATTTGGGCTAACCCGTCAGTAATGTGTATTACCCATCCATCAAAGAATATGTCCTCTTCAACAACCTGGACACTTCTTCCAAGTCCCGAAAATAGCTCGATTGGACCGGTCGAACCGCACGATTGCCTTTGAGAGACAACAGTCTGGCCCCTCCCGTTGAGGTTTGCATCTTCGATGTCGTATGTCGTAACAATACTTCCAGTGCAGGCCCGCAGGACCGCAGCAGGTTTGAAATAAGGAGACACCTGATATGGGTACTCTTGTATAAGCAAACTGAAGTTCTGGAACTGTATGTCCTGTCGCTCTCGTCGCGTCGGTGCTCTTCTGGGTACGTAAACAGTGCCCCCAGTACCATTTACGTTGCCTCCACCGCCACTGTTGCAGAGCGACTGTGACATGTCGCTGCCAGCCTTGGAAACATCACTTGGGCAGGCGGATGACTGGGCTCGACTAGGGTGTAACAAGATCAGAGCGAAAAAGATTAAGTTGAAAATCAATGGCAAGTGGAACGCCATTTCCAGATGATTGTAATTACTATAAGAGAAGCACGAAGGAACAGAGACAGAATTCTGCTTTGAATGTATTATCTGTGAAGCAAACTACCTTATCCGGCGGCCGGAGTAATTTGTATGCATCTGGTCGCAACCTGTTCTATATAAATGCGTGACGCGGCTATGCCAATGGGACTTCGGCAGCAAGCAACGACGACTCAGCCATTATGCAATGCAGCGTTTCAATTTTAGAAGAAACATACGCACCCATCTCAAGAATGTGGGTGGGTAGACAAATCAGTTTTTGCGGGACTTGGCAAGAATCTGTTGGTGGCTGAGTAGCTGAGTAGCCCATCGCATGAATTCACTGGTTTTGGCATAGCTCAGCCTTATCAAAAGTCGACGAGGCTGGCGAGAACTTGTCTTACCAGAACCACTTAGGAGTCCTCCCCACTCCGTGCACGGTCCCACTCAATGCACGGTTTTCCTCACCAAAATTTACTCAAATACACCTTTTTATACCACCTATAACTTAATAGCCCTTTAATGGAATTTTATAAAAATTAAAATATGGCTTACCAGATACTATTTTTATAATTTTATGTTAAAAAAGTATTTAAATTTTTAAAATATTTGTATTAAAAATAACGCTAAAAAAGTACTTTTTTAATATAAATATAAATTATTCATATTTATATAGTAGATCTTTGATTAACGTCTGATACGGATCCTATCTGGCCCACGCAGACTACTCCGTCACAGGGGGAAAACTTATAGTTTACATGAAGAAAACCCTGCAGTTGGGTTGGGGGAGGAAAAACCCTATGAGCCACCTCAGTAGGATGAAAAACCCCAGTTTGCCATGTCCGTCCATAGCGGCGGCCCTGCGGGCCTACGGCTACGTCCTGTCCTCCTTGAATGTTCGAACTCCTTGGGAACCACTGCTTCCTTCTCTAGCTTATCCAAGCTAGGGTTCACTACGTCCTAGCTAGGCCTTGCCAATTGATTGCCGTGTGCTTGTAATTATAACTATATCCCATCTCTTGGCCATCCCCAGTGTGCTATCTCTTGTAGACCATTGCCATATACGCCATGCCTCCTCCCCCCCTAAGGCCTATCGAAGACGTAAGGGGGATTCATCCGTTCTACCATCCTAATACTGAAAGCCGAAAGCGGGATGTGTGTACCTGGGTATCTTTTGTGCCTAGGCCCCAGTCACTAGGCCCTCTCTAGGGGCACCACTCCGTTGAGAGGAGACAAGGAAAACCATACGGGGTTGTATCCGGCTATCGCTTCAGTAGTATTACGGCAGTACGGCGAGTGACCGCATGCTCCGCGGGCGATCGCCCTGGGGGTTAGGAGGGGCCGTATATTTGCTCGTGTTCGTTTGCGTTCACCGGTTCGTCGATGTGAGAGGTCGTCGATGCTTTCTATTGGGGGTCAGGGGATGCTATCGAATGCCGCGTATCCATGTTGGATCGTACAGGTGCCCTGGATAGGAGAACAGCGTAGTAGTCGTCGTATTGTAGAGAGCCAACAGTAGTGGTTTTCAAGATCTCACCATCCGAAAATTTTTCACCACCGCCCTCAACGCCCACAACCACCACCAGGTCCTGTCCGCACGCTGTGCGACGTCTCTGCGTTGGCTCTGAGTCTGAACTTCGAAGACCCAGGTTCGTAGCCGTCACCACGTACAGGTGCAGAGTCCGATTTCGACGGCCTCATATTTATATAAATAGGCTTATTATATAGCTATATTATATAAATAATTCTTTTTTACCCCTATTAAGTTTAATAGTTATATTCTTATATAAGTTATAATAATATTTAATATAATTTAAACATATATATTTATATTATAAATAAAGGTTTAATATATTTTACACTAACCAAAATTAGTTATTAAAAATATGATATATGTTAGCGACTCAGTCAATCGAGGCACGAGCACGGCAAGAGGGACGCGCAAGCCTGTACGATTGGATTGTCTATAAACGAGGATATCAAGACGAGGACTAGAAGAAGGTCAAGGAAAGGACACGTCTATATACACAGCGCCAAGTCTCCAGCCGAGCCCCTGACTAGGGTCCGTAATAGTTCCGTAACGGTGCCGTAACATCACCCCCCCCCTCCATGAAAGCCTGCCCTCAGGCTTTGTAGTTATCCTCCCCGTCAAGAAAGCCACATTGTAGATCCGTTCTGAATTGTCGCTGCAGGCGGAGCAGCAAGGGTCAATTGTTCGGGTAGCAGTACGGTACTAGCGTCGGGATCGGTGTCGTAGGCGTATCGGCGCGACGTCTTGTTGGTCAGGTCAGGTTATAGTGTAGAGAATGGTTAAGTAGGATCTAGACCAGGGGCCAATCGTCTAAGCTCCTCACTAGAGAATGGTCGAGTAGGTTCTGGGCTAGAGACTGGTCGACGAAGCTCTTCCCTAGGGGTGCTGTCCCTAGAGCCACGTCTTCGACGTAGTTTATGACTCTCAGAGGTAGTAATCGATCGTCCGTCGTGACGTATCCGATTCCTCCGTCGTTCAGTCGAAGGAGTAGACCCAACCCTCCATTGAAGCTCAGGAGAATCACTAGGCTCCCAATGTGTAGACTTAGGGCTATGTCTTCTATCGTCCCTTTCAGTAGCTGCTATTATCCTTTCTATGAGGCTTCCATATCTTCTCTCTGTACCAGGAGGCACCTGTACCTGTATTACCCCGCTTGGCTGAGACTGTTGGCCGTCGAGATCCTGAGAAGAGGTCGATTCTGATCCTGTCGCAGAATCGTTGCCCTGGTCTTCTCGTGCCTTGACTCGTCTCGATCCACTATCCGTCTCTGCCTTGCGTTTCTGTCGTCTTCCTAGGCCTTCCTGTTGTCCCGGGTATTCCAGGAGGCTGTACTGTAGGCCCCACCTCATGGCTAGGGCCCTGAGACACATAAGGGGTTGCGCAGTAACTGCATCCTCTAGCTCCGTGTAGCAGCTGACGTCGGTATCCCTTGAGCTAGCTCTCTTCCATCGTTCCCAGTCTCGTACTGAGTAATGTCTTGCAAGCTCTGTTAAGGTAGTAGGGTCTGAAACAAGCCTCCAGAAGTCTTTGATTCTGTTAGGAAAACCTTTAGCTACGATATACCTCTGGCAGCCTCCATCCTGAACAGGAGCTGAGATAGGTTCGATTGAGTCGTCGAGCCACTTTCGCATAGAATTTAGTTGAATAAATGTATGGTTATTAAGGCTTTGCGTCTGGTTAAAAAGGCTGTTCCTAACGTCGTCCATTTGCCTTTCCAACGACATTACTTGCAGCTTGACGTCGTTGACCTCAGTCTTGATTTCCGCAACCTCCGTCTTGATTTCCGCAACCTCCGTCTTGATTTCCGCAACCTCCGTCTTGATTTCCGCAACCTCCGTCTTGATTTCCGCAACCTCCGTCTTGATTTCCGCAACCTCCGTCTTGATTTCCGCAACCTCCGTCTTGACCTCTTCGACCTTTGTATCAACTCTTTCTACCCCCTCTTTTACCTCTACTACCCTTATAGCCCAGGGAGCATTATTATCGTATAGATAGGCCGTTGAGGTGCTTAAGGTCACGATAGCGTTGTCAAGGTAGGGGTGGAGATCCGTAGAGAGGTTCTCAGGTCGATGAGGTAGGGTGATGGAGGTGGTGGTGTAATTAGAGACCTTTTGACGGAGGCTCTTCAACGCAGTATAGGAAGGTTCGAACGGAAGAGCTGATGGAGCCATACTATCGGTGATATTGCTGCTGGTTCTGTCGCGTATATTTGATGTCTAGGTGATGGATACTCGTATATTTTGATGAGAATGATGATAGAGTCCTGCGGGGTAGGCAGTTGTCAAAGGTCAGATTTAACTTTGATCACGTGCACCTAAGCGAACCAATGGCAGAGGCTTGCTCAGAAGTCAAGACACGTAGGTTCTTTGAGTGGTCCAAATTGATTCCTTTTGATTTTGATTCGATCGATCGATTTGACCAAATCGTTCCTTGTTCGCTGGCTGTACGTTCGAACGATTGACGTCTGGTGTAACTGGTCGTCAAGGTCGTTCGCTTTCGATTTGAAAGGGTCAAGAAGGGTCCAGTTAGCGTCTTGGCGAAACCTTATTTTGACGTTTTGATTCGTCAGTTCGTTCGTCGGTCGGGTCGTACGGTCGGGGTCGTACGCTTGATTTGATCGTTTATGCCTCCCTAGAAGGCCTTAATTTGATTGATTCGATTTGGTAACAGGCCTATATTAAGGCTCTAGTTTGATTAGATCGACCCAGTCGAATTGATCTGGTGTTCGCTAGATGTAGGGGTATTAGGTAATTTCTGGTAGGTTCTTTCAGGGGTCCTTGTCCGTGCGTGTCTGGTTCTTAGGGTCGTGGTCGTGTTCGTGTGCTGTTCGTGTTCCGTTCGTGTTCCGTTCGTGTTCTTAGGGTTCTGGTTCTGGTTCTAGTTCTGGTTCTTAGGGTCCTGTTCTGTGTCCTTGTAGATATTTTTGAGTTCCTTCTCAGGAAGAAAGGGTGGTTGGTCTTGATATAATGTTAGCGACTCAGTCAATCGAGGCACGAGCACGGCAAGAGGGACGCGCAAGCCTGTACGATTGGATTGTCTATAAACGAGGATATCAAGACGAGGACTAGAAGAAGGTCAAGGAAAGGACACGTC
>Ga0307515_10018909_pt1 | contig 12439 bp, 10 predicted proteins | sample 17_EM_MG_FD_194513 | JGI IMG/M metagenome (GOLD analysis project Ga0307515, IMG submission 194513) | Populus trichocarpa ectomycorrhiza microbial communities from riparian zone in the Pacific Northwest, United States - 17_EM | ecosystem: Host-associated > Plants > Roots > Unclassified | place...
GGCCGCGAGGCGCGCGGCGTTCAGCGTGCGCTCGTGCTGCTTGGTCGGGATCAGCACCTTGCCGCCGAGGTGGCCGCACTTCTTCTCCGACGCGAGCTGGTCTTCCCAGTGCACACCCGCGGCGCCGGCGGCGATCATGCCCTTCATCAGCTCGAACGCGTTGAGCGGGCCGCCGAAGCCGGCTTCCGCGTCGGCGACGATCGGGGCGTACCAATCGATGTCGGTGTTGCCTTCGGCCCAGTTGATCTGGTCGGCACGGCCCAGCGCGTTGTTGATGCGGCGGACCACGGCCGGCACGGAGTTGGCCGGGTAGAGGCTCTGGTCGGGGTAGGTCTGGCCGGCCAGGTTGGCGTCGGCCGCGACCTGCCAGCCGGACAGGTAGATCGCCTGCAGGCCCGCCCGGACCTGCTGGACGGCCTGGTTGCCGGTGAGCGCGCCCAGCGCGTGGATGTAGTCCTCGGTGTGCAGGAGGTCCCACAGCTTCTCCGCGCCGCGCCGGGCCAGGGTGTGCTCTTCGACGACGCTGCCGCGCAGCTTGACGACGTCCTCGGCCGAGTAGGAGCGCTGCACGCCCGCCCAGCGGGGGTCGTTCGCCCACTTCGCGGTCAGCTCCGCGGCCGCCTGCTTGGCCTGTTCGGTCATCGGACTCTCCCGGTGTTGCGAAGTTTGCGATTGCTCGCCTTGCCTGGCCTGACCCTTGCACGGCAGCGGAAATCCGATCCAGTCGTCCAATTTGCCAATTTGTGCGAAGGGTACGTAGGCTCCTTGCAAAGGTTGCGAATCGCTGGTTCGCAACCGGCACGAAAATCCGCGTTCTTGACCGTTCACGTAACCGTTCAGGACCGGAAACCTTCCGGAAAGGCGGGCACGAATGGAGAAGACTTTCGCCGGCGCGCGGCTGCGGCACCTTCGCGAAAGCCGGACGATGAGCCAGGCGGACCTCGCCCGTGTGCTGGAGATCTCACCCAGCTACCTCAACCAGATCGAGCACAACTCGCGCCCGCTGACCGTGCCCGTCCTGATGCGGATCACGCAGGCGTTCGGCGTGGACACCGAGTTCTTCGCCAACAACGACACGTCCCGGCTGGTGGCCGACGTCAAGGAAGCGCTGCTCGACGAGTCCCTCGGCGTCGACGTGACGACGAGCGAGCTCAACGAGCTGGCGACGAACCTGCCGGCGATCGCGCAGGCCCTGGTCAAGCTGCACCGCAGCTACCGCAACGCCGTCGAGAACACCGCCGCGCTGACCACCGAAAACGGCCTGGGCCTGCACGGCAGCGCGGCCTCGGCCCTGCCGCACGAGGAGGTTCGCGACTTCTTCTACGAACGCGAGAACTACGTCGCCGAGCTGGACGAGCGCGCAGAGAAGATGGCAGCCGACATCCCGCTGCAGCGCGGCCAGGTGCTCGGCGCGTTGAAGGACTGCCTTTCCCAGCGCTACGGCGTCGACGTGACCAGCGACGGCATCGACGAATCCGCAGGTCAGCAGCACCGCTACGAACCGCTCAGCCGGACGCTGCGGCTCGCGCCGAGCCTGCGCGTCGGGCAGCAGGCGTTCCGGATGGCTTCGCAGATCGCCCTGCTCGAGTACGACGACCTGATCACCGAGCTGGCCGATTCGTGGGCGTTCTCCGGCCCGGCCGCGCGATCCCTGGCCCGGGTCGGCCTCGCGAACTACTTCGCGGGAGCGCTGATCCTCCCCTACGGACCGTTCCTGGCCACGGCCGAGCGCTTCCGCTACGACATCGAGCGGCTGTGCGACCACTACGGCGTCGGCTTCGAGACCGTGTGCCACCGGCTGTCCACTTTGCAGCGTCCCAAGCACCGCGCGGTGCCGTTCTCCTTCGTGCGCGTCGACCGGGCCGGGAACATGTCGAAGCGGCAGTCCGCGGCCGGTTTCCACTTCTCCCGCGTCGGCGGCGCCTGTCCACTGTGGAACATCTACGAGGCGTTCACCCAGCCGGGCAAGATCCTGACCCAGATCGCGACCTTGCCCGACGGCAAGAGCTACTTCTGGATCGCGCGGACGGTGTCGCGCAACATCGGCGGGTACGGCAGCCCGGGAAAGACGTTCACGGTCGGCCTGGGCTGCGAACTGCGGCACGCCGGCCGCCTGGTCTATTCGACCGGCCTGGACCTGGACGAGCCCGCGGCGGCCACGCCGATCGGGATGGGTTGCAAAGTCTGCGAACGTCCCGCGTGCTCGCAGCGCGCCTTCCCGACGATCGGCAAGCAACTCACGGTCGACGAGAACACCAGTACGTTCGTGCCGTACCCGGCGGTGCCCAAGGGGTAGCCGGATCGGGTGAGACGCGCGAGTCGTAGATTCAACCAGGTGCACGACATCGACACGGTGACCGCGGCGACCATCGAGAAGGCCGCCGAGCGGCTGGCCGGGGTGGTGACCCGCACGCCGCTGGAGCCGAGCGCGCGGCTGTCGTCCCGGGTCGACGCCCAGGTCTGGGTGAAGCGCGAGGACCTGCAGACCGTCCGGTCGTACAAGATCCGCGGCGCCTACAACTTCGTCGTCCAGCTCGACGGCTCCACGCGCGCCCTCGGCGTCGTCTGCGCCAGCGCCGGCAATCACGCCCAGGGCGTCGCGTACGCGTGCCGCCGGCTCGGCGCGAACGGTCGTGTGTACGTCCCGGGAACCACTCCGCGGCAGAAGCGCGAGCGCATCGCGACGCTCGGCGGCGCACACATCGAGGTCATCGTCGTCGGCGAAACGTACGAAGACGCCTTCGCGGCCGCCAACGAGGACGCTCAGCGCACCGGCGCGACGCTGGTGCCCGCGTTCGACGACGTCCGGACCGTCGCCGGCCAGGGCACGGTCGCCCTGGAAGTGATCGAGCAGCTCGGCTTCGTCCCCGACGTCGTGGTCGTGCCGGTGGGCGGCGGCGGGCTGCTCGCGGGTGTCGGCAGCTGGCTGCGGGACCGGCACCCCGAGGTCCGGGTCGTCGGCGTCGAACCGGCGGGCGCGGCCTGCATGGCGGCGGCGCTTTCCGCCGGGCACCCGGTGCGGCTGCCGGAACTCGACTCGTTCGTCGACGGCGCCGCGGTGCGCATCGCCGGCAGCGTCACCTACCCGCTGATCCGCGAGAGCGGCGCCGAGCTGACGTCGGTCGCCGAGGGCGCGGTGTGCACCGAGATGCTGGCGATGTACCAGTCCGACGGCATCATCGCCGAGCCCGCGGGCGCGCTCGCCGCGGCCGCGCTCGGCACGGTCGTCGACGTCGAGCCCGGCCAGACCGTCGTGGTCGTGGTCTCCGGCGGCAACAACGACGTCAGCCGCTACAGCGAGATCCTCGAACGCTCGCTGATGCACGAAGGGCTGAAGCACTACTTCCTCGTCGGGTTCCCACAGGAGCCGGGCGCGCTGCGGCGGTTCCTCGAGCAGGTGCTCGGGCCTGAGGACGACATCACTCGCTTCGAGTACGTCAAGCGCACCAACCGCGAGATGGGCCCGGCGCTGGTCGGCATCGAAATCCCGCGCTCGGCCGACCTGCCGGGCCTGCTGGCCCGGATGGACGCGAGCCCGCTGCAGGTGGAGCGGATCGAGCCCGGAAGCCCCCTCTTCCACTTCCTGCTCTGAGCGCTGTGGTCCACTAGGCGGATGGTTGTGAAGGTCGACGGTGTCCGCAGTATCGAAGCGTTGCGCGAAAAGGTCCACGAGGGTGCGGAGCCCGAATACCTGCTGTTCTACGGGCACACGCCCACGAAGTCCGGGCGGGTGACGTCGAGCTGCCTGAGCCAGTGGTGGGTGGACCCGTTCGAGGCCGACGGCGTCCGCTACCCGTCCGCCGAGCACTACATGATGGCGGGCAAGGCCGAGCTGTTCGGCGACCACAAGAAGGCCGAGCTGATCCGGCAGGCGCCCGACCCGAAGACGGCCAAGGTGCTCGGCCGCGAGGTCGAAGGTTTCGACAACGAGACCTGGGAGCGGCACCGGTACGACATCGTCGTCGACGGCAACCTCGCCAAGTTCGGCGCGCACCGCGACCTGCGCCGGTTCCTCCTCGGCACCGGTGACGCCGTGCTCGTCGAGGCGTCGAAGAAGGACCTGGTCTGGGGCAGCGGCCTCGCCCGCGAGGAGAAGAACTCGGACAAGCCGGACTACTGGCGCGGGCTGAACCTCCTCGGCTTCGCGCTGATGGAGGTCCGCGAGCAGCTGCGCAACCGCTGACCTGCGCTTATGGCGCCGGGATCGGCGCCCCGGCGCACGACGCCGACGTCGTCTTGCCTTTGTCGAAGAAAGTGACAGCGGCGTCGGCGCAGGGCAGGGACGACAGGGAGCCGTGGGCGTCGTCCTCGATGGTCATCAGCGCGCCACCGATCCGTCCCTGCATCGCGAGGGCCCAGCCGATCGGCGTAACCGGCTCGTAGGTGTGTCCCACGAGCTGCAGCGGGCTGGTTCCCGGGATGAAAGCCCATGGCCGCGCGGGCAGGGGCCAGCCGACGCAGAGCTGCTCGTAGAAGCCGTAACCGCCGGCGACCGGGAGGCGTTTCTGCCGGTCGAGGAGGTGCTGCCAGACGGTCTCGAAGTCGCGGGGGCTGGGTGACTCGTTGCACAGGAGCGCCGTCTGCTGGAAGTGGTTGAACGCGTGCGGCTCGCCGTCCCAGCCGAGGCTCAGCTTCCGCGCGTGGTTCGTTCCCGGGACACCGCCGTCGCGGATGACGGCCAGCTGCTTGGCCAAGTCCGCCCAGTCGCGGCGGGGGTTCGCGAGCATGCCGTTGACGGTCGTGCCGTCGACGTCGCCGCGCGGGTGTCCGGCGAGTTCCGCCCTCAGGTCGAGCAGGGCTTTCGCGACGTCGGGCTCTGTGGTCCCGAAGTGGTAGACGGCGTCGTAGCGGGCGATCCACGTCGCGAAGTCGTGGAAGGTGTTCTCGCCGGCGGTGGCCTGGCCGTCGTCCATCGCCGTGACGTTCAGGTCCGGGGGCATGACCGAGTCGAGCAGCATCTTGTCGACGTGGGCGTCGAACAGGGTCCGGTACTGCGCGCCGAGCGCCGTGCCCCACGAGACGCCGTAGTAGCGGATCTTGTCCTCGCCGAGTGCTTCGCGGATGCGGTCCAGGTCGCGGGCGATGGTGGGCGTGGTCAGGTTCCGGACGAAGGCGGAGTGGGCGTCGACGCACTTGCGGTTCGCCGCAGCGGCGCGTTCCGCGGTCTCGCGGGCTTGGTCCTTTTCCGGCAACGACGGGTCCGGCTCGGTGTTGTCGCCCGGGCACGGCAGGTCGGCGCTGTACCCGACCCCGCGTGGATCGAAGCCGACAAGATCATGGTGGACGCCGATGCCGCCGGCGCGACTGTCGGCGATGTGACCCGGCATGTCCAGGCCGGACTGCCCGGGTCCACCGGGGTTCAGCAGCACGGCGGGCCCGGTCCGTTCCCCGCTCGCCCGGACGCGGCTGACGGCGATGTCGATTTCGGACCACCGGGGTCGGCGTAGTCGAGCGGGACCGGCACCTGCGCACACTCGGTGCGGCGGTCGGCGGGATTCCAGCCTTTCGCGACGGCCGAGCAGAGTTGCCAGGAGAGGCCTCCGGCCGCGGCGACCGCGGGGCGACGGGAACCAGCACCACGACGGCGAGCAGCGGGACTGCGAACCGGGAGATCGACATGCGCCTCAGCCTCGCCGGTGGCGCGGAAGAGGTGATCGGCCGATCAGCCGATGATCACCGCCGAACGGCCGGGGGTTCGAGGTCGTGGCTCGCCGGCTTCTGGCGGGGGCGAAACGCCGTACGCGACCGGTTCAGCAGGTGGTGGTCGCTTCGCGACTACGACCGGGCCAGCTGGACCTCGGCCGAATCTCGGCCACGCCCGGCGACTCGACTTTGGCCGGCTTCCGACCATGCCCGGCGCAACGCTGACCGTTCGCGACCGCAGCCTGCCCCTGCCACGGTCGGTCCGCGATCACAGTCAGGTCGCGCGGGCGTGGCTGATTCCGGCCACCCGGGCCTTCGACTCCGGTCGATCCGCGACGACGGCACCGCTCCACAGGCGGTCGGTCGAGACAATGCCGGACCGCTCGATCGTCGTCAGATCCCGGCCACAAACCGACCACCCGGCCGCGGTCGATCCTGCTCACCTCCAGCCCGAAGCCGTAGCCGGGAACTCGACTACGGAACGAAACCGCAGGTCAGGACAGGCCGACGAACATCGTCTGGTGCAGGTCTCCCACGTGGTCGCGGGTTATCCGGGTCGCCGCATCGCGGTTTCCTGAGGCCAGGGCCTTCACCAGCTTTGCGTGCTCGCGGTTCGACTCGTGGAGCTTCTGCAACGGGTACGGCAGGTAGAACCGGTACAACTCCGCCAGCACCGCCTCGTACTGGCGAACCGCTGACGGAGGGCCCGGTGCGGCGACCGTCCGGTGGAACTCCGCGTCCAGCTCGTGGAACTCCGCCCAGCCCGTCGCCGTGTCCATCCGGGCGACCAATGCGCGGAGGCGCTCGACGTCCGGGCTGCGTCTGGCCACCAGCTGGACCAAGCCCGTCTCCAGCACCAGGCGGTGGTCGATCAGCTCCCGGACCTCCGCGGCCGACTCGAAGTAGGCGACGACCTCGTGGACGCGCTCCGCCGGGGGGTGGTCGGCGACCAGGGTGCCGCCGCCGCGGCCACGGCGTCGCTCGATCAGGCCGTCTTCGGCCAACGTCTCCAGAGCGCGGCGGACCGTGATCTCGGCGACGCCGAGGGCTCGGGCGATGTCGCCGTTCGGCGGCAGGCGCTCCCCCGGCTTCAGCAGGCCCAGCTCGACGGCGAGGGCGATCCGGGCGCGGACCGTGTCCAGTGCCGACAGCCGCCGGATGCCGGTCAGGGCGGGAGCGTCCAGGTCTGCCTTGGCCATGAACCGACCGTACCGCACAAATTGCTCATCTTGAGCACTCTTGTTTAAGTGTTCAAGATGGACTATTTTCCGTCCATGCCGCGACCTCTGCCGATCGCTCTGGTGCAGGCCCCGCCGAGGCCCGCCGGAGACACCGAGTACGCGGGCGAAGTCGAGACGGTTCTTCGCCGGTTTCCGGACACGCGCCTGGCCGCCTTCCCCGAGCTGCACCTCTGCGGCGTCGACGGCGAAGGCGACGAGCGCACCGAACAGCTCCGGGCCGCCGCCCAGCCGCTGCACGGGCCCCGGACGAAGGAACTCGCCGAACTGGCCGGCGACCTGGGGATCTGGCTCGCACCGGGCACCGTTTGCGAAGAAGGCGACCACGGCGAACGGTTCAACACGGCCCTGGTCTTTTCCCCACAAGGCGAGCTGGCCGGCTGGTACCGGAAGGTCTTCCCCTGGCGGCCGCACGAGCCGTACGACCCGGGTGACCGGTTCGTCGTCGCCGACCTGGCCGACGCGGGGCGGGTCGGCTTCTCGATCTGCTACGACGCGTGGTTCCCGGAAGTGACACGTCACCTCGCCTGGATGGGGGCCGAGGTGGTGCTCAACCCCGTCCAGACCACGACCCCCGACCGCGCCCAGGAACTGGTGCTGGCCAGGGCGAACGCGATCGTCAACCAGGTCTTCGTCGCCAGCGTGAACACGGCCGGGCCGCTCGGCATGGGCGACAGCCTGCTCGTCGGGCCCGAGGGTGACGTCCTCGGTGCGTTGCCGGGAGCCGGCCACGGCGTCCTCGCCCAGACGATCGACCTCGACGAGGTGGCGCGCGTTCGCCGCGAGGGCACCGCGGGCACCAACCGGATGTGGGAGCAGTTCACCTCCGCCGACGCGCCGTTGCGCCTGCCGCTCTACCAGGGCCGGATCGAGCCGGACCGCTGGCGTCCACGAGAAGGAGACGACCGATGACCTCCACGGCCGCGGCCCCGGCCGCCCTGCAGCGCCGGCTCGGCCTGCCCGGCGTCGTCCTGTTCGGGCTCGCGTACATGGCGCCGCTGATCGTGCTCGGCACCTTCGGCATCGTCGCGACGACGACCGAGGGCACCGTGCCCTCGGCGTACCTGCTCGCCCTGGTCGCGATGCTGTTCACCGCGGCCAGCTACGGGAAGATGGCCGCCGCCCACCCCGTCGCCGGCTCGGCCTACACCTATGTCCGGAAAGCCGTCGACGCGCGCGCCGGGTTCCTCGTCGGCTGGGCGGTGCTGCTCGACTACTTCTTCCTGCCGATGGTGATCTGGCTGATCGGCGGCGCCTATCTCTCAGCCGAGTTCCCAGGCGTGCCCAATTGGATCTGGTTGATCACTTTTATCCTGCTGACGACGATTCTCAACGTCCTCGGCATCAAGATCGCCGAGAAGGCGAACTTCGTGCTGATGGCGTTCCAGATCCTGGTGATCGGCTTCTTCGTCGTGCTTTCGATCAAGCAGGTGCTGCACGTCGGGGACGCGCTGGCGAGCACGCAGCCGTTCTTCCACCCCGGCAGCACGTTCGGCACGATCTCCGGCGGCGCCGCGCTCGCGACGTACTCCTTCCTTGGCTTCGACGCCGTGACGACGCTGACCGAGGAGACCACCGAGCCGCGCAAGACGATCCCCCGCGCCATCCTGCTCACCGCGTTGATCGGCGGCGGCATCTTCATCGTGCTCGCCTACTTCACCCAGCTCGCCCACCCGGGCAGCGCGTTCACCGACGAGTCGTCCGCCGCGTTCGAAATCGCGACGACGATCGGCGGCAACCTCTTCGCGTCGTTCTTCCTCGCCGGGCTGGTCGTGGCGCAGTTCGCGTCGGGGATCGCCGCGCAGGCGAGCGCGTCGCGGCTGATGTTCGCGATGGGTCGCGACGGCGTCCTGCCGCGGGTCTTCGGCAAGCTTCAGCCGAAGTTCGCGACGCCGGTGTTCGGCATCGTCCTGACCGGGCTCGTCGGGCTGGTCGCGCTGACACTGGACGTGAGCACGTCGACGTCGTTCATCAACTTCGGCGCGTTCACCGCGTTCACCTTCGTCAACGTCAGCGTGCTCGCGACGTGGCTACGCGACCGGTCCGGGAAACGCATGCTGACCTGGGTGGTCTTCCCCGTGATCGGCGCCGTGGTCGATCTTTGGCTACTGGTCAACCTGGACGGCATCGCGCTCGTCTTCGGCCTGATCTGGCTCGCGATCGGCATCGTCGTGCTGGCGGCGATCACCCGCGGCTTCCGGCGGCCGCCGCCGGAGATGACGTTCGAGGAGTAGGTCACGGGCAGTGCCTGTCGCCGCCGCGTGTCGCGGAAGTCCGCCACACGGTCAGCCGCCCGGGCACTCGTTGCTGCCGCCGCTGTGCTCGACGCAGTGGCGCGGCCCCGGTGGAGGCGGTGGGGCGTGGCGGACGTCGTCGACCCAGTTCAAGGTGGCTACTGCTGCGGCCACGACCAGGCAGATCCCGAAGAACCACGTCCACCCGCGGCGGCGTGTGGACGCCGCGACGACCACGCCCACGAGCGGCAGCCCGGCACCGAGCCAGGCCGCCCAGGTCAGGTAGCCGTCGCCCTCGTGCGAGCTCGTGCCGAACACCGGCACGCTCTGCAGGAAACCCTGCAGCACGAGGAACGGGACGACGAGCACCAGGCCCACGGCGCACAGCACCAGCACGACCGAGGCCCACAACGCACGGACTTCCCCCACCCGGTCAGTATGTCCGGACCGACGCCGGAAGACCTGAGTGGATCTACTGCTCGCCGAGGGTTTTCTGCAGGGCCTTGTTCGCCTTGCGGGCCATGTCCGCGACGGCTTCTCGGCGAGCCGCGTCGGCGGCGTAGTCGTCTTCGCGGTTACGCACCACGCGGGCCGGGGCGCCGACCGCGATCGAGTAGTCCGGAAGGTCACCACGGACGACCGCGTGGGCGCCGAGCACACAACCGCGGCCGATGCGGGTGCCCTTCAGGACGCTGACCTTCGTGCCGAGCCACGTGTCGGGCCCGATGCGGACCGGCGACTTCACGATGCCCTGGTCCTTGATCGGGACGTGGATGTCCGAAATGACGTGGTCGAAGTCACAGATGTACACCCAGTCGGCGACCAGCGTGGACGCGCCGAGCTCGATGTCGAGGTAGCAGTTGATCACGTTCTGGCGGCCGAACACGGACTTGTCGCCGATCCGCAGCGAACCCTCGTGGCAGCGGATCGCGTTGCCGTCGCCGATGTGCACCCAGCGGCCGATCTCCAGCCGGCCGTAACCGGGGCGGCAGTGGATCTCGACGTCCTTCCCGAGGAACAACATCCCGCGCAGGATGATGTGCGGGTTGGCGAGCCGGAACTTCAGCAGCCGGTAGTACCGGACCAGGTACCAAGGCGTGTACGCGCGGTTGCGCAGCACCCAGCGCAGCGAGTCCGCGGTCAGGAACTTCGCCTGCCGCGGGTCGCGGCGCGCCTGCCGCCAGGCCCGCACCCGCGAAAGAGCGGGCGCACCCCACATCGACGTCATGCCGGTGACCGTAACCTGTGTACGGGACGGGTTCACAGGCAAGGGGAGCTGGATGGGCACGAAGCTGATCATCGACACCGACCCGGGCGTCGACGACGCGCTGGCGATCGCGCTCGCCGCGGCCTCGCCGGACGTCGAGCTGTTGGGCGTGACGACTGTGTTCGGCAACGTGCCCCTGGACAAGACCACGGCGAACGCGCGGCGGCTGCTGGAGCTCTTCGGCCGCACCGACGTGCCGGTCGCGGCCGGCGCGGCCCGCCCGCTGGTGTATTCGAAGCCGCGTGACGCGAAAGAGGTCCACGGCGACGACGGCCTCTCCGGACACGGCGGCACGCTGCCCGACGCGACCCGGCCGCTCGACGAGCGGGACGCGGTGAGCCTGATGCTCGCACTGCTCGAGGCGGCCCACGAGCCGGTGACGATCGCGCCGATCGGACCGCTGACGAACATCGCCGCGCTGCTGGCCGCGCACCCGGGCGCGCGGGAGAAGATCGCGCGGCTGGTGATCATGGGCGGCGGTGTCACCTTCGGCAACAGCACGACGGCGGCGGAGTTCAACATCTGGAGCGACCCCGAAGCGGCCCGGCGGGTGCTGGTCGAGGAGGACGTCCCGGTAGTGCTGGTGCCACTGGACCTCACGCACCGCTGTGCCGTCGACGCCGAGTGGCTGGCGAAGCTCGCCGCGTCCGGGCCGGTCGGCGCGACGCTCGAAGGACTGACCTCCACCTACCGCCGGCACTACACACGGGTCTTCGGTGAGGACCGGATGGTCATGCACGACGCGGTCGCCGTCGCCGAAGCGATCTCGCCCGGGCTCCTGCACACCGAGACCTACCGCGTCGACGTCGACTGCGGGCTGGGCCCGGCCCGCGGCCAGACCCTGGTCGACCGGCGACACCTCGGCGAAGAGGATCCGCAGTTCTCCCCCGGCCGGCTGATCGACGTCGCGATGGACACCGACCTCGAGGGCCTCCGCGGTTTTGTGCTCGGCCGGCTGACCGGGGCCGCGCGGTGAGCGACGAGCCCGTGGTCGTCCCGGAGGACACAGAGGACCCGAACGACACCGAAGCGACACCGCCCCGCCGCCGGAAGGCGGGGATCGTGGTGGCCGCGGTCGTCGTGATCGCGGCCGCGCTCGTGGTCGCGATCCAGTTCGCGCCCAAGCAGGAGGCGACCGAGAACGCCGCCGCGACGGCCACACCGACGCCGTCCACGACGCCTGTCCCGAAAACGACCGCGCCGCCGCCGACGCAGCCGAAGGTGCCGCAGGCGAGCGAGTTCGACGAATGGGCGTCCAAGACCAGCCAGTGGCTCGACATCCCGCTGCGCGCGATGACCGGCTACGCCAAGGCCACGGTGACGCTCACCAAGGAGATCCCGGGCTGCCACCTGTCGTGGGTGACGCTGGCGGCGGTCGGGAAGGTCACCTCCGACCACGGCCGCGCCCAGGGCGGGCACGTCGCCGACACCGGTGCGATGGACAAGGCGCTCGGCACGATCGAGGTGCGCGACTTCTACAACAAGGTCGTCTCGACGGCGAACGCCGCCGGGCCGATGCAGCTGTCGCCGGCGATCTGGGGCAAGTACAAGACGAGCGCGAACGGCAGCAACCCGGACGTGCAGAACATCGACGACGCCGCGCTGACCACCGGCCGCGCGCTGTGCGCCGACGGCCATGACCTCTCGCAGGGGCAGACCTGGTGGGACTCGGTGAGCGCGCTGCAGCCGGCGCCGCTGTTCCTGCACCGCACCCTCGCGACGGTCAACGTCTACGGCACGGTCGGCCAAGCCTCGGCGGCGCCGAACGCGGCGGTGCTGAGCGCGGTCAACTTCGCCATCGACAAGATCGGCCTCCCCTACATCTGGGGCGGCAACGGCACCGGCGGCAACGACCCGGGCTTCGACTGCTCGGGCCTGACGACGGCGGCGTACGCGAGCGCGGGCGTCAAGCTGATGCGCACGGCCGACACGCAGTACCGCAGCGTCTCGCACGTGACCGAGCCGCAGCTGGGCGACCTGATCTTCTACGGCGAGCCGACGACGAAGATCCACCACGTCGGGCTGTACATCGGCAACCAGCAGATGATCGACGCGCC
>Ga0307515_10018910_pt1 | contig 12438 bp, 8 predicted proteins | sample 17_EM_MG_FD_194513 | JGI IMG/M metagenome (GOLD analysis project Ga0307515, IMG submission 194513) | Populus trichocarpa ectomycorrhiza microbial communities from riparian zone in the Pacific Northwest, United States - 17_EM | ecosystem: Host-associated > Plants > Roots > Unclassified | place...
TAAAAGAGGGAATGGACTGCAATTTGCTATTTTGGAATGGAAAAGTAATTCCCAATTTCCTTCGATTTGGGACACTATTTTTGTTCATATATTTGTGTGCAAGTATTGTTATATAGATGTCCATATTGAACTCCTTTACTTAATTGGATGCACAATTAACCTGGCTGACATGCATTTGCAAAAACAAGGGTTGCTATTTTGTGCTGATGCTGCTATTTATAAAATTGCTTGTTCATTTTCTTGCAGGTTATTGATTTTGAACTTCCAACCACAGTTCAACTGACTGTTGTTGATGTGGATCCTGGGCTCAAAGGTGACACTGCTCAAGGTAATGTCATTTGGCTTCTTTAAGGAAAACTTGAGACAAACTATTCTCTGGGTACAAATGCCTCATTAATTTATCATCCTGTAGAGATATAGAGTCAAGCTCGTTTGTAATTGTGTGTTTAAGTTTTCCCTGGCTGCATGTATAAAAAGTGCAGTTACAGGAAGCAGAGTAGAAAACCAGGTAAGTCTGTTCCCGGACCGTAATCATAGGCTAGCCTGCCAACACACATGTTTCCACTGTAATAAGCATGCGTTCAGATGCCAAAGAAGAAAGAACAAAGTAGTGAACTGTGGTCATTTCGTTCATTGTGTGCTTAGCTAGCTATCATGCCATATGTGGATACCAATAGGCAACTGATTGGGTTAATCTATACTTGACTTTGTTATCTTAGCTTTTGTTCCGTTATTTACCAATTACAGCATTGCTGTTCTTATGTTTTCTTGGCCTTAACATTTGAGAAATGAATTTCTTGTGACAGGTGGAACAAAGCCAGCAACTCTGGACACAGGTGCTGTAGTTAATGTTCCATTGTTTGTTAACATCGGCGCAGAAATATTGGTAGACACAAGAACTGGACAATACATGAGCAGGGCATGAGTTTTGGATTTGGAGTTTTTTTGTCTATCAGGCTTAGATAGCAGAAGAGTTGCCTGCCATATTTTATTGCTGTTAGTTCTATAATACACATGTATTCATCATCTGAGAAATCCCATAGGGCACAGTTCTTTTTGTAAGAGAGACAAGGTACCTTTTCTCCCAGGCATTGCAAGGCAGAATAGCATTTCTGAATGAAAAGGGTCATATTGGCTCTGCTGTTGTATCATTTCCATAATTTGAGTCAAATTTGTGTGACATTTTTCATTAATTATAGATGGCTGGTAATACCATCACTGAAGTATTGGTAAAAACAGGAACTTCCACGCTCAGTAACGCAATGGCATTGCATAAACAACTACCATGAGGCATTTTTCTCATCGTCGAGGCTTTTTGTGGGGAACCACACCTCGAACTAATGCAGCACCATAGACATTACATGCACCCAAAGTCCTTTCCTGCCGATTCAACTCATGAATCAGTAAGTCATAGGACATTCTACTTGGGATTTTACTATTTTCATACATGAGAACTAGAACATAAAATGCCTCGTCTACCTTTCCTCCGACACAAAGTGCTCGAATTACGTTGTTAATGGTGATTAATCTAGGAATATATCCTAATCTAACCATCTGGTGCAAATTTATAAAAGCATCGTCAACTTTCTTTGCCACCCAAAGAGCTTGAATCACCAAGGCATATGTGCTCTGCTCTATAACAAAACCCCGTTTCTTCATTTTCTCGAACACTTCATAGGCAACCTCAACTAGGTCATTTTCTTTAATAGATTTCCTACATAAACCTCTAACAAGACTATTCATCAACCTCTCATCCGCTTCAAGTCCACTCCCCTCCATTTCATTGAAAATTCTCAACCCAGCTAGAACTTTTCCCCAGAGCAACAAACCATGCAGCAATGTGCTGTAGCTAATATAATCAGGCATGCATTTTCTCTGTTTCATTAACTTCAGCACACCAAACCCTTTCAATGGTCTCCCTTCCTTGGCATATCCATCTAACAGGGTGTTAAAAGTGACCACATTTGGTGCCAACCCCATCTCCATAGCCTCATTTAGCAACTCCATTGCCTCATCTGATCTGCCTACCTTACAAAAGCCATCCATCATGGCAGTATATGTATAAATATCCGGTTCTACAGTGGTTTTCTTGATATCTTCCATTAGCTCGAATGCTTCCTCTATTCTCCCCACATAACACATCCCCTTTAACAAGCAATTGTATGTTTGAATGTTTGGCTTGCACCCAATCCTATCCATGACCTCAAAAACTTGAAAGGCATTCTGCAATTGACCCATTTTGCAGAATGAATTGATTAGTATGGTCAATGTTGCAACATTTGGATTAAACCCTTTTTGCATCATCTGGTCTAAAACCCTTTTGGCCTCACCAGGGTCCTTTTTCTTGCAATGACACCTGACCATGATTGAAAATGTCCAAGAATTTGGCTCTAAACTGTAACATGATAAACCCGAGTACAATTTCAAGACAAGATCAGACTCATTGGCTGTGACCAAAGCCATGAGAACATCATTGAAGTCTGAGATGTTCAAAAATCCAATCTCTTTATCAAGAACCCTGACAATGTGATCAACTCTTTCTTTACAAGGTAGTGCTTTTACTGCATTTAAAAGATCCAGTACCTGAAATTTACTAGCTTTCTCATCAAAATCCAGGCTTTCTTGTTCTTCTTCTTCTTTCATAGGCAAGCCCTTATGTTCCTCACCCTCTTTTGGGTATAATCTTTGCTCCTTGTTACCAAGAATTGGACTATGTAACACTGTGGTTTCTGTGGGATACGATTTTGTGGTGGATAGTGACGCTGCTGGAATGAAAACAAGCTTGAGGCTAGAGAATTTGTGGCAACAGAGCTTGCGGGTGTTGTTGAAGAAAACGGGGTGGTTGCTAAGTGAAGGAGATGGAAGGAATTCAGACAGCGGAGAGCGTGGAGAAGGCAAAGACATCGACATCATGTCGTGAACGAGGGAGAGAGGACAGGGTGGTGGTTTTTTCCAGTGTTTGGTTGTTGATGACTTGATTCACTTTATCCCAACTCACAACGCCACGCCCGAGTTATGGCTCACGAGGTCGACCTGATTTTAGTGTTTGTTTTTTTTTTGTTTTTTTTTTAAAGAAAAATAATATAATTTTAATAAAAAAATAAAAAAATTATAGGTTAAGAGAGTTCAAATCAATTTAAGCCAGGATCAAAAAAGTTTTTTTTTTATCGAGTCAATCAAAGGTTTTTTTTTTACTTGAATTAATCTTTGGATAAATGGATAAATCAAATCTTGAATCGACCATCAAATTCATCTAAGTTTTATAATTATATTCCAAAAAAAAAGCAAAAAAATTATAAATGGTATGATCACATGTTATCTTCTTTTTTTCTATCTTATTATTTTTTATTCTACATTAATTTAGAATATACTCTAGTTGATTTATATATTAATTTTTAAAATATATATATATTTTACATTGAATTGATGTATTGAAAAAAGAATAGATTTTCATTAATATTGGCTTTAAAATCCAAATTTAAAAGGTCAACAAAGGAAACAAATCGTTCTTCTAATTATATCAATCCCTTAGATTCATATGATATAACTATCTAATTTATTAGTATTTATAAAATCCAAATAAGGAATAATAAGAACAAAACTATGTTGCTTATTATCATTCATTTGAAACCCTAAGGACATGAAAATGCCATAATCCTAAGTGAAAATGAAATTAATTCCATCTCACTCGAGGCTCTAAGTCCAAAGAGTTATCTGAAGATGTCATTAGAATAAAATAAATTGATAAAGAGGACTCAATTGAGAAATATAGAAAACTATTAGAACCTAAATGATAAAATCTGTGTTTGAAATGCAATTAAATGGGCATATAGGTCAGGGACTAAATTGATGTTTTACATACTAGTACTGCAAATCAAAGAAATTAGAATGAAGTGATATCCATTGATTTCAAATTTACCGAAGCAACACAATTTAGTCCTTATAATTTCCACTAATATTGAAATTTTATTACCAACATAATGTCTATATATATATATATATGAAAGGTGTACATAATTAAGTAGTAGATTAATTATCCTAATCAAATATTTAAATCAAGAAAAAGGATCATATCGTGGTAGTAAATCTGGACATTAAGATGAGCTAGAGAAGCAAATGTAGCTCTTACAATTAATCAAAAGACGGATCAAACCATGTTTAAATCCTTAATGACCTACTAAAAGCCTTCCAAGATTTGGGATCTTTAGGATTAGCCATGCCTTCCTTTTTTGCAGCAGCAGCAGCACCACCACCACCGCCATCACCTTTACCCTTTCTACCAAGAATGGGCCTGAGCAACTTCTTCAGGAGCTTGTCAAAACCTAACCCACGACGACGGCACCCTTGCTTCACATGTGTTGCCAGAGGAGCTGTATCCTGCCCATTTAGTTTTCCCTTGAGCTGAGACCGAGACGCACCTGGCTCCGAGAGACTCCTCCCCAGTATGGCTTGGTTCAGCTGCACCTCAAAGGAGAGTCTCTCAAACTGGTCTAACAATGTGCTTTGCTCATCCCCAAATCTTTTGAGAACCACCGCTATCTCGTCCATTTCTTTTTTGCTTTCACTCGCTAATGAGACATGGGAGAACTTACTTAGGTTTATAGATGGGGTCATGGCTCATAACATGGAAGCTTAAAGGGTTCTTTTTTGCTTTTGAATGTGGCTCGAAGAAGCTAAGACTTGGAAGCCAAGCTTGATGGAAAAAAGAATACCAAACAGTGCTTAATCCAATCAAGAGGCAAAGTATCAATGACGGTTTATATCTGCATGGAAACTGGAAAGGCTGCATTAAATGTGAGCAGCAGGCCAGAAATTACTGCTGATAGATTCTGCTTCGAGGGTTTGCGTTTGAAGTTTGAACACAAATTATACTGGATGATGTATCTAGCAGTATATTAATTGTGGACCAGTCTCATAAAGATTGGAGAACAGGTAGATTTATGAACATGGTCCACCAATTTGGTTCAAAAAATTGGCATGATCCACCTTGTTAATGGCTCAAGAAATTATACGTTATGCACGAATCAAGCTAGTCTGGATATAATTCAAAATACCATATAGACTTAATTATGTTGCACATGAGTGATAATTTAACTGTTACCAAGCAATCAAGCACGCTAATTTTCTGTAGAATTATTTGATTCAAGCAAGAAAAACCCATTTAATTTTAGCTCATGAGAGCACAGAAATGCTATGAAAAGTTGTGATCATGATTGTTTAAAGGATTTCTCAAGGCCAAAATCATATTTTTTTTGTTCTAAATGCCTTTGACAAACTGTTTATTTGTTCACTTAATAGTCTATTAATTCAATTTAAACCTTGATCATTATACATTGAATACGATCTCAAACTAAGCATTTTCTTAAATGTTGGAGGAATTATTGGGGTTTTTTTTTTAGAAACCAGAAGAAATCTAATCAATCAAATTAGATAATGTTTATTTTAATTTTTCAAACAAACATAAAAATAAAAAATAACCCTATTTCACTTCCAAATCTCAATGTACATGTCTTTCAAGAAATCCTTGTATCAATCTAAAACCTGAAGATAGTAAATAAAATTCTAATATAAAATTTATAATATTCTTTAACACGTTTATCTTATTTAACATTAAAAGAATTAAATTCTGATAACATGTAAAAAAAAAATTATTTCAATTCAAAAATTTAAACAGAGAGATCTTGATATATAATTTATATTATTTTTTAACAAATTGTACTCCTAAATCCTAATTTTTTTTCATATATGATTTTTATTTACCAAGTCCCACTTGGAAAATAGTTCCATACCTCATGTAACCCTAACAATTAAAAAGCAAATTTCCCACCCCCAAGCTTCTTGTTCTCCTTCTTCTTCTTTTTGTCATAACCAAGCTTCCAATTAATCAAAAGAGATGGAGAAATTAATGACCACAAAAGGTGAAAAATATTATTGGAGCCACAAGCCATGAGAGAAGTCATTAGCCCTTAAGCCATGGATGCCATTAAAGCTAAAAACTTTCACTTTATTGATTCTTCCTTGTTTGAAAGAGATTATGTTTTATTCCTTAAATAAAAAAAATATATATATGGTCTTCGTCTCCTCCTTTACCACCCTTCTCCCACACAAAAGTAAGCCATTCCTTTCTGGGCTTACACATACACCAAAAAAGCAAAATTCAAGGGCACATTTTCCATCGAGGCCCAACTATAACCCAAGCCCAATTTGGGCTTCATATAATCCAATGGTTAGCCCATGTAAAACTTTAACGCGTTTGATCTGTCGTTTGAATGCTCAACAGCTCAAGCATGAAGCACCCTTCTCTCTTGCCATCTCACACCTGACATGCAAGACAACTAAAAAAAATTAACATGAAAAATCCTTAACCCTAAATTTCCAAATTCTTAAATATCACAAATCCATGTAAGCTTCTGCTAATCTGGAAAAAAAATAAAAAATAAAAGAAGCAAAGATCTGTACTCCTATTCAGTAATGGGTAGAAATGGAATTTCAAGACTATTTTTGTTCTTTGTCGTCTTGATTTTATCCTCCGGTGTTTCTAACGCTTCCTTTGTCTCCACGATTCGGCATTTGGCTGCTCCTAAAGACCACGACGGCAACATCTCCGTCAAAATCCAAGTAAACTCACTCTCTGTTTATTTTACGTTTTTGTTTTTGTTTTTGTCTATTAGAGAGGAATTAATTTAATGATGTTTTTTTAGAGAGAGACATAAATGTTTTATTGTTTTTGTATTTTATTAAGGTATCCCCGTCGCCAAGTCCAGATCCTGCTAAGACACTAAATACGACAAACACTGAGGATAATTCGGTTTCAAAAGTTGATAATTCCACGAGCTTAAATAATAATAATAATAATAATAATAATAATATTGGTAATATTAGTGATAAAATTAATGGTGAAAGGGGGGTTGTGGGACTAAATTCGACTCGGGGGAATGAAAAGGAGAGTCGAGATGAGAAAAGGGATGATGAAACGAAGAATGTGAGTGAAGAGAAGGATCATCGGAAACCAGATTTGGAATCAGAGGCTGGTGGGGAGAATTGTACAACAGTGGGCGGTAGGAGGTGCACGGACCTCAAGTCGTTGACTGCTTGCATTCTTGGATTTGATAATGGTAATGGTTTTTATTATATTATGCAATGTGTTTCTATTTTCCCTGGCTGTTTAGTTCCCTTTTTTCGAGTTGCGATGCTTGGTTTCTTTTATGGAGTTGAGGAATTAATGGTTGATGAACATTATCTGTGCTGCTGGTTGTGAGTGGTTATGGTTTTGGTAATGTGACGTATTAGGATTGCAGGAGGCGAAAATGGAAATGAATGAATTTTTGTGTCTTGAAATGCTGAACTCGAATGGTAAATGTAAATGGGATCTTTTGGTGGTTTAGAACTTAATTTGTTATGTTGAATGGCAGAAGAGAATCAATCTTAGATTACTGTATCAGCAATTATCTGAGGATTAGGTTCTTGGTAGCAGCATCACATTACGATAGGTGGTAGACAATCATGTTATACATGTGTTGAGTGCAGCTGATTGCTGCAGTAGTGCAGTTGCTAAGGCCAGCCACTGTCACTTTTTTTTCTTTTTTTAAATAAAAGAAATAAGGACTATGCAAGCCTTGGAATTGACAGTCCATACTGTTTTACATTTCATCAGTTAGTGTAGTTTGCAGGCATGCGTGATTTAAAAGCTGTATAAATCTAGTTCCTTGATGTAATGAAAATGGGAAGTCAAATTCAAAAGGAGGCAAGATCGATATATCCAGAGAAACAGTTGGAGCTTCTTGCATATAGGAATTTATGGTAGTAGCAGTCTTGCATGAGTATATACTTTCAGATGTCTATCATTGACATGGATAGTCAAGTGCTTCTTGGCCCCTGTAAAGTCATTAAGTGGGATTATGGTATTAAAATGATGGCATACTCACCTTGTCCATGTTTAAAAGCAAAGTCATCTATATTTTGAAGGTTGCATTAAACTCATCAGAGTTGTAAAATCTCATGTAATTCCTGCTTTATTTGAAACAATGTCTTTATTTTCGTTGTGATACAGTATAACCTTTTAATATTCAATTTCTTTTTCTTAAGGTCATGTTCCAATCCGATTACTTGTTCTTTAAGATATTGAGTTTCTGCTAGAGTTCGCTGTGTAGAAATTCATGTGTGATTAGCACAAGGGAATTAATTGTGGATTACTCAGTGAGTGTTTAGGAGTGTGGTAGCTTCCACTTTTGGGTCCGTTCCAAAAGTGTGTTTCACTTGAAAAAGCATCAAATTGATGATTTTTTTAGTGCTTTTGTTGGTTTTGATGTGTTAAAGTCGAAAAATCTGAAAAAAATCATTTATGCATTTTCAAGCGAAAAACACTTTTAAAAAGCATCATACACCACAATACCAAACTCACATCACTTGCAACTGTGTTGAAGTTCAAAACAATCAAATTATTTTCTTGGTAGTAAAGAAACAATATATTAAGGGCTGGCAACTGTGTGGTATCTTTGGTGGGTTCTACTAATTGCTGTACTAGTGTTTTATTTTATTATTGAGAATCTTAGTGTAGTTATTTTTGTTGTGATGGCTTTCTTTCTTCCTTTCTTTTCTTTTTAAGGAGTGATAGTATGTAAACCTTGGAATCACAAATCCAAGCTGTTTTAAGTTTAATCCATCAATTAGTTAGTGGAACATTAATATGTGCATAGCATAAACTATTCAGTATACCTCCTCTGAAAAAAATAAAAGAGTAGTATACGTATAAAGCTTTCTCTTGAAGTGCTTCATTTTACTCTGAGCATACATTATCAAGACAATTACCTTGATTAGTTTGTGCCCTATGTTGTCTGATGAAGTAGGTTATCAGAACACTGGCATATTCTGAAAAGGAGACTCCTTCGTCTATTTTTTAAGCAAACTCCTGATATTTTAAAGTTGCATCAAGCCTGTTGAGATTGTATTAGATCTCCTGTAACTCCTATGCGTAGTCTCATGATAGTCCTGTTCATGCCTGTTTAAGACTTTCATTAATTCACGTCAAGTTAAAATTCATTTCCCCCTCACTATCATGTCTATGTTTAAGTGACTCCTGTTGTGTGTATTTCCTTTAATTTTCAGAAGCCCTTATGGTGGCCTTTCTTTCCTTTTCTGTTAACCATTTAAAAAGTTCAGGCACCAGAACCTCAGCTGGAAATGATGATTCTTGGATTTTAATGGCTATTTTGTCATGGCATGAAGAGTTTCATGCTATAACTTGCAACCCTTGAGGCTATTCAACTGCAGCTTGTTTGGCTTATAATATGTAGCTATTAACAATTTTTATCAGGAATGAAAGAAAATATGAAGTCTTAGATATTTCATTTGAACTCCAATCTTGGACCTCTTCATTTGAGTAGCAGGAGAAGTACATATGGATTATAGGGGTCGGTGGAAGCACCAAGTCTTGGTATCGAGATGAGATTGGAGCACATGCCTTATTGATAACTGTCTTATTGGAACTTATGAAGGACAAGTGTCATCACAAGCATTCTTTGGAGGTGCCTAAGAAATTCCCAATCTATTGCTTACTGTCATCTTGCTCTTGGCCTTAGCAACTTCCAATTTAAATTGGACATTGGTGCATCATATTTAGCAAGTGATCTTGTCCAGACCCCAATCCTCATATAGGCAGGTTTAGTCCTCTGTCATTGCATGGGAGCAGCATTTCTTTGGTTTAGGATGTCAGTGTGGAATGTCTTGTGCCAGAAATCGCTTCTCTATGTCCATGGATCAATTTTTCTGTTAAAAATATTATTAAGAAGTTAAGATATTTTCAACAATTCAGATTCTTGCCATTTCTCTTATCGTTACACTCTAGAAGGCTGCTCTGTGGAGACTGGAGGATTGATGGTTTTGTTTTTTTCCTTAAACTCGCCTTCTTATGAACCTCAGGCATCTGTCTTATTGATGTTGGGCAATGTAGCCTTCTATTGATAGACCACAAGATGCAGGTGTGACAGCTGGCGTGCCTCAGCATTTTTGCTTGTTATGGACAGTCACGCAGTTTCTGCTTCATAAGGGATATTAAATTTATCATGTCTTCTTCTCTTGGAAACTGGCAAATCATAATTTTTTTTATGGTCCTCCAAATACAAAATGGACTTAAACTTGAACTTAAAATACCTTGCATACAGTACAAGCTAAAACACACATTTCAGCATGGTCATATCACAATTTCTGGACAGTGATGGTATATGTGACTGCAATATCAGAACTGGATCAATGACCACTAACCATGGTCATTATATACTTGTTAATATGTGTCACTGACTAGTCTCCTCTTGTCAACTATCAGGCGGTGAGTTTTTGTCTGCAATGTCATGTAGGTTATTGCTGCTTATGCGATTATATGCAGTAGTTCATCGGTCAACTTTTTTCAATAAGCCATAACAAGTGCTTTTGGTTGTTTGAACCGTGCTCAGATAGCATTCTATTTTGCAACCTTTTGGTTACAATTGTCTGTCCAACCTTTTGTTTTTTGGACCTCTCCTGTGACTAGCAAGTAGATAAAGACATGCAGTGGAAGAACTTCATTTACTTATGTGTTGTTCATTTTCCAACTCACCTAGAAAAGTTATGCTGTTATCTGTAGAGGGGGTACTTAATATCACCAGTTTTATATAGTTCATCATCTATTCTCCCTCTCCTTGTAGGATCCCATTGGTGGACGGTTCTTATACAAAATTCTGGGGAACGCACTTTGTCAGTGGATGTGCTTGCCCCAAATCTTATTGACAATTCTTTGGTGGAAATAGCGAAACACCAAACTAAAACGGTACGTATCGTTTTCCTGTTTCATCGTGTTGTTTCTATGGTCGACTTAAAACTGGCATGAGATATGGAATACTTAAACAAAATTGAAAAGCTGTAGCCAGGCAATAGAAGCAAAACAGAGTAAGAAAACAAAATTAGATTAAGCTTCTTCCAGTAACATTCCGTTGGCATGGTTTAAGAGCAGTTTCAAAAGTCAGCAAGAACTCACAAGGTGAGTTGTTACTGGTTCTTGGCTTCTGCTAACTTGAATGCATATAATTGCTGGAAGGCAAGGAAGTTATATTGAGAACGGGCTTAGATCCAGTGGAAAACTTTAAATGTACTAGAAACAGAAACTTACTACCAAGTTGTGATATTTTTCTTGCCTTCTTCTGGAAAATTTAATCTTGTTTTGACATCGTGGTACCACCTCTGACAGATTAATTATTTCTTGGGGGAAGGAGAGGGGTGGGTAACAGTGATGTTTCATATTGGTGATCTAATAATTGTACAGGCTTCACCCATTGCAATTTATGGGTGTGTTTGTTGCCTCATTTTAAAGCAGAGTTTCAACGTTTTCTTTTCAGATCAATTTGACTGTTGGTCAAAGCACAGAGGTGATATTAAATGCTAAAAATGGGGCCTGTGTTCTGCACTTGGATCCTCTTGAATCTCAAGCAAACTTTTTCATGAACCTCCCTTCTTATGACCAGCTAATTACCCCCATCAATGGTGCATACTTCCTGATTATTACAGTGGTAGTTTTTGGAGGGACATTAGCTTGCTGCATGTGTAGGAAGGGGAGACTGGAGGCTGGAATCGCTTATCAGGAGCTTGAAATGGCTATGCCAGAATCTGGTGTTGCAAATGATTTTGAAACAGCTGGAGGCTGGGATAAGGTCTGGGATGATAATTGGGATGAGGAGAATGCAATAAAGTCACCAGCTGCACGTCATTCAGCAAGTGTGTCAGCCAATGGCCTTACTTCTAGGACTCCAAACAAAGATGGATGGGAAAATGACTGGGACAACTAGGATTTTTGCAGGGAGAAGAGAAAGAAGAAAGTTCTACCTTCCCAGGATGTGGACAAGGAGGAGAACAAGAAAACGAATAGATATACAAAATTTTGATTGTAAATCCTTCTGACAAGAGCGATTTTGGCATTTGTAGTTTTGTGCAACGGTGAGAGTCCAGAGAAGTGTTGAAATGCGTAGATGATGTAATCTTTCTGCTTTTTGTGAAGTGTAAATTGCTCACATTTGTTTTTGTGCAATCTGCATTCTTTGACTTGCACTTGAAAACATATTCCATTGCACATTCTGTTCCTCTTCATTGAAGGGGAAACCCAATTCTTGTTTTTGTCCAGCATAGAAAGGGAAACGACATGGGACATATAGAAGTGGCCTAAAGGGGCTAGAAGGGCGGGCAGTCGATGAACATACACAGGTTGAGGATGAAGGATGATCTCCTTTTAATTATCATATTTCAGGCATGAAGTCAACCAGGGGAAGCAGAACCAGTATGGTAGGGGCTGGGGCTTGGGACCCAAAAGCAGGAACAAGAAATGGTGCCTGTCATTCAATCCAAGAATGCAACTCCCCACTCATATTTGGTATGTTCCTGTCATGCGTTATGGATATGGATGTACTTTTACCTTTA
>Ga0307515_10018911_pt1 | contig 12438 bp, 10 predicted proteins | sample 17_EM_MG_FD_194513 | JGI IMG/M metagenome (GOLD analysis project Ga0307515, IMG submission 194513) | Populus trichocarpa ectomycorrhiza microbial communities from riparian zone in the Pacific Northwest, United States - 17_EM | ecosystem: Host-associated > Plants > Roots > Unclassified | place...
AGCGCTAGCCGGGCTCATAACCTGTTGTAAAGTGTACTGATTGACCTATCTAGAAGAGACACAAAGACCGTATATGTACAATCTACCATATGCGTACGCGTATGCACTACCTGACATGAGACGCATAGCCCTAGTCCTGATGCATATCCTCATTCAGTCACAATCTTCATACAAGTCTATATTCTCATACAAGACTTCAAACGATGCTGAGACTTCAGACGATGCTGAGACTCACATGCAACAATGTGTTGCATGTATGTGCAGACTGCTTGCGGCTCTCCGAGACGCGCTCCTTCTAGTCTTGAGGCTCTCTCTTATATATATCATCGGTAAACACAGTTCATTCCCGTAAAGTAATAACCAGTAACCTAGTCTCTAATAGATCGCGTGTACCAAATCCTAATTATTTAGATCGTTCTATGGCATGGAATCAGACTCGCAATAGTGCGAAAGGTGGGGCTAACTAGGTGTCGAAAAAAGGACAAACTGTATCACTAGTTGCATTGCAACTGGGCTTCCGAGGTTGTGATCGGCATACTCGCTAAACCCCTGTGTGCATACCATTCACCGATTGATGTGCGGTACCACTTCTCGCGTGCGACAGATGCATGAGCTAGGGTACTGCAAGTGTCCACACCGCGGCTATGAAAATTTGAGTTTTGAAGGAAGCGAGATCCAGTATCACAGGTACGCCTTGGGTTTGAGATGAATTGTGCTAGCGGAACACTGTACCTTAATAGAGTTCACTAAGAATATCAAGAATATCATTATCATTAATGCAAGCTGTTATAAACATCTTTGCGGGGAAGAATGAAAATCGGAGCAAAGGTGTAAATGGTAATCTCGACCTCAGCCCCACCACCTTGAGCGCACGAAATTCGGGCTGGTTTACTCCTAAGGATTCACATACGCCTTTTCGTCTTCAACAAGACGTGTTTCACGAAGGCTGTCAGAATCGAGCTGAACTTTGCGGCTGGAAGTAGTCACTTTCCCAGCCCCTCTCAGGCCGAGTACAGTAGGTGATATAATTGTTCCAAATTCTAACAAACCCAGCCTCACAGTTCGCAAGAATACAAAGTCACGAGCTACACTTAATATCACCTATAGTAATGGTATGACACTTACAATCTTAATATCACCTATAGTAATGGTATGACACCTACAATTGCGAATCATCTTTTCATTTCTCATCTTTGCATGGCGCATTTTAGGCATATCAGAGTCATTATTTATGGATGATATACCCGGATTCTACGACCTAGAAGAGTGATCTCGGAAATGTCTCACTTATGGAAAGCCCCACAACATTGACAGTCACCCAGTACAGCACCGCAAGATAGCCCACCATGTCTTCAGCTACGCTCTTTTCGGTCGCGAATTTCATTTCGGTCAAAGAGAATGAACCAGCATAGAGGTGCGAAGAGGCGTCGCAGCAGTGAGGCGCGGAAGAGGTGGGAGTGCAGCGTGCAGGAAGAGCGGGTTTTGCGAGTGTGGCCAATCCGACCAAGAGTACGACGGAAACTACAAGGAGAACGGCAGATACGTAGAAATAGGACAGGAGCAGAACGGAGACATGAAGAGTGATATGCGGTGGAATTCTGTACGAGAACGGTTTCAGCCGATTCTCTGATTGAACCCGGATATCTTGGGGCAGAGAAGTTAACGAGCCTAATATGGACCGAGTGGACTAAGTCAGTCCCTGGGCTTGGTCGAGTCCAGTCCAACGTGATGGACTGGGCTGGACCGACTTAGTCGGACCAGATAATTTCACACAATATATCGATGTGGATTTATGGCACTAAATGAAAAGTCAGTTACTAAATTCTACTTGCCGAATGGGGAATGCCAATACGTAGCACAACAACCAAAATGGCTTGTAAATGACAGTAGCAGCAGAAATCACCCGGCAATCACTCGATGATACCGTTTCGGGCAGATACTTCTCAAAATCTCACTCGATAATACCGGATTGGGCAGTTACATCTCGACTTATCACTCGATTTTTGGACTGCTTCTGGTGCTAGTTATACTGGGGGCTTCAGGGGATGAGGGTAAAGGAGGGGGCCTACGACTTTACTTTTCCTTTGGTTTTCCTTGGAGTATGGTGGATGGTTAAGGAATATATATGTCATAGCCGCAAGCAGCTGCATACAATATGATAACAAACAGAAAAATACTTGGGGCTTCGCTGTGAGCTCAGGTAAAGTCTTAAGCAGTGGCAGTACATGAATGGCCGCGCTGCTATGCGAAGACAAATGTTGGCTGCTCCAATGTTGGCGGAAGAACTCGAGGCTGCGGGTAGGACTGGGCGCTGGCGCGCCCACTCTGCCTCCGCCCCTCGCCCCCAGACCCCATATTCATGTGGGCTATCTCTATTTGCTAAGATCTCCTGAACCGGCAACTTACGAGGTGATTGCGTCAATTTTCTCCCACGTGATCGCTGCCATGGCATCCGTTTCATCACGTTGTATGTCCGCAAAAATTACTATCAAATTACTATCACGTGATTTCCGTCCCGGGGTCAGAGAGCGAAGAATCACTGCACATCTCTTGCGGCATCAATGTATTGCTGACTTAGTACCATCACGATAGTGGGGCATAGTCTTTAACAAGCTTAAGACCACTGCTTCCAGATCAATGAAGGATTTCGTAAATACGCAGTTTGCCAGTAGTTCATCGTGTAATGCAGCAACAAAGACCTCGTTCAGTGCTGGAATAGTTAGCAAGTACAAAAATTAGTTGGTTTTTCTGAAGGAGAAGCCGAATGCCGTGAAGGAGCAATGCGAGTCATCCTGTTTGCAAGTGGGTTGACCCATAGGCCAAAGAGTTGTGGGTTGACCCATAGTCCAAGTCTTCCCATTGGTTAACAGGTCAACCCATAGACCAATGGGCTGACATCTTTGCTTATAGGTTGACCTGTTGGCCAAAGAGAAAATTTGACGGTTGGGTTGGAATATCTATCTTATTCTCTCTTTGTAAGGTAGACTGTTCAATCATCATTCTTGTCTCCCTTCCTATGATTAGTCTCAGCAGGACTCCATATATATATGGCCTTCGTACTCGACTAGATATATATAATCGAGCTTCTGTATCATCACTATTGTAACAAAACTGTTGCATATACAGGTCTCAGCCGGAGATGAGTATCGTATGGCCGGAGACGGAGATGTGTTGTATGGCCGGAGCGGAGATGTCTCGTATGGCCGGAGATGACTGTTGACTCTGATATGGGCTGATGGCATTCAGCCGTACTTGCACTCTCATATATATTGGCCTTGTGGCCCTCTTAGATAGAATACAATGAAGCTTCTCTAGCATCACAATTTCAACAAAAACTTAACCTTGGCAAGTGAGTGATTGTTCATGGCATCACTCTAACTCCTGTCACGTCTGCTTGAAATCCAATTTAACTCCTTTGCTACGTTCTCCGATGAAAGAGGCTTAGATGAGCGCTAGGTAAAGGAGCACCATGCGGGGTGTGTTACTGTTCCTTGCTTGATATCTCCGCGACGGTAGCACAACATACAATAAGACAGACGCCTCTACAACCCTCTCATATATAACCCCGATTAGGACGTTCCAATCGGCACTAACATCTAGATTGACATCCGATTCAACTCCAGGCCCTAGGGCCCAAATTATCCACTTCCTGATCGCACTCCCCCAGCCTTACCACCGGGCTTCCCAGCAGTCCAACGCGATTGGCGTCTTTCAGTGCCCCGGGCTGACGATATAGCGAAGAACTTGCCCAAGACGGGCATCACGTAATTGGCTTAACTGGAGGTTTCTCGTTTTCATCATTCTTCACCTTTAGTACGTTAGAGAGAATCTACGCAAGTTTCCATCCCGACGCAACGATACGCGTCAACACATCGAACCGACATCTTTTCTAGGGTATGGATTTCGGAAGCTTGGTCCGTCAAAGTCCAGGATCAGATTACCTAGGGCTCGTATAGTGCTTTTAGATTCAAGATACGAAGCAAGGGCCTGCCACAGCAAAAGCTTATTAAGGGGATAGAAAAGAAATACGAGATCAGCAGGGGTCTATGAAATCATTAAGGGAAAATCAGATCCCCTAAATATCTTGGAAAATCTGCATACGCACCAAGTGAAGTATAAGATTCCAATACTTCCTTGTCCCAATTGCATCCGAACCTCATTCTCGATTTCTACAGTGCAGCATGATGCCATTCAGTGACATTGGAGCCCGATATATCAATGTGTTGAAGTCTTAGTTCAGCGAAAATGTTGCATGCTAGGATTCTAAGTATATTGTGGATGTATAGAAGATGCGCTGCACGTGTAGATGAGAACGGAGGAGCTACAATTTTGAGTGGAGGGACTTGTTTGTTCATAATTGTGTTTATTGGTAGAGTAGGCCGCATGCGCACTGCACACGGCTGGACTGTTGGGCCCTACAGAGTGCTCGAGTGTCCAAGTCTCAATCGGCGCTCCAATCGGCGCCCCGAACATTGTCTTCTCTGAGGCTATCTTTTGCTCGGACGGGATGGACTATTGGGAAGCCTACTTACCACAGCACAAATTGCTAGCGTGGTGGCTAGTTCCATTATTGCTGTTATCGCTGCCATCAGAGTATGGATCGCATATAAATCTTACCTGATGAAAGCGTAAATAGGAGATATAATACTGTAGTCCAGAGAAGTCTTTGTAAGGTATGACCTTGCTGTTGATTGCTCTCATATGTACGTATTTTATATCGACCATCCTGATAAGAGTACTGATTGTAATACGATGTCGTTTGCTACTCCTAATGTCCCTGGTGAATAGTTCGTAGTATATGATACTATATACCCATAGACTGACTGTTAAATCACTATAAAGCGGAGAAATATGTAACAAATTTGACTACCTAGAACCCAGCACCTTCTACACAGGGAGGGTACGAGTGAATTTCCAGATTGATGCATGAGCGTATCCTCTGTAAATGCTGAGAAGCGTACGCGTTCAAATTAAATATTATAAGACCAGGATCATTTTGTAACACTCTCAACCGTTATCAATCCCTGTGCGCCTCCCACTTGCATTAGAAACATCCGATTGGCTAAACTTATTATAGTTGGTTCAGCTATAGTTCAACACTATCGACGATTGTGTCTATAAATTTGAACACGTACATGTAGAGAGCACCATGCAGGTGGGATTTGACAAGTTTGGTATTTGCATATCCCGTTAGCTTCGCTCCCTAGACACCTCCATTCGGTGCGATGATCTTCTTGCTGCCTTTCTATTAGCACTTGTACCATGGGGCAGTGCTTAGCCAACTATACTTACTGCTGGAACCCAAACCCACACCCATGGGAACATTTTTGCATCTATCTGACTAGCATAGAGATAACAAATTCTTAATTCTCCATCCAAAATCTACTCACCAGTTTCGTTGGTACCGCTTCCTGCCATCAGACGCAAACCCTTACTAGTATTCTGGCTCGCTACTGGTTATAGTTTGAACGACGTTTTGACTATTTTATTAATTTGCAGGCTTTAAAACGCAGACAGAAGCAGGTGTATCTACCGAAACCATTGCCGTCACTGGAAGTGTCTGACGGCCGTGAACAGCGACTGCGGCAAACAGCGAGATCCCAGAAACTAGACTTTAACTGTTCGGTAGTGGGCGATGGTTGCCATCAGCTCCTAAACCCAAGTATAACATCCAAAATTAACGTCAATATTATTCCTTTCCTCATCCAGCCTTACCAGGTACAAATAGCCGTAAGAGCCGTTTCCGCTAGTGTTATCACCGCGGCTGCCTTAGCAGTTTCACCTCCTGACTTACAAAAGTTCTGTGATTCAGGACAGTGAGCCTGGAAACAATCGACTCCAATCTGCTGTGAACTGCGTACTCCCTGGTGTGCTAGATTTCCCCGTTCTCTCTTGAAAGCACAAAACTCACTCCCGAGGGTTGGAAGTCGATCGTTACTGGGCATTGGACGCAGCAGGAAGTATGGGGTTTAGACCATAGAGAACATGAAATCGAGCGCACTTGGGAACTGAGGTTGAGCGCACCTAAGTGTCGATTGCCCTCGGAGCATGGAGTCTATGCAGCCGGAGCTCAATCGTTCTGGGAAGTATTAAGTGCTGGTATATAGATTCTATATGTATCACAGACTGAAATGTAGTAATTTTGCACGTCGATGTGCGATAATTTACACTGGCATACAGTGTTTCGTATCGATGAACCGTCATTTACATCAACGTGCGGTAATTTGGCTCACGTGATGTCGCGCATCGCATACTGGGTTTCAATACACGAGGCGGTTGTGCGACTGATATACAGCCATGTATGCATGGCCACATAATTGACAGCGTCAGATCACAGTGACGATGTATTTGACAAAAATAGGTTTCCATACAATGGGAGCTCGTGTTTCCTCAGATTGTGTTACCACTTCCGTTTTAGGACAACGATCAACCGCACTAGCCAGTAATACATACATCCACCACTCCACAATAAAAGTCACTCAATCGGTGCGCCCGCACATCAATAAGCAGCATCTTTGAGAAATCTTAGCACGGAGGGAATGCTGTTGGATTGGCAATATGAACCGGTCGACCTGTCTACAAAGCCCATCAAGTCATGACGTCAGGGATCCCAGCCGTCCGGTCCGACTATAGTCTCTCGAGGCCCAGGAGAACGGTTTGCGAGCTCTGAAACAACTGGTCCGTCCCCGTCTTGAGAATGGCAGGGCCAGGACCCTGTACAGAGGACTGTAGTCTTGACTAGGGTCGGGTAATCTGGTGCCGGCCCGCGATCCGGATCGGGGATGGAAGGACCAAGACAAGGATCTTTTACCTCGCATGTGTAAAACGGTTCCCTGATCCCGCTACAAGGTTAACTGTGGGGGCCAAAATGCCCCGCAGTCTTGCACTCTGGTCATTTTTTGCCCTCGTCCGTGTTGCCTTAGAATATTGGGCCTGGAAAATGTATGGCTTTGGACGGCCGAGACGGACTATTGGGCTGATTATCAGTAAGAACGTGCCATATGCGGAAGAAATGAGAGCAGTCAGGTTCATGTGGATGAGTTGGAGCATGAATACAAGTGATTGGACATTTCAGCTCGTACAACCCGTTTGGCCTAAAGGTGTTACCAACTTCCGGTATAATATCCACAGCCTTATTTCGTTTGGCTGCATTGCAGCCTTAGCTTGTGATCGTCAAGGTCCTGATAGATTCTCCGTAGCTATTCTTGAACTACGAAGCGAGATTGTGTTACTTCGATTGCGACTAGCATCAATCGCCATGCCTAAAGCCGACAGATATCCAGTCCTATACATACACTACACGCACAGCACTTGGCAGATTCCAAGCTACATCATACGATTTCTGGCCCGCAGATGATGGTGTACAGACGCGCAGATACGAGGAGTTGCGGGATTTTGGGAGGGCCTATTTTGACGCTATTGAACTGGAAGCAATCAAAACTATCTTTAATGGGTGTGCTGAGTGAAACAACAGTGTAAATTTTCTCACGATATCTCCTAGTTGTCCGAGCAGCTGAGTGATAGATGGTGACGGAAAGTATCGCGGATCCGGTTGTCTCTGAATCTGGCATGCATTTCTTAAGAGTAATTTTGTGATGTCAGTACTTCTGAAGTAGATTCTCTGCATGTTAGTCTTTGTGCGACAATCGTCAATAAGGGACGATGACCTGGAGCATAGAGCCAGAAAACTTGATCCTGGCTGACTTGAATCGGCGTCCATCCCATGTGATATAGCAGAAGGGGAAGTTAGACGAGCACTTGGAAAATAAGGAATAAATACCCCTCCAATCCCACTAAAGCTGCAATCACCATCTACCTTCCAACCCATCAACCTCATACTAGCTACTCTTACTGTCCACATATTTGCAGCCAACCTCATTTCCATCCTGCCCCTGTCTTAAAGTCTCGAATTCCAGATATCCCTCGATGATTATCATCAAGCAAGTCCTCGCCCTCGCGATGATCCTAGCCGTTGCCAACGCCACAGCCATTCCAGAGCCCGTGATGGTTGAGGGCGATAGTCTCGTCAACCGTAACGCCGACGGCGCATCCGAACTCCAGAAGCGACAATGCAGTTCAAACGGCTGCACTTGCGCGGTCGGTACTACCCAAGGCCAGTACTGCGGGATCTGCAACCAAGTCACATACCTTGGCTCGGGCGGCATCAACGACGTTTACGAATGTAATTCAGGGGGCGGATGCTGCGACTATGGTTACCGTATGAGTTGTGCTCAATCGGGCACTCCTTGCGGATAAGTGGAGGGTGATGGTTGGGATGAAGTTGCTGGATATTTCGCATATTTCGGGTTGACTGTTCAGTTAGTGGTAGGAAATGGCACTGAAAAAAGAAAAACAAGGAGCGATGGGGGAAATTTCCTGTTTTTATCAACGTTCGTTTTTAGTTCTTTTCATGAATACAGAGGGGGAAATACATTGGTGGAAACTTCAAGTCATGACACTGATATATAATGAGGAATCTTTCGCTACAATCATCATCACAGTTGTATATAGACTTGGTTGTGCGCCAAGCGTGTCCTCACGAAACACTCTGTGGTTGATTGCGAGTACGTATAAACCTACTCAAGTACCTCTTTATTGGAATCCATTCATTCAAGCTCAGTTAAATCCATGGATTTTTCTCCGATCACTAAGTGTACTATATATGTTCCGACTGAACTGGGAAGTAATCTGCTTCGCGAATAAGTCGACTGCTTCGCGAATAAGTTAAATTCCTGACCCAGTTGACTGGGCCAAGTTCTTGCCAGTCAACTGGCCTATAAACCTCGGGTATACTAAAGCAGTGCAGAAGGAAATGTTGCATGTATACTTAAATCTTCCATAGGGCTTGCGGGTATGGGCATATGGTAACTATTCAGCTGTCACGCTGAAGGTATATAGTTGCGCTGATGGGATCCAGCTGGTAATGACCAGCCAAGGATGCATACATGCGTGCCAGTGTGGATGCATACACAGAGCTCTTTTACATATATGTGTATATGTACCCTCGATAGAAACACAATCAATCATTATACGCTTAAGAGAACCCTGCTTGAGAGAGCTAGGCTTGAGAGAGCCGTAGAGTGACATTCTCCACCGGAAGCTTTGGGCTGACGGAAAACTCTGAATTTGTAGAAGCTTTGGCCATTAGGGAGCTCGAAGTCTGTGGAAGCTTTGACTCTGACGTAGCCAACCTACTTGTCTAAGTCCTTCCACCTCTGGCCGGTACCATGACTATCACCATCACCACCACTATCACCATCACCATCACCATCGCCATCATTATCACTATCACCATCGTGCAGCATGGGCAGCCCCAGGTATATATGCATACATCTAAAATAGGTGGGAATCAGGCTGCAGATTCCATTGGAAAAACTAGGTCGGAAATCTGCTCTCCCCAAGATCTAATTGTACACCGTTCTTGAAGAAGAGGCAGCTAAAATTGTCAACGCCATAGCTAGAAAGTGTCGTGAGATCTTGTCACAATGCAATGCTGAGCGACTCTAACAAGATAAGATCTACACTGTGAAATTGCCCAATGTTATGATTTTGGCCGCCGACAATACCCTACGGGCCACATGCCACACCCCACCCGGCGAGTCTCTGTATCCAAGCATGCTTAATACTTGATAACCTGCACTCAAGATCAATTCTTGGGAGTATACTTGGGGGTGTGCGGTCCTGCGGAGTGGGGAGTATACAATTGCGTACACCCGGGATCGTACTTGGGAGCGTACGGTCTAAGAGATTGTTAACTGCAAATTGGTGCAGTACAGCGACTGCACCACAGTACAGTTGACAGTGTGATAAAGCTCTCTACTTTAACATACAGTCGACTGCTCTCAGGACCAGTCGGTTGGTGGGGCAATGCTTCTGGCTTCAGCTGGCTGGTACATAAAGTTGACTTATTCAGAAAGCAGCCAGCTTATTTGCGAAGCAGTCAACTTATTTGCGAAGTGTATTTCTTCGCGGTTCAGTTGGAACATATACACTTTTTTGCTTCAGCTATGGAGATAGTGGAGATAGACATACCATGAGCAGGATAGATACACTGCTGCTTAAAGACAGAGATACTGGGCTGGGTGCAAGCTGGCTGATGAAGCTCAAGTGAACTTAGAGACACGGGCTAGAGACGGTTTTTTGGTGCCCTTGGAGATGGCGTACATTTCTAACTCCCGGGTGGTTTTCGAATTCAAGCACTCTAAGAAGCATGCTATCAAGTGTAACTAGGAGCGTTTTTAAGACTGAAATACTGAACTTCATGCACACCGGCGTAACTTATTTTGATGGAGACATCAATAAATTGTCACATTAACTCGAGGACGGAGGTCAAAGGTTCCAATCCTCCTGAAGGCGGCGAAGCCACCACCATTTATAGTATGAGTCATACATACGCGCTAAACAGCTTGTACCTAATTACCTCTTCTCGCATGCGCGGTAAATTTACGGAATTGTATTTCCCTAAATGACAACCTCGTATAATGTGTCCGTGGATAAAGTCTGAAGTTTAAAATTTGTTCCGCATCAAGCTGAACTTTGCAGTTGGAAGTAGTCTGTCCTAGGCCGTCTCAGACTGAAAACATTGTAGGTGCAGTAGTTGCTTGTTCTCTGTTACAGGTATACTTGTGCCGGAGATATGTTACAGATACGCGGTGACTGCTGCAGGGGCTCCTGTGTATATCTCGAGTCTTTCTGCTTCTCTCTTCTCTGTACCATAGAATACACGCACACGGTTCTCCCCAACTTCCATATCGTAACATTCCCTGTTGAAATATGGAGGGGAGAACCGTGTGAATAGACTTAGGTACCGAGACTGGAGAGCAGGAGATAGACTCGAGACATATACAAGGTAGATGAGTGCTTTATGCCCTACCAGCTGTGTGCCTTGACATCAGCTCAGCTGAAGCTCAGCTCGGTCAGGTTCATGCAACATTCCCAATGCAAGATGGAGCGAGTGCTTCACTATGAATCAAATGCAGCCTCAAACTAGTAATCTGTGCCGATATGGAAGTTAGGGAGATCCGTGTGCATTGATTATGGCGCGATAACTGTGTACAGGTCTAAAGATCTAAGATAGTAGGGAAGAAAAGAGTAAAGTGCAAAGTCTAAAAGAGCAGTCACAAAACCTAGGGCTCCGGCTCATGTACATCTGTAACATATCGTTCACGACCTCACTCTTCACCCTGTGACGTCTGCATGAAATACAATTAAGCCTTTGGCTATATTCTCCGGTTAAAGTGAGGAGCGATAGTCAAGCGAGAATATGCGGGGATATCACTACTCCTCGCTTGCTCTAAGGGTGTCAGAAATGTGCTTCTTTATATGCACCGGAAAGGCACAGAACAATGCCCTTTCCTACACTGAAGGTCAAGGCATTTAAACGCAAGGATTGGGTATGGATTCTTTGTATAGCAGTAAAAGGCACTGTGGAAATGGCAGTGAAATGGAAATACGCAATGCATTTCTAAGGGTGCCTTTTTTCTCCGTGCCTTTGCACCCTGTGCCTTGTCTCCACGCCTTGTTCCCTGCGCGATTACTCCCCATGCATTTCTTGGGACTTTTCTTGTAGTGTCTTTTCTCCCTTATATCTTTTCTCCACAGCCGTCCTCTGCACCTTTTCATACCTTTCACATTCAAGTACTAAAATCAGTAATGACCCTCGTCACTCCAAAAGCGGTAACTAAAGACACTAACCACTAATAGGAGCACCGACACCTCTGCCCCCCTCAACACACCCAGTATGTTAGCACTCTAGCCATTGCCAGTTCCCGCCTTGTAGATTTTGTTCGCTGCGCCTGTCGTTGATGTCTCCAGTGGTGGTGCACTCTAGGGTGGCGTGGAAATCAGTGTTCTTAAGCGGTCTGGTCTCGATTTTGGAGTCCGCGTTTGCCGCTTAGGAGCACTGGTGGAAATGGTACTGGCAGTGGTGTGGTAGAGGTGGTGGTGGCGATTTGGTATATAGATTGTGCGGGCAGAAGAGGTGGCGATGGGTGTTGCATAAGGAACGAAGGTGAATAGCTGTTCGAGAACAACAAAAATCTATTGTTTGTGGGTACGCAATAATGGAAGAAAGGTACACACAAAGAGGCACAACTAAAGGCACTGCTGGTGGGGTTCTGAGTCTTGAAAATGCACAATTTCAAAACCACAGCAGTAGAAAGTCATGGAGTTAAGGCACCTTTGGCGGGAGTCTAGCATTTTCATTTTTCCTTTTGCATGGGGAAAAGGTACGAAAAGCACATTTCCGACTCCCTTAGAGTAGATATCTCGACATATAACGTAGGTTACCCTGCCATGCAACACGACCGGGCGATGCAACACCCCGACGACACACCATCGTCGGAGTAAAAGCCGGGCAGCAACCACAACCACAACCTCCACCCACAACCACAATGCCTAGAGTCAAAGCAAGGAAGTTACAGATAAAGGAAGATACTA
>Ga0307515_10018912_pt1 | contig 12438 bp, 9 predicted proteins | sample 17_EM_MG_FD_194513 | JGI IMG/M metagenome (GOLD analysis project Ga0307515, IMG submission 194513) | Populus trichocarpa ectomycorrhiza microbial communities from riparian zone in the Pacific Northwest, United States - 17_EM | ecosystem: Host-associated > Plants > Roots > Unclassified | place...
CGCCGCCGCATGTCGGGCCGGACACAGTTGTCACGCGGTGGCGACCGCGCGACCGGGCTCAGCGCGAGCCGAACATCATCTGCCGCGCGAGCGCCGATTTGACCGGACCGAGCAGCTGCAGTGCCGCGATGCCGAGGCCGCGTGCCGCGCCGGCGCCTGGCAGCTTCCAGGTGAAGCTGCGCGCGAGAAAGTCGGTCGCGGCGATCATCGCCCAGCGGTCCGGGCCGCGCTGCCATTCGAGCTTGCGCAGCACCGCGTCGACATCCGGGTTGCGCGACAGCGAATGCACCAGCTCGAACGCATCGCGCAGGCCAAGGTTCAGGCCCTGGCCCGCGACCGGGTGCAGCGTTTGTGCGGCGTTGCCGATGCGCACGGTGCGTCCGTCGGTCAGCGTGCGCTCGGCGTTCAGTCCGAGCGGGAACTGCTTCAGCGGCGTGATCGACGCGATGCGGCTGGTGGCGGGGTGGAAGATGCTGTTCAGCACGGTGACGCGCTGTGCGTCGTTCAGCTCGGCCACGGGATCGTCGTTGGTCGGCACGCACCAGACCAGGCCGGCACCGCCTTCTTTCAACGGCAGCAGCGCGGCCGGGCCGTGGCGCGTGAAGCGCTCGAACGCGACGCCGCTTGCCCGCCCGCTCGCCGCGCCCTCGAACGTCACCTTGCCGACCCACGCAGTCTGCTGGTAGTCATGCGTCACCGCCTTGCGCACCTGGTCGGAAAACACGCCACCCTCGGCGACGATCGCCAGATCGAAGCGCTCCGCGATGCCGGCATCGACCTCGACGCCATGCTCCAGATTCTTGAGCGCCGCGACCGGCTGCCCGAAGCGGCTGTGCAGGCGCCGCGGTTCGGCCGCTTCCGCCTCCATCCACACCTGCTGCAGTGGCGCCACGATGCCGCCGTAGCTCAGCACCGCACCAAGCAGCGGCACCGCCTCGTCGACCGCGCGGATGCGCAAGCAGGGCTCGCCGAGAAAGTCACCGAGCAGCGGCAACATCGACGGCGGCTGCTGCGACACATGCACTTCGAGGATCGGCTGCGCCAGATCGGCGCGCCATGCACCGAGGCGTTCCAGCAACTGCACGCTGCCGAGCGAGAGCGCCAGCGTGCGCGGGTCGCCCGACACGTCTTTCTCGGCCGGACGCGCATCGAACAGCGTGATCTGCGAATCGGGCAACGCGCGTGCCGCCTGCAGCGCGAGCGCGAGGCCGACCGGGCCGGCGCCGATCACTGCAATGTGAAGCGCAGCGACGTGTGTGGGATCGTTCATGGGACACACCCTTTGGAGGGGGTTGCAATGCAAGGCGCCGGCGTATTATTCGCCGCACCCGGATTGACGGGTATTTCGGAAGGAGCTTCGCGTCATGGCACTGATGGATTTCATCAAGAAACAGTTCATCGACATCCTGGAGTGGATGGAGGCCGGCGACGGCACACTCGCCTGGCGCTACCCGATGGAAGACCGCGAAATCCAGAGCGGTGGCTCGCTCACCGTGCGCGAATCGCAGATGGCCGTGTTCGTCAACGAAGGCAAGATCGCCGACGTGTTCGGCCCGGGCCGCTACACGCTGACCACGGCCACGCTGCCGATCCTCACCTACCTGAAGAACTGGGACAAGCTCTTCAAGAGCCCGTTCAAGAGCGACGTGTACTTCTTCAGCACGCGCCAGCAGGTCGACCAGCGCTGGGGCACGACCCAGCCGGTGACGATCCGCGACAAGGACTTTGGCGCCGTGCGCCTGCGCGCCTTCGGCAACTACAGCTACCGCATCGCCGACCCGAAGATCTTCCACACCGAGATCTCGGGCACGCGCGACACGTACACGGTGGCCGACCTCGACGGCCAGTTGCGCGGGCTGATGCTGCAGCACATCTCCGACGCGGTTGCGTCGAGCGGCGTGGCGTTCCTCGACCTCGCAGCGAACCAGATCGAGTTCGCGAAGGCATTGATGGAAGCGACGCAACCGTCGTTCGCCGCACTCGGGCTCAAGCTCGAAGCGGTGACGATGCAGAACGTCTCGCTGCCCGAAGAGCTGCAGAAGATCCTCGACCAGAAGATCGGCATGGGCATGGTCGGCGGCGACATGGGCAAGTTCATGCAGTACCAGACCGCGCAGGCGATCCCGAAATTCGCCGAAGGCGCAGGCGGCGGTGGCGGTATCGCCGGCGATGCGATGGGCCTGGGCGCGGGTGTCGCGCTCGGTCAGGTGATGGCGCAGCAGCTCGGTCAGGGCCTGAAGACGGCCACGCCCGAAGCGCCAGCAGTGGTCGCCACGGGCATGAAAGCCGAGGACGTGATGGCCACGCTCGAAAAACTCGGCGAACTCAAGACCAAGGGCATCCTGACCCAGGACGAGTTCGACGCGAAGAAGGCGGAGTTGCTGAAGAAACTCGTCTAGTCGGTTCTGCTTCTTGGCGACCGAACCCACACCGCAGCGCGTCTACCGCGCTGCGTGCCCGAACTGCGGCGCGCCGGTCGAGTTTCGATCGGCGGCGTCGGCGTTCGCCGTCTGCAGTTTCTGCAAGAGCACGGTCGTGCGCGAGGGCGATGCGCTGCGCAAGATCGGCGAGAGCGCCGAGCTGTTCGACGACCACTCGCCGCTGCAGCTCGGCGCCGGCGGCACCTACCAGGGCGCCGCGTTCACGCTCGTCGGCCGGCTGCAATACAAGTACAACGAAGGCACCTGGAACGAATGGCATGCGCTGTTCGACAGCGGCAGGTCGGGCTGGCTGAGCGAAGACAACGGCCGCTACGTGATCGCGTTCGATGCGCCGCTCGATGGCGGCGCGCCGACGGCGACCAGCCTGAAGGCCGGTGCGCAGGTGATGGTCGCCGGGCAGGCCTGGTCGGTCGCATCGGTCTCGGCCGCGAAGCTGCTCGCAGCGCAGGGCGAGCTGCCGTACAAGCCGAACCTGGCGCGCGGCTTCGTCGTCTCCGACCTGCGCAGCACGCGCGGCGAGGTCGGCACGCTCGACTACAGCGAAGCCGGCACACCACGCTGGTCGATCGGCCGCTCGGTCGCGATCAGCGAGCTCGCGATGACCGGCCTGACCGAGCAGGCCGAGAAGACGCTGAAGGGCAAGACGATCGAGTGCCCGAGCTGCGGCGCGTCGCTCGAAGTGAAGCTCGCGACGACGCAATCGATCGTCTGCCACCAATGCCACTCGGTCGTCGACATCTCGCAGGGCGTGGGGGGCGATCTGCAGCACTACGCGCAGGCCAACGGCATGGAGCCGCTGATCCCGCTCGGCAGCACCGGCACGCTCGCGCTGGGCAAGGCGGCGCTGCCGTGGCAGGTGGTCGGTTACGCCGAGCGCTGCGAGATTCCCGAGACCGGCGAAGACGAGCAGACCTTCTGGCGCGAATACCTGCTCTACCACCGCACCGAAGGCTTCGCGTTCATCGTCGATGCCGAAGACGGCTGGAGCTGGACGGCGCCGCTCACCGGCGTGCCCGAGCGCGCCGGCACGGGTGCGAAGTACGACGGCGCGGTCTACCGCAAGCTCTACGACTACACCGGCATGGTCACCTACGTGCTCGGCGAGTTCTACTGGCAAGTGACGCAGAACCAGCGCACTTTCAACACCGATTACCAGGGCACCGGCAGTGCCTCGGCGAAGCGCCTGAACCGCGAGCAGACCGGCTCCAAAGACACCCAGGAAGTGGTTTGGTCAGGTGGCGAAACGCTCTCGTCCGACGCGGTGATGAAGGCCTTTCGCCTCGCGCCCGAGAAGAGCGCGGCGCTGCAACGCGACGCACTGCCGACCTCGTTCAACAGTGCCTCGCTGCTGGCGAAGATCTTCCTCGGCGTGTTCCTGCTGATCGTCGTGCTGATGCTGTTCCGCTGCGGCAGCGGCGGCGGCGGGTCGAGCAACTGCGACGCCGCGCGCGACACCTTCGGCCCGGCGTCGAGCGAGTATCAGAATTGCCTGAACAGCAACCGCAGCGGTGGTGGCTACGGCACCAGCGGCGGCGCGTTCGGCGGGTTTTCTAGCGGCGGCGGGCACAAGTGAATGCGACCGCTGTCGGTGTCATCAACGTTTCGACTGGAGGTTCGCCATGGCGGGATTTGAGTGGATAAAGCCCGGCGTCGTCGCCGGCTCGATCATGTACGCGCTGATCGGCGTGGTGATCTTCTGGATCTGCTTCGTGATCGTCGACAAGCTCACGCCTTACGACCTGTGGGGCGAGATCGTCGAGAAGAAGAACGTCGCGCTCGCGATCGTCGTCGGTGCGATGTGCATTGCGATCGGGCTGATCGTCGCGGCGGCGATCCATTGACGAGCGACACCTCTTGAGTGGCTGACGCCCTGAACCCTGCGGAAGAACGCAGCTCGGTCAAGCCAGCCGAGGTCGCGCTGCTCGCCTCGGTCTTCGTCGTCGCCGCCTGCGGCCTGGTCTACGAGCTCGCGGCCGGCACGCTGGCGAGCTACCTGCTGGGCGATTCGATCCTGCAGTTCTCGACCGTCATCGGCACCTACCTGTTCGCGATGGGCGTGGGCTCGTACCTGTCGCGCTTCTTCGAGCGGCAGCTGATCGCTCACTTTTTGCGCATCGAGTTGCTGGTCGGGCTGGTGGGCGGGCTGATGCCGGCGATCCTGTTCGCGCTGCAGTCGCTCGCGTCGCCGTCGTTCCGCTTCGCGCTGTACGCGATGGTGCTGCTGGTCGGTGTGCTGGTCGGCCTGGAGATTCCGCTGGTGATGCGGATTCTCAAGCGGCAGTCTGGCGGCGGGCTGAAGCAGCTGGTCTCGCAGGTGCTGACCTTCGATTACCTCGGCGCGCTCGCGGTCTCGATCGCGTTCCCGCTGCTGCTGGTGCCGCAGCTCGGGCTGATCCGCACGGGCGCGTTCTTCGGGCTGTTGAACGCGGCCGTCGCGGTCTGGGCGCTGTGGCTGTTTCGCGGCGAGCTGCGGCGCATCGGCTCACACGCGATCGCGTGCGCGCTCGTGATCGGCGCGCTGCTCGCCGCGTTCGTCGGCGCCGACCGCGTCACGACCTGGGCCGAGGACCGCTTCTACGCCGACACCGTGCTGTTCAGCGAATCGACGAAGTACCAGCGCGTCGTCGTCACCGCGAGCGCGCAAGGCGTGCGGCTGTTCCTGAACGGCAACCTGCAGTTCCATTCGCGCGACGAGTACCGCTATCACGAGGCGCTGGTGCACCCCGCGATGGCGGCGCAGGGCGCACCGAAGAATGTGCTCGTGCTCGGCGGCGGCGACGGCATGGCGGTGCGCGAGATCCTCAAGTACCCGAGCGTCGAGCATGTCACGCTGGTCGAGCTCGATCCGCGCATGACGCAGCTCTTCTCGACCCAGCCGTTGCTGCGTCAACTCAACCGCGATGCCTTGCTGTCACCGAAGCTTCAGGTCGTCAACGCCGATGCGTTCGCGTGGCTCGAAGACGGTGTTGGAAAGAGCGCGGGCAGCTACGACGTGATCGTGGTCGACTTCCCCGACCCGACCAACTTCTCGATCGGCAAGCTCTACACGTCGAGCTTCTACCGCCTGATCGACCAGCACCTGAGTGCGAGCGGCTACGCGGTCGTGCAGACCACCTCGCCGCTGATCGCGCGCAAGAGCTTCTGGACGGTCGCGACCACGATCGAGGCGGCGGGCCTCGTGACCACGCCGTACCACACGCATGTGCCGAGCTTCGGCGAATGGGGCTTCATCCTCGCAAGTCGGCGCCCGTATCGCGTGCCGAGCGCGCTGCCCGAGGGTCTGCGCTTTCTGAGCGCCGCCGATCTGCCGACGCTGTTCAACTTCCCGCTCGACATGGCCCGCGTGCCGACCGAGGTGAACCGCCTGTCGAACCAGGTGCTGGTGCAGACTTTCGAAGAGGAATGGGGCAAGGTGCACCAGTGAGCAAGCCAGTGACGAGGCTGGATCGCCGCACGCTGCTTGCCGGTGCCGCGCTGGCGCCGCTCGTCGGCTGCAAGCGCAGCGAGCTGTCGAGCTACACCGGCGGCTGGCTCGGTGCCAACGCCGAACGCGGCCACCGCGTGCGCGAGCGTAAGGCCGCGGGCGCGCCCGCACCCGAGTTCACGCGCCGCGCGGGCGCGATCGTCGTCGGCGCGGGCATCTCGGGCCTCGCGGCGGCGCGCGAACTGAGCCGCGCCGGCATCGACGACGTGCAACTGCTCGACCTCGAAGACGAGCCTGGCGGCAACAGCCGCGGTCATCAGATCGCCGGCATGCGCTGCCCGCTCGGTGCGCACTACCTGCCGGTGCCGGGCGAGCGCGCGGTCGAGGTGATCGAGTTGCTCGAAGCGCTCGGCCTGCGCCGCACCGAGCGCGGCCAGGTCGTGTACGACGAACGCATGCTGTGTCACAGCCCGCAGGAGCGCCTGCACATCCACGGCTTCTGGCACGACGGGCTGCTGCCGCCGGTCGATGCCTTGCCCGAAGCCGAGCGCGCCGACGCGCTCGCGCAGTACCGAAAGTTCAGCGCCGCCGTCGATGCCGCGAGCGCCGGCGGCGCGTTCGCGATGCCCACCGCGCGCAGCGCGTGGAGCCCGCAACTCGACGCGCTCGACGCCGTTACCTTCGAGGTCTGGCTCAACGCCCAAGGCCTCAAGGCGCCGGCGCTGCGCTGGTACCTCGACTATTGCTGCCGCGACGATTACGGCGCCGGCGCCGCACAGGTGTCGGCCTGGGCCGGGCTGCACTACTTCGCGAGCCGACACGGCTTTCATGCGCCCGGTGACGCGAGCGAAGAACGCGATGGCGTGCTGACCTGGCCCGAAGGCAACGCCTGGCTCGCGCGCCAGCTCGCGGCGCCCTTGCGCGAGCGCACGCACACGGGGCGCGTCGTGCTGCGGGTTGTCGAGGGCCGTGACGCGGTCGATGTGGACTTGTGGAACGCTCGCGAACAGCGCGCCGAACGCTGGACCACGCCGCAGCTCGTGCTCGCTGTGCCGCTCTTCGTCGCCGCGCGGCTGATCGAATCACCGCCCGCCGCGCTGACGCAAGCCGCGCAGGCGATGCCGCACGCGCCCTGGCTCGTCAGCAACCTGCACCTCGCCGACGCGCTCGACGAGCGCCCCGGCGCGCCACTCTCGTGGGACAACGTGTTCTACGACCCGACGAGCGCGAACCCCACGCTCGGCTATGTCGACGCGATGCACCAGAGCACGCGGCGGGTGCCCGGCCCGACCGTGCTGACGGCGTACTGGGCGCTCGGCGGCAACTCGCCCGCGCAGCTCGTGGCGCAGCGCGCGAAGCTGCTCGCCGAGCCCTGGTCGGCCTGGTCGAGTGCCGTCGTCACCGAACTCGCGCGCGTTCACCCCGATCTGCCGGCCAAGCTGAAACAGGTCGACCTGATGCGCTACGGCCACGCGATGAGCGTGCCGGTGCCCGGCCTGCGCAGCGGCGCCGCGCTGCGCGCGCTGGCCGTGCAGCAGCCCCGCATCCATTTCGCGCACAGCGACCTCTCGGCCTATTCGGTGTTCGAGGAAGCGCTGTACCAGGGCACGCGCGCCGGCGCGGCGGCGGCGCGCCAGCTGCGGCGGGGTCAGCGGGCCTGATCACGTGAGCGGCGTGAAGCCGTCGGCGCTCCAGCCTTCGCTGCCGACGCCGTGGTGGACGAAGAACAGGCCCTCCGGGTCGTAGCGCTGTTTCGCGGCCTGCAGGCGCGGGTAGTTCGCGCCCCAGAAGGCGCGCGGCCAGTCGGCCTCGAAGAAGTTGCTTTCCGAGACGTACGAACCCGGGTTCGGCACAAGGCGGCGCAGCTCGGCCATTGCGTCGTCGAGCGCCTTCGCGCGTCGGCGCGCGCGCGGCGCGTCAGGCTCGTGGCCGGCGACGCCCGGGTAGGCCGGCACCTCCTGCGCGCCCGCGATCACGAGCGCGAAGGCGTCGAGCACGGCAGGGTTCATCGCGGTGTCGCGCGAGGCCGCGATGGCCTCTGCGGGTGCGCCCGCGAGGCCTTTGTTGACGTGGAGCGCGATCTGCCAGTGGCGCGAGGCCGCGAACAGCGCGTCGCACAGCGACTCGCGCTTGTCGGGCTGCAGCAATGAGGCCGGCAACCACGCCGACTGGTACGCGTGCAGCACCTGGCCGACCTGGCCCTGGTCGCCCGACCAGATGATGTTGCCCGGCGGTGCACCGGGCCGGTTGTCGCCCACCACCACGCCGGGCAGCATCTTCAGGAAGCCCGGCTCCCAGAAGCGGCGCCCCGGCAGCGCCACGATGAACGGAGCCGAAGTGATGCGGAACTCGGTCGGTGCCGCGTTGATCGCGTCGATGAACGGCTGCCAGATGGCCGAGGCCTCGCCCCGATCGAGGCCCTGGAACACCATCGAGATCCGCAGCACGTTGCCGCTCTGCAAGACGATCTGCTCGCCCCAGTGCGGGTTCATCAGCTGCGTGCGGTAGAACTCGGTGACGAGCCCGATCAGGCGCCGGTACGCGTCGTCGAAGTTCGCCCGGATCGTCATGTTGACTGCGCCGATCGACGCGGGCAGCGCGTGCGTGCGCAGCGTCAGCTTGGTCACGACGCCGAGGCTGCCGCCACCGCCGCCCTTCAGCCCCCAGAACAGCTCCGGGTTCGTGCAGGCGTTGGCGATGCGCACTTCGCCGTCGGCCGTCACGACTTCGGCCTGCAGCAGGCTTGCCGACGCGAGCCCGAAGCCCTTCGAGAAGCTGCCGAAGCCGCCGCTCTGGACCAGCCCGGCCACGCCGACCGTCAGGCAGCCGCCGCCCTGCACGTAACGTCCGCCCTGCGTCGTCACCGCGTCGTAGACCGGCCCCCAGAGCGCGCCGGCCTCGACCGTCACGGCCGGCTGCGGCGCCTCGGCGCAGCCGTCGGCGACGAACCCGTCGTGCAGCGTGATCGCGCGCATGCCGCGCGTCCAGACCAGCAGCGAGTCGGCCGCGTTCGACGTGCCCTGGTAGCTGTGGCCGCCGCCCTTGACGACCAGGCGCAACCGGTTCTCGCGGGCGAAGTTCACTGCGGCGACGACATCGGCGGTGGTCTGCGCCGCCACCGCGCAGGCACTCGGCCGCGAGGTCCAGGCGTCGACCCAGCCGAGCGTCTGCGTCAGCGCGGGCGAGTCGCCGATGAAGTGCGGGTTCTTCAGCGACTTGAAGAGCTCATCGCAGGCCGCGCTCGCCGGCGCGGAGACGCAGGCGGCGAACGGGTCGGCCAGCTTGAGCAGCCGCCCGCCGACGCGCTCGCCGAGCTCGGCCCAACGCGCGTCGGTGGGCCACGCTGCGTCGCGGGGTCGAACTCGCGGGAGCGGGCCCGGTGCGGCGAAAGCGCGCGTGAGCGTCGAAGCTTGCAGGCCGGCCAGCAGCGGCGCTGCGGCGGATCGGAGGAGGAGTTGGCGTCGGTTCATGCTGCCTAGAATCGCCCGGATGCGAGCACGCGGCCCCCGAAAGTGACGAACCCCGCCGAATCCGGGACGAACCCAGGCCCCACCGTGACCGCCCCCGCGGTCTGGCGCGTGCCGCTCGCGCTCGCGACCGCCTGGATGCTGGTGCACGCGGCGGTCAACGCCGCCTCGGTCACGAACGACCTGACCCGCCGCGGCGTCGCGTTCGAGCCGGCCGAACCGTGGATCTGGGAGGGCAGCAGCGCGCTCAGCCTGCTGCTCTGGCTGGTGCCGGTGCTGCTGTTCGACGAGCGTCTGCGTGCTCGAGTCGGCAAGGTCTGGGCGCGTGCGGCTGCGTACGCAGGTGCGAGCGTCGTGTTCTCGCTCGGCCACGTGCTGACGATGGTCGCGCTGCGCCATCTCGCCTACCGGATCGCCGGCTGGCGCTACGACTTCGGCCCGTGGGTCGACGGCCTGCTCTACGAATACCGCAAGGACGTGCTGACCTTCGTCTCGATACTCGCCGTCGCGGCCGTGTGGCGCCTGTGGGCCGAGCGCGCGAAGCCGGTGCCAGCCGAAGCGCCAACCGCGCCGTCCGCGTCACCGCCTGCTGCGCCAACCTTCATCGTGCGCACTGCGACCCAGGGAGACCTGCTGGTGCGTGCCGACGAGGTCGACTGGGTCGAGGCGCAGGGCAACTACGTCGCGCTGCACGTCGGCAGCGAGGCCCGCCTGCTGCGCCACACGCTGGCCGAGATGGAGACGCGGCTGAAAGACCACGGCTTCATCCGCACGCACCGCCGCGCGCTCGTCAATCGCCAGCGCATGCAGGCGATCATCCCGCCCGAGCTGGGCGAACTCGGCGTGCGGCTGAGCAGCGGGCAGGTCGCACCACTGAGCGAGAGCCGCCGCGCCGAGGTGCTGCGGCTCGTGCTCGGCGCCTAGTTTCCAGCTTCGGCTCAGGCCTTCGCGAGGCGGAAGGTGCCGACGACTGTGGCGAGCCGCGCCGCCTGTTCGCGCAAGCTCTCTGCCGCTGCCGCCGATTCTTCGACCAGCGCCGCGTTCTGCTGCGTCATCTGATCGAGCTGCGTCACCGAGCTGTTCACTTCGCTGATGCCCTGGCTCTGCTCGCTCGCCGCGGCGGTGATCTCGGCAATGATGTCCGACACGCGCTTCACCGAACCGACGATCTCGGTCATCGTCTGGCCCGCATCTGCGACGAGACGCGAGCCACCTTCGACCTTCTCGACCGAAGCGCCGATCAGGCCCTTGATCTCTTTCGCCGCTTCGGCGCTGCGCTGCGCGAGCGAACGCACTTCGGAGGCCACGACCGCGAAGCCGCGACCCTGCTCGCCGGCACGCGCCGCTTCGACGGCGGCGTTCAGCGCCAGGATGTTGGTCTGGAACGCGATGCCGTCGATCACGCCGATGATGTCGGCGATCTTCTTCGAGCTGGTGTTGATGTCGTCCATCGTCGCGACCACTTGCGAGACGACCGCGCCACCGCGCGCCGCCACCTCGGCGGCCGAGGTCGCCAGCTGATTCGCCTGGCGCGCCGAATCGGCCGATTGCTTGACCGTGCCGGTCAGCTGCTCCATCGAAGAAGCGGCCTGCTGCAGGTTCGACGCGGTCTGCTCGGTTCGTGCCGAGAGGTCCTGATTGCCGGTCGCGATCTCGCTGCTGGCGGTGCCGATGCTGTCGGTCGAGCTGCGTACCTGCAGCAGCGTCATGCGCATCGATTCGACCATGCGTTTCAGGCCGTCGAGCAGGCTGCCTTGCGGCGCGTCGCCCAGCTCGACCGCGAGGTTGCCGCCGGCGACTTCGTTCATCGCGTCCATCGCCCGTTGCGGGTCGCCACCGAGCTGCGCGAACACGCTGCGCTTCACCAGCCACGAGATGCCGAAGATCGCACACAGCACGGCCACGCCGCTCAGCAGTTGCCGGATCATCGCGGCGCGCACCTGCACGTTCACGTCGTCCATGTACAGGCCCGAGCCGACCATCCAGTTCCAGCCGGGAACCCCGATCACGAACTGCAGCTTCGGTACCGGCGCCGTGGTGCCAGGGCGCGGGAACTGGGTGTCGACGAAGGCGCTGTTGTCTTTGCTGGCGCGCAGCGCATCGGCCTCGGCCTTGACGATGTCCATGCCGTCCTGGTCCTTGACCTTGCCGAGCAGCGGTTGGCCTTCCCACTCGGGCTTGAACGGGTGCATCACGCCCTCGGCGTCGAGCGTGAAGATGTAGAAATAGTCCTTGCCTTCCGCGCCGTAGCGGGCCGGGCGGATCGCGTCACGCGCGGCCTTCTTGGCGTCGGCCTCGCTCATCGTGCCGGCTGCGACGCGCGCCTGAAAGGCCGTCACGACCGACTGCGCCGATTGCACCGCGGTGCGCAGCGCAGCCTGCTTGCCCTGGATGATCTCGTTGCGGGTTTGCCAGACCGAGATGCCGGAAACGATGGCGATGCCGACAACGGCGCTGGCCATCATCAGGGCGATCTTCTGGTTGAAGCTGAGTTTGTTGAGCATGGTGTCGGTGCGGTGCGCCCGGCGCAGGCCGGGCAAGGGTGAAACGAGAGGCGCCGGAGCGCTTGCTGCTTCTGTATCGACCGGGCGCGGTTGAGCTTGAGACCCAAACCGCCCGGCGCGGCAGATCGACTCTTCTCAGGCCGTGGCCGTGGCGCGCGCCTCGCCGAGCCGGAACGTGCCGACGACCTGCGCGAGGCGGCCTGCCTGCTCGCGCAGGCTCTCGGCCGCTGCCGCCGACTGTTCGACCAGCGCGGCGTTCTGCTGCGTCATCTGGTCGAGCTGGCTGACGGAGGCGTTCACGGAGACGATGCCCTGGCTCTGCTCGCTGGCCGCGGCGGTGATCTCACCGATGATGTCGGAGACACGCTGCACCGAGCTGACGATCTCGGTCATCGTGCGCCCGGCATCGGCGACCAGCTTCGAGCCGCCCTGGACCTTCTCGACCGAGGCGCCGATCAGGCCCTTGATCTCTTTCGCCGCCTCGGCACTGCGCTGGGCCAGCGAACGCACTTCGCTGGCGACGACCGCGAAACCGCGGCCCTGTTCGCCGGCACGGGCCGCTTCGACGGCCGCGTTCAGCGCGAGTATGTTGGTCTGGAACG
>Ga0307515_10018913_pt1 | contig 12437 bp, 5 predicted proteins | sample 17_EM_MG_FD_194513 | JGI IMG/M metagenome (GOLD analysis project Ga0307515, IMG submission 194513) | Populus trichocarpa ectomycorrhiza microbial communities from riparian zone in the Pacific Northwest, United States - 17_EM | ecosystem: Host-associated > Plants > Roots > Unclassified | place...
CGAGCTGCCAGCTAGCTGCAGTTTTATAGCTGACTGACTGTCGCAACCCTATAAGCTCGCTGACTGCTTACGTTATCAGCCTCTTGGCAGCGAAGCTAACAGCGTAGCTGACTCTTGGACACACTGGTTATACTACTGCCTTGACGTTGGATAGCCTGTTTATACGACCATTGTGTAGTAGAGGCACAGTATTCTCCATGCATCGCTAGAGGTAGTCACTAGCAATAAATCCTAATAGAACGTGTTCTTTTATTGTTTATCAGGTATCCCGTACTACTCTAGTATCCTTTTAACTTCTAATTAGCAACTTTGACTGGCTTTAGTACTGGCCAGCTGCTCTCCAGCTTCTACTATTGATCTAATTTCTCTAAATCTTTTAAAGTTTAATGGCTTTATAACTGATTCATATTAGTTTAAATATAATCTTCTTGAGTCTATTAACTTTCTTTATATAGTACCAATAGAATGTTTATAGCTTAAACAGGTGCTTAAACAACTCTATAGTTGATTTGGGAGAAGGAGATATCTGCACATTTATTTAAGCTTTGCTTATCATTTCCTAACCTCTCCATTTGTTGTACATTTCCCATAACCAAGTAGTCGCCGCATCCGCCAACCTTTGTACATTAACTTTACAAAGTTGGGCTCGTGTCCAGCCACCCAGTTATGCTGGCTGTGCAGAGATCCACAAAGCTCTGATCCGTCGGGAACTCATCTGTATTGAGCGTCAAAGCCCAATCAACGCCATCACTACGGCTCTCAGCCCAAGTCCGAGAGCCAGACATGCGACCATTGCGGTTACTAATGACACGCCCACCATTACCCCAAACAGCTATAAAACAATCAGCATGACTCAGAGGCTCAAAAACCTGAACACAGCACAAAGGAGCGGGCGACCACGCATCTGGGGTTTTCACTTACCATGGGTACTAATAAACTTGACCAACATCGACGCCGAGCACGTCAACGCCGACGGCCCAAATGCTGCCTCCTTCACCATCCCATCGCCACCGAACACGTTCGCGACTAGGTTTGACGAGAGCGGCTGCAGCGCGCTCAATCCCACGTACGCAGACTCCTGCGTCACAGCATCGGCGGTGTGTGCCGCAGCAGCTGTTGGCCACTTCCGGACGTCGAGTCCAGCCGGATCGAGCACAGTGGCCTTCAGATAATCATAGTAGGGCTGCTTTGTGACGAATTCGACAACGAAGCTGAGCAGCAGGTAGCCGTAGTTGGAGTACATGTATCTGGTGCCGGGAGTGAAGTCGAGGGGTTGCTTGAACATGTAGTCTACGACGTCTTTGGTGGTTGCTGCGCGAGCGCCGCCACTTTGCGCAATTGCGATTTCGCGCATCTTGAAGACGATCTCGCCGGATATTGTCCAGTCCAGACCGCCGTGATGGTCTAGGAGCTGCTGCACGGTGATGTCGTTCAACCGCTTGTCACTGGGGTTAGTATAGCCAAGGAGTGGATACACCTTGGAGTCTGGCTTGAGCTTGTTGGAGTCGAAGAGGGGTTGAACGGCGGCTTCGCAGAAGGCCTTGCTGAGGCTAGCAAGGAGGAAGGGATCGGCAATTTGAGTCGTATGGCGAGATGGCTCGGCCCAGGTATAAGCCCTTTCTAAAAGCATACTCCCCTTTTTGCCAATGGAGACTTGAGCTTGGCGAACGCCGTTCCTCTCCATGAAAGCTTGCATGATGCCGTCGACCTTTGAGATGGAGCCACCGACATCTTTCAAGCCTGTGGCAGCTCCGCCAACGGCACGCCAGGCTCGAGGGGTAAGGATATCCTGTTGTGCGAAGATCGCGGCATAACGAGTATTGGAACCGGAGCCACCGCCCTGGAGGTTGATGAGGTAGAGGCCGTTGGCTTTCTGCGTCTCGTATTCGGCCTGGAGTTGAGCTGCAGTCAATCCATGCCGAGCTTGCCAGACACCAACATCCGTGTTGGAAAACATCGAAGTTATCATCTGGTCCTCTGAAACAGTTACGTACGAGATGCGCCAGTACGGCTTAGTCATCTCACTATTGACGGTTTGCTGGTAGTTGGAGTACGACTGAGTATACCACCATGTCCATGGGTCATAAACCGGATTCGCATGCCAGATCGCGCAGAATCTCCTGTCTGAAGGCGTTCCGTACTCCCTAAAAGATCTCAAAACCTGTTGGTTCGTCCCAGCCGTCGCTGAATAGCTCTTGAAATTATCACCAGTCATATCACACCGCTGGAACCAGCTGGACACTCCGTTCTGCTCCATAACGCCAGCATACACAGCCCCATTGCGCGTTCCAGTAGCGCTGATAAGTATCGAGACGTAGCCTTGAGCATTGTTGGCGTCAAACCAAGCCTGATACTGAGCAGCGTTGGCGTTGTGGATGGCTTTCCAAGCGGGGCCGGATCGCTGGACCCACACAGCTGCATATGTGGGTGGGCTTCCGTAAACGCTAATTGAGATGATTCGGTATCCCTGCGCAGTGAGAGTGTTGAATTTGGTTTGGTGGTCGGCGGATGTGTAGCCATAGTAGAATTGCCATGCTGGCGCACGCTTGACGAGGTCATTTGAATGCTCTGAGCGCCAGAAAAGTACGTCCTCCCCGCTAGAGTGCTTTAGTAATGAAATAGAGTCTTCTGGGACGGCTCCTGGGCGTGCGGAGATCAATGTAGAGAGAAAGAAAAGAGCACCAAGAACGATAGAGACAATAGAGAGGCGTGCCATGATGAGCTGCGCGTGTAGGTCTCTTAGAAAAGGAAAGTTTCCCGATTGGAGGTGGCTTTTCTTTAGAAATTATGTTGAAATCATTTAGAAACGATCATAAGATTTAAACTTTGAGAAGATGATGTCCAATGGAGAACAAGGCAGAGAAACAGCTTTCATTTTAAACATATTGACATTTCATCGAACTGCAAATTTACTAGGCGCAGAAACCATCCTCATTGTCCCTTTTTCAGCTGCGTCAGGCATTTCTTCAGCCGACAGTGTTGCCATTGGCTCCACAACGGGCTTGTGGAGGCGCAGCTGAACTGTGAAAAGTACGACGCTGTGGTAGTGGTCGAGTAGAGATCGAGCATCGTACTTTATATGTGACTGCCTAAAATACTAAGATAATGTGGATATTATAAATTCGTGCTCATTGGGGTATCTGAAACACAAATTGGGAACTCGTAGCTCAAGAGTCTCAGTTGGCGTATGCATAAACACATTGAATCCTTGGCGCCTTTTTTTTTTTGAAATCATACACCGTTTTAGCTGCCCTAAGGGCGCCATGCCGGGTCTTCTATTTTACAGAGGTAAATCCTAGGTAATCACCCGTCTCACCTACAGCAGTGATTACGTGAGGCCCTCATCCGCCTGTCTACCACGTGCTGTAGGTGTACGGTGCCCAGGAGAGAAGCAAACGCCTGAAATCGCCTAACGAAATTGCAGGGTTGTATGCACGTAGGGTAAGTTCCCGTGCAGAAGAGATGATCGAAATCAAATAATCAAAAAGTAGTGAGTACCCAAATTACCTCCGTTCCGTACCGTATATTAGAGCCGGGCCTGTTTTACGGGCCTGGAGTTCTTGCTTTAATACTATCCGTCTTCCGCTAATATCGCGTATAACGTGTCTACCACTAAGAGAGACTTAGTTAGTCACTTTAAGTCTATTCCTGGCCTCCAGAAACTGCCCTAGGAGGCCTATTTATACTATATATTATACTACTTTCTTTACTAACCATATTTGGTTTAAGATCGCTTTAAAGTTCTAAGGTTGGCTATTATACAGCTAGACTACTTTCTTTAGTTCTATGAAATTAAGGCACTTAATTAGAACGTACTGTCCTATTTATTTATCCCCATATATATACCTTGCAGTAATCTTATTAGACCAGGCTAGACTAGATTTTAATTTAAACCCACTCCACTCTATAGAAGATAGGGTTTAGCTCCTAAAGCTCTAGAATAAATCCAATATAGTTATATAAGCAGTATATACTATAAATAGTAAGTCTTAATATACTTCTAGGTCGTTAATAGGGTAGCTAAACTTACTAAAAGTTACCTATATTACATTATATTAGCAGCAAAAAGGCCCTCCTTATTGCTAGCCTTATTATCGCTCCAAATTTACCAACTAGTATCTTTATAAAAAAGCTAACCGAACGCCTTCCTAATCCTCCTACCTATTTAGATAAAAGGAATAAACTACGCTCCTTCCTTAACTAACTTAAAAATAAGCTAAACGGCAATACTAACTGCTGCACTATCCCTAACAGCTAACTATGTTATACTATAAGCCGTTTAACAGGAGATACTGCAGAAACCATATACCCGTTTTAGCTAAGCATTATAAAAAGAACTAGTTACTATACTAGAAGCATCTTATAGCGACCCTAACTAAATTATAATAGTATAAAGAAAACTAAATAAGATAATATAAGGCTTTAAGAGCTTCCCATTATACTTTGCTAAGTTTTACTACTATACTAAAAAGACTAGATAGAATAAACCCACCTTAATTAATCGCCTAGTAGAATCTTTAAACTTTAAACTAAAGGCTTCCTTTATGGGAGTTAAGCTGCCAGATACTCTTACTGTCTACGCTAATGTTATTAACGGCCTATATAATAATATACTACGCCTTACCCTAAAATATATATCTTAATATTCTGCTCCCTAACTACCTAAGACCTATAAGAACCCAGACGCTATAGATATTAATGCTAGGACCTCTCTTACGCCCTTAAAGGATCTATTAAATAAAAACAACGTATTAAATATAGCCTTTGCTTTAAGTGCGGAAGCAATGCTTATATCTTAAGTTACTACTCTATCCCGCTGCCCTAAATATATATATAGATAACTAGTATAAGCAACCGATCTCCTTAATTAAGCCCTATTTATTAACCCTGCTTATTACCTAGTTCTAGCTTAATATTTAGTAAGCACTACTTATAAGGATGAAGCTATAACTAATATACTATAAGAACCCCGCCTTAATCGCCTCTAAAAGGAAAGTCTTAGAGCTAAGTCGCTCTTTAAGACGGCTCTATTTTAGGATCTTACTAAACGTATTAGATATTATAAACTCTAACTCTTAGGATTATAGCATAACCGTTAACTACTATCTTTAATAGAATAGTTAATAGGCTAACGCTTAAGTTCTAATTAATATAGGAGCTAGTAGTATAGGATTTATTAACAAAATCTTTATATAAGATAATAGTATTACCCCAACCCCCCTTAACTGGCATATTAACGTGTTTAGATTTAATAGTAAATATATAGCCTAGGTTTAGGCCCCTATACGGGATATTCTAAAACAAACTCTAAGTGCTATAGAAATATTTAGACGAAACCCTAAGTAAAGGATTTATTAGAGTAAGCTCTTTACCTATAGCTATACTAGTAATCTCTATTAAGAAACCTAGCGGCGGTTTACGCTTTTACGTAAACTACTAAGCTTTTAACACTATTACCGTTAAAAACTAATATCTAATTCCGTTAATTTAAGAGACGCTAAACTAACTAAGTAAGGCTTGTTACTATGTAAAGCTTAATATTATATCCGTATTTAACCGTCTCTATATTATAAAAGGAGATAAATAACTTACTGCATTTTATACCCGGTATAGATTATTTAAATACCTAGTAATACTATTTAGCCTTATAAACGCCCTAAGCTTATTTTAGCATTATATAAATAATACCTTATATCCCTACCTAGACATCTTTTATATAGCCTATATTAATGATATTTTAATATATAGTAATAACCTAATTAAATACCGGAAATATATGAATATTATTTTATAAGCCCTATAAGGAGCTAGTCTATAATTAGATATAAATAAATGCGAATTTTATAAAATAGAAGTCCTATACCTTAGGCTTCTTATTTTTATAAATAGTATATAAATAGACCTAAAAAAGTTAAAGTAATTATAAACTAGTAAGAGCCTAAGAACGTTAAGGATATAAAAGCCTTTATAGAATTTACTAATTTCTACTAACGGTTTATTAATAACTTCTCTACCCTAGTTTTACCCCTTATAGCTTTAATCTAAAAGGATAAAGCCTTTATCTTTAATAAGGAATATAAAAAGGCCTTTATTTATCTAAAGGTTATATTTACTACCGTACTTATAATCTAATACTTTAACCTAAACTAAATAAGTGTTGTAAAAGCTAATTTATCCGATTATATTACTAGAGTTATCCTATCTTAATATAATAAGGATAGAGTATTATACCCTATAGTATACTTCTTAAAATAACTAAGCCTAGCTAAATATAACTATAAGATCTATAATAAAAAATTACTAGCTATTATTTAATATTTTAAATAATAGCAACCAAACTAAAAGGCGCCGGATTTATAATTAAGGTCCTTAGCAACTATAAGAACCTATAGTACTTTACAATTATAAAATATCTAAGCTATTATTAGGCCCGCTAGTTAGAATATCTATCTTACCTCTAATTCTTAATTATATACCGCCTAGGCGTCTAAGGCTAGAAATCTAACGCCCTAACCTAATGCTTGCAAGACGTACTAGCATTAGAAAAAGCGCGCTTTTACTAAAATTAGACCCTACTTTACCCTAAACTATTTAACCTACCTACTAAAGATTTTATAGTATGCGTCCTTAAAATAACTAATTAATTAATTAAATAGATTATAATTAATAAATACCTAAATAACAAGTTTATTTAAGAAACGCTTAAGCTAATATAAGATAATATTAGACGCTTTAAAAGGATTTCCCTAAGTAAATATAAAGCTTATAGAGACCGCTTATACTACTAGAACCGCCTAGTTATACCTAACTATAATAAACTTAAACTTAAGCTCCTTAAATATATATATAACCTACTAGAAGCCGGCCACCCCAGCTAAAAAAAGACCCTAGAACTACTCTAATAAGAATACTACTAGCTAAATATATATAATATAATACAAAGGTATATCTCTAGCTACTATATCTACTAACGAACTAAGGCTTTATATAAGACGTATAACGGCCTCTCAAAGCCACTACCTATCCTGGACTAAAGATAGAAGAATATCTTAATTAACTTTATTATTAATCTCTTTAAAAGTAAAGGCTATATAAATATTATGGTAATTATAGACCAACTATTTAAGATAAGATACTTAATCGCCTGCCTTAATATATTAACGCCTACTATTGCCTAACTATTCCTAGATTATATATGGAAACTCTATAAATTCTCTAAAACGATTATCTCCGATAAAGGCAGCCAGTTTATCTCTATATTTTAGAAAAAATCCAACTACCTAACTCTATATTAAAGCACTATTATTTATAGTATTCTACCTAGAAATATATAGTTAAATAGAACGTATAAATGCTATAATATAATAATATCTTTGGGTATATATGTTATATTTATAGGATAACTAGATTAACTAGCTTATATTTACTAAGTTTACTATAAATAACTCTGTCTTAGAAACTATAAAGGTCTCCCTATTTTTAGCTAATTACAACTAGTATCTGTAAATAGGGTTTAGACCCTTTAGTAATATTCCTTACCCTATTTATTACGCCTTATAAGTTATAAAAGTAAATAAACTTATAAAGAAGATAGAGGAACTATAACAGTTTCTTACTAATAAAATAATATAGGCCTAATCTATTTATAAAGCCGCAGCGAATAAGAAATAAACTCTAGCACTAGCTTACTAAACTAGTAACTTTATCTAGCTAGATATAAGAAATCTAAATATAAAATAACCTGCTTAAAAACTTAATTAAAGGAACGCTGGCCCTTATAAGGTTAAGAAGGTTATTTTCTTTCACGCTTACTAACTAAAGCTCCCTAATACGGTTAAAATCCACCCTATATTCTATACGTTAGTCCTTTACTCTACTACTCCTATATTAAATGCCCTACCTAGACAGATATAAGACCTTCCCCTACTAGTTAAAGTAGATAGTAAGAATAAGTACTTTATTAAAAGAATTAATAACATTAAATACAATAAACGGAAACGCTAGTATATATATCTTATAAAATAGAAAGGCTTTACTAAGCCTTTATAGGAACCTATTAACTCTATATAAGCTATAAAAGACTTTTATAAACTCTACCTAGAACTACTATAGCCCTATCTCGTAGAAGCTTAAGTTTAAAGGGATAGTATATAAGGCAGACTAAAGTTATAAGGATATACTACTAGCTAGGCAAAGGCGGAGCGCATAGGACTAGCTAAAAGGAAACACTTAGGTTTTTTTTCCCTTATAGGACTTTTTCCTATATAGAAATGTAGTAGCCTATATAGGCCTAAAAAGGGACTAAATTAGGCAATAAATAGAATTAATAATAATATATTAGTTAATATTTTTCTAGTATAAAGCGGGCTCTATATTGCCTTACCTACTTTATATAGTTATTATAGGCTTTTTTTAGCGTCTTATAGTTTGCTATAGCTATTAATCTATATATAATTAAGTTTGTATTATTAATAAAGCCTATCCCTTAGGTTTACCTCTTTTTTGTAATAGCTTATATAAGTGCCTCTAAACCAAAGCTTGTAGAATGCTGTATTACGAAGATACTAAGCTAAAGAGAAGGAAAAGGGGTCGCTAGGACTAATGTAAACAAATATATAAAGTAAGCCGCTAAGGCGCTAGCTTTGGGCGGGCCAATTATAGATTAGTAGAATTTGGTAGGTAACGTGCAATAGCGCCATTACATTACCCCCCTCTTTAAAAGAAAGCCTGCCCTTAGGCTTAGTTAGAAATAGGGTAGCACTAGGCTTATAACATAGGATTATAAAATATAAAATAAGGAGATAAAAGGGGATATAAGTATATCTAGACTAAGTATAAAAGGCAATTGTGGGCTAAGTGGAAGCACTAGGCTAGAAAGGGTAGCCGCTAAAAGTCTTAGCACGGATCTAACTAATTAGATAACTTTAACCGGCGGTTAAAGTTTCTGGATATCTGAAATTTTATGGTACTAGTGTAGTGGGGTGAAATGGACCACTGCTTAGTGCCTTGGCATTTTCCTGTATATATCAAGCCTTCGGCTTCTCTCCTTCTCTCGATCACGACCTACCGGAATACATTCTTTCCTTTCTTCTTACTGACTGCTTTCCTACTAATTAATTACGACTGACGACCGACCGACTGACCGACCGACCGACCGACCGACAGACAGACAGACAGCATTGTGACTTCCTATCTAAGAGGGACCGCGTCTACCACCACATATGGCATTCCACGTGGGGACGACGGCAAGCTCTTTGGATTAGAAGTCTGGCATTTTACACACAACTATATACATAGGAGATACGCAGGAATATACTACAGCTACGGAAGAACCGCCAGCTGCAGAAGAACGACCAGCTGTAGAAGAACCGCCAGCCAGACAGATAAGACAGCAGAAGAGCACCAGGTAGTATCGCACAGCGAGGGGAACCAAGCAGTCCCGGAAAAGACAGGACAGCCAAACTCAACGCACAGGCTAAAGAGAGGCAAAAAGGGGTGGCAAAGGTCTTGGAAAGTTACGTGTAAGGACGTTAAGCGAACCAGTGAGCCAATCAGACAGCTTTGACCGGCAGTCGGAGATACCCAATTTCTACTACCTGCGCACGAGCATGGCCAGAGCTTTATTAAAGATGCAGAGACAACAAGCTAAGAGCCAATCAATCAGATGGAAACGAGATCTAAGGCATCTAGCGGCAGAGGAAGTTAGCGCTGCCCTTCAGAAACAGAAGAGAGAATACCAAGTAAGGTCGCAAGTACACGAGATCAGATCTGCTCTCGAAAGCTTCCTATTCTGGCTTAGCTTTATCTTCTTTTAAGTTATCCAGATCGTGTCAGCGGCGGCTGCAAAGGCGTTCCATGAAGAGGTAGATATAGGCAAAAGCGTAAGGCTTAGCAGCACCCTACCGCGCGGAGCAACGGCAGGCCAAAACGGACGGACGTATCGAGACCCGGCAGTAGTAGAAGATGGCGATTCTGTGCTCTCCCAGGAAGACCGACCTCCAGGCGTTAAGAAGCAGCCAGAAGGAACCGGAGCCTATACTTCTTTTGCTGAGTATAAACCAACACCAGGACAGCCATCTAGGACACCCTCTGTTAAGACTACGGCTATGCAAGCGGACCTACCGCAGCGTTTACCTAGGACTGATAACCCTTAGCAGACGAAGAATAAGAGCCGTAAGGATCACCTGCAAGCTCCCAAGGAAGCTCTAGATGCACCATCCTATAACCAGCAGTCGACGGCTTAAGACAAGATCTATGTTATGGTTCAGCCTATACCAGCCCTAGGAACTGTTGGATCTCCGTACTTTATAGGACAAGACGTATTACAATTTATCGAGCAGTACGAAAGACTATGCGCCCAACATCACGTTACGAGTAAGGAGAAGTACCAGGGTCTTCCGGAATACTGCGATTACTGGATAGGAATGTGGATCCGAAGTCTGCCTGAATTCACAGCCGGCAATTGGATAGAGCTCGTGAGGAAGCTTAGGGCAGAATACCGAGGAAGTGACCGCTTTCGTGAAATGGAGACGGTAGAATTCTTGGAGGCCTACGTACTACAGTGTAGGAGCAGCCCACCTGGCGTGCGCGAGTACTATAGGCAGTTTACACTGATCTCCCAAAGGGTTACGGAGGCAGGCAATCTAGGGAACGCTCAGCGAGGGTACTGGTTTGTAAAAGGACTTCCGCTTAAATATTAAAGGCATACTATGGCCAAAACGGGAGCTAATCCCGATAGACGAGAGTCCTTTGACTTCCATTAGTTACAGAGAGCCATAGAGGACAGGCTTAGTTTATATAAGGGCGCAGATTGTCTGTTAAAAATGGACCCTAAGGAGCAGAGCCTTCGTCAGCTGGTTAAACAGTTCCGTAATCAGCAGCCGGTTATAAGCAAAGATGCTACCCTACGACTACCTGTAATCTTTCAGCCAAATGAGACAGCCGACACTTATTAAGTCAGCCAAGAAACGGACTCAGAACTTAAGGAGCTCGACCGCCAAAGGGAAGGAAGACTTCTAGACTCAGTTAGATTAGGTATACAGGAAAGAGCCTAGGTGCCGCCCGTGCCTATAGATCGGGAAATAGACGAGACGGTAAACCAGCTAAAAAGCCTAAGATTGAGCAAGATGGAGCTTGCGGTAGCTGCACGGTTAATGCCGTTCCTTAACCGAATCCGAAAGGACCCAGAAAGGTTTACGACGCTATTAGATCAAGCTGCAGTTTAAGGCCCAGCACAAGGATACAAGCCAGCACCAGGGCACGAAGACTGGCAGAACAGCGCCCGAGCTCCCTTTGTTCCGCAAAATTCTTAACCTCCGCAAGGCTCTCGACCTCCGCAGGACTTTTAATATCCGCAGGACCCTCGATATCCGCAGGATTCTACTGCCTTTGGACGACCGCAGCGGGACGCACGGGGTCAGCAAGGTACGCAAGGACAAGGCCGGCAGACCTATTTTGGATGCGGAGGAAGTCACCGTTTCACTAAGTACGAGTGTCAAGGCTTAAAGGATCTTATTCAGCAAGGACTTATACATCTATCCGATTAAGGAAGACTAGTAGCTGGGACGCGCGAACGACCTAGGTCTGAACTTCCGTGGCTCGGCAATAAAGGACGATTAAAAGGTATTAAGAACTGGCTCCGTACGTACTAAGGAGCAGACCTAAACAGACCAAAGAAAGAACAGATGCAGCAGTGGGCCTTCCATGACGGAGCAGCGCTAAAGATCAGTAACGAGAAAAGTATAAACTGGGGGGACTACTATCAGAATCGCCTGACCCTTGAAGATAGCCATGCAACTAGGACAGCTATAAAGCCGCAGGAGAACAATGTACGACCAGAAGATTACGTTCAGATTAGGTCACGGCCTACGGATAAGGCAGCTGAAGCTAGGGAAGACTATTATTAAGTGGTACCTATGGACGAATCGTCCGACCCTTAGCCGCGACTTTAGAGACAACCGTGTAGCTAGGCTCCGCAGCAAGCTCCGAAGCAGGCTCCGCAGCAGGTAACGCAGGCTGAGCCGCAGAAGAAAAATGTGCGACTGGGAGATTACAGCCAGATCAGGTTACGGCCTGCGGATAAGACAGCTAAAGCTAGGAAGAAGAATGAATCGTCCGATCCTTGGAGACAGTTTTAGAGACGGACGCTTAACTAGCAGGCTCCACAGTAGGCTCCGCGGCAGGTATAGGATGTTTAACTAGGGGACAGTCAAGTTCTGAGGTGGGGGAGGGGACGTAGGTGACGGCCGTATAAAAGATTTCTATTTGTCTGCTTAATTACTGTATTTCCTAAAGCTCCTTGTTTATTTTCTTAATTACAACGCGTTAAGACGCGTCAGTCGCAACGACCGCAAAGATATCAGTTCAGCTCACCGCCTATCACCGAGCCAATAGCGATTTTCCATCCCGGGGATGGAAAATCCTGATTGGTCCATTCA
>Ga0307515_10018914_pt1 | contig 12437 bp, 2 predicted proteins | sample 17_EM_MG_FD_194513 | JGI IMG/M metagenome (GOLD analysis project Ga0307515, IMG submission 194513) | Populus trichocarpa ectomycorrhiza microbial communities from riparian zone in the Pacific Northwest, United States - 17_EM | ecosystem: Host-associated > Plants > Roots > Unclassified | place...
GAAAGGTTATTAAGTTATAGGTGGTCTAAAAAGGTATATTTTGGTGAGGAAAAGTGTGCGAGAGGTGGCACTGTGCGAGAGGTGGCCCTGACTTCTATCATATCAATCCGGATCATTTGGATTTTCCGCAACCCTGGATTGAACAAGGGCTCTTAAAGCTGGCAAAAGAAAGGAATATGTGAGATGCCGCCACAGGCATTCTGGCCAAGCTGAGCACGGAGGAGCCTTCGGGTATCATAGTGTGGCAGCAGTTGGGGTAGAACTTACAGTACGAATAATAGTGCTTCGAGCCCTCTGGTTGCGGACTGAATCTGATATCCGCTATTCAAGCGGTAGTTCCTAGTTTTCTAATCAAACTGCAACCCCGAAAGCAGGCCCTCCTGTGAGAGTATTTTGTTTAACTTATTTGGGAAACGCCGCATGCAGGTGACTGTAGTCGAGGTCTAAAAAATTTTCGCTTGTTACGAAAGTTCAATTAACCAAGCCTGAATTAAAGACACTACTCGCAATGCAGTCTTTGAACTTCAATAACGTTTGAGTATCGGTTGTGTGCACTTAGTGATAACTGCATTTACAATTACCAGGACACGTGAATTGTCAGAAATGCAGGCAGAAAGGTAAACAGCTAAATTGAATGCAATAAATTCTTTGACAGAATTCATCCAGAATAGGGGTTAGTAAATAAGGTAAGGATTGAACCACCGCGGATACGCTAGTACCCGCTGCCACAAAGGTTGGTCCACCACATTCTGACTATGTGTCATCAAGAATTGATAGCGGGATCGCCCCCGGTCACTTACGAATGATATTTTGCGAGAAAATCTTCCACAACCTTCACGTTTTCGGCCCAATAAGCCTCTTTCTCTTCACCCTCCAGCGAATCAGGTCTCCATTCTGCCTTCATGAATTTTGCGAACCGAAACCATTCGAGGAACGCCATTGTCGCTTCGTTCTTATTCCACTGCTCCCAGTCTGGAATTGTCCCCCAGAAGGCATTGCGTAGCTCATCTGCATAGGGGTACTCGGCACCAAAGCCGTTGGCTGCCGGTTTACGGAAGAGCTTTTCAATGACGGGAAAGAGGGAGGCGTAAGGGGTGACGCTGCAAAATTCCCAATCGATGATGGCTACAATATGTGTAGGATCGGCTGCAGATACGATCACGTTGTGAAGACCCATATCCTCATGTACCACAACGATTGGGATCTGCTCCACTACTGCAGGGATGCTAAGCATGCCTGCTTCCACAAACTCTGTGACGCGCTGGAGGTACCGAGACTTATACTCTTCAATGCCTTGCTGCTTCTGGAAGGCGCTGAGGGCGGCGCGGATACTGGCGCGAAGGTACGCAGCCACGGAACTAAAAGGCCCCCCAAGCGAATGATACCGGTCAGGGCCTACGCTGAGTTCTATTTGACGTCCTGTATTATGAGCTTTTAGTTCTCCAATCAAGCCTTCTGCCGGAGGGGCTATCTGCCAAAGTGCGTTGAAAGCGCGAGCAAGATTCATAACCAAAACTAATTTCTCCTGATGGTTCATGGAAGGGTAAGATGCGTGACCCATGATACCCGGGATGAAGCGAGCGATTTGAATACCCATCCCAGGATGCACCTCCCGCTGCTTCTTGCCCTTAACTGGATATACGGCAGGGACTGGGAGAAGCTTTACGTCGACAGTTGATGACACAAGCTGCATGACGGCATTCATCGAGGTAACATCGCCATGATGCCTCAGCTGAACGACGTATTCAATATCGGGATCCTCTTGGACGGAGACTTTGTACGATATGCTCAACGCCCCGTCTGTGAATCTCGTAGATGTCGCCAGGTGATGTCCCGTCGCTTTTACAATGACATCCGCTAGGTCTATCGTCGAAAGCGAGATCAGCTGGGGAGGTTGCACATTACCGGAAATGCGGTCGATCGTGACGTGGTAGCGATGGATTGGCTTTGCAGTCTTTTCCTTGTCTTCTAGAGCCGCAATGAAGGAAAAATAATTCTCACTCTCACTTAAGACAGAATACGAAACGCCTTTCCCCTCAGTTGGACCCAATGTGCCAGAGAACATATAAGAAAGTAGAGTAGAAATGCCCTGTTCCAAGGTGATGAGGCGTCGTTTCGTGGGGTCCGTGGTCATAGAAATTGACACTGTGGGGTTGGAGGAATCCATTAGAACAAAGCCGGCGGTAAAGTAATCTAAATTGGGAGCCTAAAGATGCAATATCCGCGGCCAGCGTAGCGCTAGGGATGTAAAGACAGGAAGATTGTCCGCTAGCTAAAGGATGTTATGGGTCGGTTGTGGTGGATGAAAGTCATGCCCATACAGTCGTTCCGGAAATATCGGCATTATCTCGGTCTCAGACGACCGAAAAATCGTTTGGGCGGATATAGGAATATCCGCACCGTCCGCTAAGCTGATTTAGGACGGCAATCGTTTTCTTGGTCTGAGTTGTCTCGTTCCCAGACCTTCTTGCCAAGGCTTACCTTGCTAAGACGCTAACCGCTTTTGGTAAGACCTTTATTAGAAGGTCTAGTATACAGTTTGGATTTTTATTAGTCCCGCGCGGCGTATTTAGGCCTATACACACCTACTTTAAGCTAAATTATCTTAGCTTTTTATAGCTCCCTAAGCTATTCCTAATAGCCAAAATTACTAAATTAAACCTAGTAAAAAAGACTACGTTACCTAAGTTGCCCAATTCTAATTTGTTATCTTATTATTACGCCTAATAACCCTAAGTCGTAGTAGCCGTACCCCTTCTACCGCCCTCTTTTTACTATAGCTAGAGTACCTAAACTAATAAGCTAGCTTTAAATAATAACTAAGGACTGCTAGTAGGTATAGATTTGCTTCGTAGAAGGGGGTAAGCTTTAGGTAGAGCCTTATGTAGAGCTTTTATAGAGCCTTATATAGAGCTTTATATAGAGCTTTATACAGAGCTTTGTGTAAAGCTTTATATAGAGCTTTATATAGAGCTTTATATAGAGCTTTATATAGAGCTTTATATAAAGCTTTGTGTAGAGTTTTATATAGAGCTTTATATAAAGCTTTATATATAGCTTTATATAGAGCTTTATGCAGAGCTTTATATAGAGCTTCGCGTAGAGCTTTATATAAATATATAGGTATATAGACGTATATATTTATACTAGCAATTAATTATAAAGTATATAAAGATAATTATATAGGAAATTATACTACAGAGTTATACAGAATAAGAAGAAAAGGGTAATCTAATAAGAGGCTAATAAGCTATAGAGGAGGACCGTTAAAAAGTTAACAAACAACTATAAAGAGATGTAGAGGATGGTAAAATGGGCGCGTATAGCGGACGGGAAGTTAAAGGCCCTACTATAGTTTCCTCCTATTAGTAGACTAGGAGAGGAGACCCTACACTCTAACAATAAGGAGAAGGCTACTATTTTTATAGAGTAGTTCTTTCCGCTGCCGGTAGAGGCGGACCTTAGTAATATACTAGGGTTTGTATACCCGGAGCCGCAAATAGTAAAGGAAGTAGTTAAAGAGGAGGACATTATTACGGCCCTAAAGGGGCTTGCCCCCAATAAGGCCCTAGGTCTAAAAAAGATTACTAATTAATTCCTTAAGACGTGCGGAGAGTAGCTAGCCCTAGTGCTGGCTAAACTCTTTAGCAGCTATATAGTAATTGGACATTACCTAAAACCGTTTAAAGACTTTATTATAGTAGTCCTCCGGAAACTATAGAAGCTATCCTATACTACGGCAAAGGCCTACTAGCCAATCGCGCTGCTTAACACCATTGGGAAGCTACTTAAGAGAATAGTAGCTAGCCGATTATCTAAAATTGTGGAGGAGATGGGTATGCTACTAGCTAGTTAGATAGGAGTAAGGCCGGGGCGCTTAATATAGATAGTACTAGAGCTACTAAGCTAATAGGTATATATGGTATGGAGGAGTAACCTAAACCTAGTAGCTTTATTACTTAGCCTTAATATTTCCGGGGCCTTCGACTAAGTCTTTTATAAAAGAATAATCTATAATATAAAGGCCTAAGCCATACCCCACTGGATAGTATAGTTTATAAAGTCCTTCCTTAAGGATTAAATAACGAGGCTCTTAATTGGAGGATATATGGTATAAATAATATAAACGAATACCGGTATACCCTAAGGCTTAGTACTGTCGCCAATCCTATTCCTCTTTTTTGCTTATACACTCCTATTAGAGCTATAAGGGGGAACTACTACAGTATTTAGATTTGTTGACGACTCTAATATACTAACGTATAGTAAGACTACGGAGGAAAACTATAGAACTATAGAAAGGGCGTATAAGGTATATATGGCGTGGGTATGCTAGTATAGGGTAGTATTTACCCCTAAAAAGTACTACCTTATCCATTTTATAAGGAGCTATAAGAAGTTTAATACAAAGGCTATAGCTAATATATATGGCTTTACGGAAGGCCTAGTTAGTAACCTATGTGTATTAGGGGTATAGGTTAACTTAAAGCTTAAATAGGGACCGTACGTTAACATTGTTAAGACGAAGGCGATTACCTAAATAGCCGCACTAACCTGGCTTATAGCCTCTATATAGGGCGCCTTTTTCTAGAAGGCCCGGATAGTATACTCCGCCGTGGTTTGGCCGGTAATCTTATACAAATATAGTACCTAGTACTCGCTACCGGAGTAGATAAAGCCTAAGGAGATAAGTAAAACTAAGCTGTGCTAGCTAGGCGTAGTATAGAACCTATACCTTTATACTATTATAGAGGCGTATAAATTAACGCTAATAGTAGTACTAGAGTATAAGATGGGGTTTCCGCCGCTTTAGATACACCTTAAAGAGCTAGCTATAGCCTACGCGGAGAGGACGCTAGAAGGACTAGCAAGAGAATATATTAAGAGGGAGTGCAATACTATATGGGCTATAATAGCCTACTAACTCCGGCCTAGAATAAAGCTATTAATGCGGCCTACTAGACGGGATAAGCTTAAGAGGATGGCGGCTACTATCTTAGGGATAGATATACGGCTAATAGACTTATCTAAAGCGCAGTATAAGAGAAGTAGAAGGGCTAGGGTATAAGAGGCGTTTAAGAAGCGGTGGAAAAGGGAATAGGAAAAGTACTAGAGTATGCTTACCTACTATATAACGGCCTAGGCCGAGCTATAGAATAAGGAAGTCTTTAAACGCTACGCGAGGCTTATAAAGGTAAAGAGCACAATTAATATACTGCTTAGAACTAAGTATATAGGGCTTAATAGATACCTCTACTGCCAAAAAGTATTAGGGTACTTAACTCCGGCCTGCCTATACGGCTATAGCCAACAATTAACGATGTATATAGTAGTGTTCTGCCCTAGGCACTCTGCTAGCTAGGCGGAAATATATTACTATGCTAGAATATTCTTATATAAAGAGTTCCTAACTAAGCTAAAGGCTACTAAGGCAGTTACGGACTAGTTTATATAGATAAACCTCTTACTTTACCTTTTATTTGCTAGAGAGCTAGCTAGGGTAAAGAGAGGAGGCTAGGAAGTGCTTTAAGAGGCAGAGGATAAATACTATAGGGATAGTAGAATATAATAGAATTTTACAAATGGTAACCTAGTAGAAGTTAGCAGAACTCTAGTAATCTAGCAGAATTTAATAGAACTTATTAACCTAGTAGAATTTAGCAGAATCTAGCAACCTAATAGAATTTAGTAGAGTTTTAGCAACCTAATAGAATTTAGCAGAGTTTTAGCAACCTAATAAAATTTGGTAGAGTTTTGACAACCTAGTAGAATATAGCAAAATCTTAGTAACCTAGTAGAATCTAATAACCTAATAAAAGTTGACAGAACTTTAGCAACCTAGCAGGGTTTAACAGAATTTAGTAATCTAGTAGAATTTGGTAAAGGTTAATATCCTAATAGAACTTAATAAAACTTAGTAAGGTATAGAGCTATATACGTTAACGTAGATATAAACGACAGAACCTTCTACACTACTACTAGCTTTATAGGCTACCGGCTTACGCCCTACCTAAATAACCGGAGCAGCTAGGAATGGAAATCAGGCCTTAGTTATATACCCCACTGGACAAACCTAGGAGTACGCATTAATATAGCTTTTCCGTAGCGCCTTAAAGAGACGTCTACTTGTGCTCGGCAGTTACTAATTAGAAGAGAGGCTATATAGGCCATATAACAAGAAAAGGAGAGGTTTTATCCGGCCCTAGTAGTACGGTTCCCCTCTTATATATATATATATATACCTATATAAACCCGCTATATAGACCCTAACAGGAGCCGCAATAGCGTAATTAAATATTATAATTATAATTATATAGGAAATTATATAAATATTTATTTATTTATTTACATAAGTATAAGGGGATCTTATAAATAGGGGGCTATAAGGACACGATTGTGGAATAGGATAGATTGGTAAGAGAGATAAATCCTTAAAGAGGTAAGGCCTCTAGAATTGTGGAGACTATATACTACGGGTATGTACCTCTAGTATATAATTGGCGACTATCTAAGGGGCGTTTAGGGGTTGTCCTGAGGGCAACCTAAGGTGTCCGTAATAATATCCCTTATAATAGGCATTTATATAGGCATTTATATAAATAACTAATTAATTAATTATAACGGCTTATAGGCTAAGGAGTCCTTTAGTAATTCCGGATAGTATATAAGATCTAATAGAAGGACACTTGTAGATACGCCCCCTTTTAACCTTTTAGGGACTAGATATTTGTCAGATAATCTGTATCCTCTATGGCGTAGGACGTGCACGAGTCACATGCACGGGGCCCGTGCTTTGTAAATATCTTCATCTAAGCCCAGGGGCCCTAGGTCAACATCATCGATTAATCAACCCATTTCATCAATGAATAGCTCTATATGAGTTATCTAACAGTTATGAGCCCGGTCCGCCGACACAAGAAGCTATTCAGCTATTACTCAATCATTTGAAGAAATTCTACCTCATCGTCAGACTCTGACGCCTCATCGTCACAAGACGACCCTGATCGAAATCCTACCTCAATTGTCACAGGACGAGATTCCACGAGATTCCACGAGATTCCACGAGATTCCACGAGACTCCACCTTAATCGTCAAAGGACGATCCTGACGACAAGGACGATCCTGACGACAAGGACGATCCTGACGACAAGGACGATCCTGCGACAAGGACGATCCTGACGACGAATTCCATCTCAATTTCCTATCTGCCTATCAGTCAAATGACTCCACCGACGTCGAGTTTATCTACTATAATCATCCTCAATAAGCCAGAAGACTGGGAGCAATGAATCTGGCAACTACAAGCCCTTGTAGACAAACGAATTTGGGCCCATGTTGACCTAGACAAGGAAGCATCTTAATGAGGTCTACTACAAGAACCACCCTATCCAGAAGTTACAGATTTTAATAAGAATGTAACCTTATATATATAGCTCTCGACGAATCAATAGAGGGCGTATGAGAACAGCAGACGATACTACAACTAGGATATAAAGTATTTCCTAAAACAAAAAGAGCACCTTTAAAAGATTCGCACCTAAATCACGTCCACAGTATCGATTTAGAAGAAGCTACTGCTTAACCCTTCCTTAATAGTTAAAGAATGGCTATAACACTAGTACATAGAAGCCCTTAAGGGGTTTAAACACTTATTAAAATTGAATTAGTGGTTAGATTAATGGGAATATGTAATGGTACTAGGAGAGAAGTATAAAATCCCTTAAATATCCGATAGAATCTGGCTTCAAGAATTAGCAGAAGTTATTTAACCTTTTAGCGACACCTATTGTATAAAGTATACTACCAAGTTAAATAACCCTTAGAAGTTAAGATCTTCCGAATACCGCAGAGTAGTAAAGGAGCTATAAGAAGGACTTAGAATACCCTTAAAGAAAGCCAATACTACTATAAGAGGGAGTATCTTTAATGCAGACTTTGTAGAGTAAGCTATGATAGATTACTCTAATACTACTAAAGGTCTAAGGAAAGGAACCTTAGCATGTACTAGACGCTCGAAGAGAGCTGGGTCACTAGTAGACGAGGAGACGTCCCGCAAGAAGCTACTACCTATGTGCTTAGCGTGCGAGAAATAAGGACATTCCCTATAGGACTATTAATATTTATTTAAAGACAAGAGACCTAAAGGAGTTACGATTAGAGATGCTCGCATTAAAAGGGTGCTAAAGAAGGTAGAAAAGAATAAGGATTTTACTAACTAAGTTATAAAGATCAGACTTAAAGAATAAGAAGATAAGGTTTAATAACGATAGGACGAGAGTTAGAAAGTTAAGATTAAGGGAGAAGCTAATGCGATATTCCTAGAATTGTACTATATAGGTTAAATCCATCTACTAAAGCTATTAACTATTCTTAACTTAGGAACTACTTTCTATATCTTTAATAACCTCTCTCATTTCTATAACTTTAGGAAAGCTCTAAAACTTGAATACGTTATTGCCGGCAGCTTAGAAGTGCCTATACTAGGCTACGGCAACGTCACCGTTTAAGTTATAAAACTAAATAAGAGTAAGGGAATCCTACGTCTTAAGGATATTGCCTTTTATACGGACTTTAATATAAATCTAGTGTTATTCCGTCTATTTTAAAAATGAGGGTACTACTAGGACAATAAAGGAGAGAATAATCTTCTAGTTTAAAAGGATAACTTAGTCCTATATTAAATGGAAGAACATTATAGATAATAAACTATTAAATACGTCCGACTAGAAAGTCTATTAGCGTTTAATATAAGCCGACTGCTACGCTAAAGGAAGCGCAGAGTATCGTTAAGAGACAATTGTTTAGATTTAAAAGGAGATATACGTTTATAGTATCTGCGTCTAGGTTATCTAGGACCTATAAGCCTTTATTATTTAGGTCTTAACGCCTTAAGAGTTAAGCTTTAAGGCCTAAAAACGACGGAATATTAATATTATAGTCTCGCTAAAATTAAGCGTTAGGTTTTAAGAAGGTTCTTAGAATAAAAGATTAATAAACCCTATCTTAACCTCTATATTAACTGGACTAACCTTAAGGAAGCGTATGCCGGATTCGTACGAGTTATACTTATCCACGACACCTACTTAGGAAGATCCTTCCCGTACTTTATAACGGCGCACAGCAAGGAAAAGGAGACATTATAAGTGCTTAAAGATTTTATCTAGTGGATTTATCTAAGGTATAACCTTAAAGTTAACACTATTAGATCAGACAATGAGCTAGGGAGAAGAAGAACCCTTAAATAGCTACAGTCCTAAGGGATTATATTTAAGCCTTTAGAGCTATATACCTAAGCTTAAAATAGTACCACCGAACGCTTAGGGGGTGTAATTATTAAAAGAGTATAGATAATAAGAATTGCTGCTAATCTACTATATAACTTATGGAACGAGATCGTTAACTATATAGTTTATCTTTAAGATTAAACGCTACGAGAAAGCAATAGATGGAAATCGCTATATAAGAGGTTCTATACCTTCCTGGCTAATAGGAGATTAAGAAAGCCGTAACTAGCGTACCTAAAAGCCTACGGCTATAGGGCGTACGCGATAACGTTGGACGCCTAGCTAAGGAAGAAAAGGCTAAGTAAGCTAGATCCGCAAGCCCATATCGGCTATCTTATCGGCTATAACTCTATCAATATCTATAGGATCTAGATTCTATATAAGGGTATCGTCATCTTTATAAGGGATGTCATCTTTAACAAAAAGACGTTCTTTAACGGTAAGTAAACGGACATCTTAGAGGACCTACACGCTAAATTAGATACACTAATTAAGAAGATTTAACTACTTAATACCTAGATTAAGAACGAGGTCCTTCTAGAAGACGATAAAGAAGTATTTAAACTGTCAATTTAAGAGGAAGACGACGACATTGATGAGCCAGTTTAAGCCTTTAATAAGTTAGCAGATCTCGAGCTTATAAGAGCTCTTAAAGATGTATACTATACACCACCTCCAACAAAAGAAGACGAAGAATCTTTATGTGCCTTTTACGTCGAGTATCCTACGAAGTTAGATGTATAAGGTACTGATTAAGACGTCATTTATTAAGCAGGAGATGCGTTTAACACTTAGGGGGTGTCTAACGACTTAGTTAAAGACTCGTTTAAGGAAGCCAGCGATAATAGGTTTAAAGACTTTGTTACTAAAAGGATTACGTCAGCCTATTACGGAGCCTTTTTAGCAGGAAGAAAGTTTAACCTTAATAGTTGACTTAATAATAGCAAGCTGAAATTAGGCAGAATACGCGATATTAAATTATATAGGAAGAACCTACCTTCGCCACCCCAGTCAATCCGGGACCTTAATATATATCCTCTTTAAGATTAGTTCTAAGAGGCTTAATAAGTCTATCTCCAATCTTATTATCAAATAAGGTTGTTTTAAGAAATAGATAAGAAGCACGTAAAGGGATAGTAGGTCCTTAGCTTAATATAGGTGTTTATCTATAAGACAGATAAGTACGGATTTCTCTAGAAATATAAGGCATACTTAGTAGTCTACGGAAATCAATAGGCCCCAGGAGACCTACCTATAAGAGCTACTATATTAGCTAGTACAACCTTCCGAACCCTTATAGCGATCACTATAAAATTCAACCTAGAGATAACACAAATAGATACAGTTAATGCGTTTGTCTATTGCGATCTTAACGAGGTCGTCTACATAAAGCTACCGCCAGGGTTTAATAAAGGAAAGATAGATAAAGTACTACGCTTAAGAAAAGCCCTATACGGACTACAACAATCACCACTGTTATAGCAGAAGAATCTCACAAGCTTATTAAACGAATTGGGTTTTAAAGAAGTACCCTAAGAGCCGTGCGTTATGCTAAAAGGTAGAATAATTATCTTCTTCTACGTTAACGATATTGTCTTCTACTACCGAAAGATAGATAAGAAGAAAGCTTAAGAAGCAATTAAGGAGCTAAGCAAGGAATACTAGATAAGTACCCTTAGCGAGCTAAAATGGTTCCTAGGAATTTATGTACTATATAATTATAGCTAGAGGCTCCTATAGCTATCCCAGGAAGCCTATATTAAGAAGATAGCTAACTAGTATAAGATAGATCTTAGAGGGCGTCTTCTAAACACTTCTATGGTAGAATCGGAACTCCTCCCTACCGATTACCGTATAATCCGTCTAACGTATCCATCCCCCAATATAGACCTATTAGTCCGTCCTATATCCCTACTAGCTTCTATAATGCTATATTAAAGAAAACTGGGTTTAGTACTCTATATAGCTACTACAACGCGTCCGGATATTGCCTTTATAGTATTACGGCTAGTAAGGTTTAATTAGGACCTAAGCTAAGAGCACTATTAAGCGGCAGATAGAGCTATCTAGTACCTATATGGCACGAGGAGCAGAGCAATCTACTATAGAGGAGATAAGGAAGGAATAAACGGTAAAGGGAGAGATAAAGGAATACGCAACCAAGGACGAGACGACGGAGACGGTAGAAGTAAAGCATAATTATTTATTTATACTAGCGACGCATTATTTACAAACAACTCCGTTAATAGAAAAAGCTCGTAAGGATATATTATAAAGCTATTTAGGGGGCCGATCGCCTAGAGAGCAAACAAGTAGGGTACGGTTACGACGTTAAGCACAGAAGCCGAGCTATTAGCCCTATTACAGATAGCAAAGGAAGCTATCTTTATTAGTAGGCTGTTTAAAGCAATAACGTTACAACTAAACGAGCCCTTAATTATTAACTGCGACAACACCTAAACGCTCTAACTAATTATAGAAGACACAGCAAAGCTAATTATAAAGCTCCAACACGTTAACATCTATTAATACTAGCTATATTAGGAATACACAAAGAGACGAGTACAATTTCGATAGACAGCAACGAAAGAGATAATCGCCAATAGACTTACGAAGGCCCTGCCTAAGTAGAGGTTTTAAAGCTTCGTTAATATAATTAGGATAGTGGATATTAATAAGCGGCTAAATAAGGAGAAGCAACTAGAGGACCTAAGGGAGAATATCAAAGCGAGACGGAAGGATTTAGATAAGATTATGGTTCAATTAACGCATTAACGGACACGAGAAGGTGGCTAGCTTCGTCCTCGACTAGGTTGAAGCTAAGGGGGTATGTTAGATAATCTGTATCCTCTGTGGCGTAGGACGTGCACGAGTCACGTGCATGGGGCCCGTGCTTTGTAAATATCTTCATCTAAGCCCAGGGGCCCTAGGTCAACATCATCGATTAATTAACCCATTTTATCAATAAATAGCTCTATATAAGTTATCTAACAATATTCCTACCTAGCTAAAGGTAACTTATAGGTAAATTACTAATCCCTTTTACTTACTCCTACCCTAGATCTTTTAAAGATACCTTAGAAGTATAGTATATAAGGTAGACTTATTATAAAGATATATAGGCTAGGCAAAGGCGGAGCGTATAAGACTAGC
>Ga0307515_10018915_pt1 | contig 12437 bp, 3 predicted proteins | sample 17_EM_MG_FD_194513 | JGI IMG/M metagenome (GOLD analysis project Ga0307515, IMG submission 194513) | Populus trichocarpa ectomycorrhiza microbial communities from riparian zone in the Pacific Northwest, United States - 17_EM | ecosystem: Host-associated > Plants > Roots > Unclassified | place...
TATAAATTATTAGAAATTATTATTAAGTGGTTGTTAAGATATTAAGGTATGAATTATCTAATTTTTGGTTGGGTTTTGAGGTGGGCCACTAGCCCGCGTGGGCCACTAGCCCGCCGACTACGTTATAAAAAAACATGTTTATATCCTTAAGATATAAATCTATAAGTACCGTAGTCTTAAATACGACTAATAGTTGCTAAGGTGGTATATGTCCTAGGTCTATAAGAAATTCAAAAAATCCTAAGTTGTTAGTATAGATTTTCCTTTTATTATCGCTTTTAAGGTAGTAAATAAATTTATCTAAGTAAAAGCATAGATTATCGCGAATATTTTATAGCTCGCTATAAGTTAAGCGGGCAGAGACTCTGGTAGGAATAGTAAAATATTATTTTATTTCGCGATAGGCTAAACAAAAAGTAGCTAAAGTTTTAACCCTTTTACTAGCTTTTATTAGAAATCTTCTTTATATTTATATCCTATACTTATAGATTTAAGACTATAAAGCCAAGGCCACCGTATCTAACCATCGCCTATATAGCCTCGTCGCTTAATATCTCTTTATTACTATCTGCCCCTATTTCTTAATCTTTAGTACTAAAACCATTTTCTCCGTTATATAATGTCTCTGCGTCCCATTCTTAATCCTTATTACTAAAGTTACTTTCCCAACCAGCTAACGCCTTTACGTTGCCGTTATCTCTAAAGTCGGTTTCTCTATCTATAAACGCCTACTTACTAGCTAACAATTTAGGGACGCTGCGCTTATAGGTACTTAGGGTTATGGATACCACTTAAGGAGAAATTATAGTTAATATTATTGGGATATAGAATATGTCTATAGACCTCTAAGTACCGGCTACTTAGCACCTTAAGTAAAAGATCTCCCCTAACGCAAGGTAGATTAATAGGAGTTAATTACCGCCCGTATAAGGCGGAGCGCTTATAAAGGGCTTAGCTAAAATAGTAATTAAACCACCCTAGAGGCACTAATAGCTCCTTTACTATAGATAGGGGGTTAATATACGAGATTAACTGGCTAGGATAAGTCTACTGCTTAGGTAGTGTCTTGCCCCAAAAAGGATAGGCGTTAGAAGTAGATTATATAATACTATTTCTGCTAAGAGAGGCGTTATTAGGGGTTATTATTAACTTCTAATTCTAGTTTATAACTTTATATAAACGCTTCTAAACCCTGCTAAGGTATACGGCGTCCATTAGGGATTGTCAGCTATTTAAGTTTAGCAGCAGCTTAGCTAATGGCTACCCCTAATAATGCCTCACTTGTAGATTACTCTAGGTACCTATAGTCTTGGGCGCAGACGATATATAAGCTAAGAGTAATCACAGCTACTAAATATTGTACTATAGATACTATATAAAGTGGAAAAAGGCGACTAGTATACTCCGCCTTTTCCTTCTACTTTCTATCCTAACTCCGCCCTAGAAGAGAAATGGAATATAAACGTCGTACTCCTGGTTTTTATATGCTATTAATTTAACTTACCTTTAAATTTAACCTCTTAACCATATATCCCTTAACATCCCTTAATATCCCTATAAGAATACTAGATATTATATATATTACCTTAACTAAGCTTAGATACGTTACTAATATAACCTATAGGTCCTTAATCGGTACTTATAAAAACATTACAATATACTATCGCCCTAAAGATAATATACCTATTTATTAACTTACTGGAAACCTTAAATTATCCTAGAATTATATTAATAATAAAGACATAGCATCTACTAATAGGGAGAAGAAATAATTATAGCTTTCTAACCCTATACAGAAACAGATACCTTATACGCCTACTTAAATACCTAATAAGGTTAACTCTTATAAAATCGACGATAATACGGAGGGTAATATATAAGAGGATACGGAAATATATACTAATTACCTTAAGAGCCTGGAAGGCCGTAGCAAAACTAAAATAGTCTTACCTAAGCCAATAGAGGGCTGTGGCGAGGCTAAAATAGACTTACCTTAACTAAAAGAGGGCCATATTAAAGGTTTGCTAGTACCTTTAGGTATATTTATAAAACACCTATATATTTTTTAGCAATACTAATAGTTAAGCAGAGAATAGTTTAGCCAATTATATAAACTTCCTTAAAGATATATCTCCCCTAACTAAAGTATTAACAATTTCCGATGCTATAATTTTAGACAGATAACTAAAGTATCTCTTATTGTGGTTACCAACTTACTATATAATAGAGGACTTAAAGCGTCTCCAAAACTCTAGATATAGATTAGTTATATCTATATATAGTCCTATTATAGTAGTATACTAGTATCCTACCTGGGTTTCACCCGCGGGTATACCGCATAAGAAACTTATATTATACTATACTAAGAACCCACGTCACCTTTATTATTATGCTATAATATATAAACCGCTTAAAGATGTTATAATAGAGATAGCTTAGAAGGGTAAACTATATAAGCAAAGAGACTAACTAGGAGAGGCGCCAGATGATTATTTAGATCTATTAAGGAAAGGGACACGTAAAAGAAAGGTGGATTGCACTATAGATAAAGCCTCTAAGAAGCTAAAGAAATAAGAAATTTCTTATAAGAAAAGATTTTCGCAATTACGTTCTTGTTTTCTAGCGTTAAGAATTAAGGCGCCAATTAGGATTTCTTTAGCTTGGTATTATTTTTTTATCTAGTTACTTCTATATTAAGAGTATCTTATTGTTATTTATATATACATTAAATTAAAGTTAAGAACTTGCTTATAGTAAAGTCTTCTACCTTTATATGCTTGGCAGTGATAAGTTAGCCACCCCGTAACTTACTAGTCCTCTATAAAGAATTAAAGTTAAGGTATTAAAGTCTCTAGCGTTTTTATAGGTAACTAGGGTGCGGGTTAACTTTAAATTTTATATTAATAAGGTGGGAATGTTAAGAATAAATATAGGATATCTCTCTTAATATTAGCCTAAGTTATAACTTTAAAAATAGGATCTTATTCTAAGAACTAGATCTAATTTTAAAGACTCTATCCTATCCTAATTTTAAGCTAAACGTACCAAATATAGCTAAAAAGGTATAGCGTTAAGCTAAGCGGTTTAATAGTCTTGGAAAAAAGGAGCTATTTTTAATTGTGGCTTAAGTTATAATTTTAGGAACGGAATTTAATTCTAAAACTAAGATTCTAATTTAGGTTCACGAAGTAGACTAATTAACTACTATAAAAAGGGCGTAATCCTAAAAAAGGATCTAGTTCTAAGAACTAGATCCCGGTTACGGGAAATAGGTTAATTAAGCGCTGTGAAATAGGGTTGGCTATATTTGTATTTAGCATATTAGGTTTAGCTTATTTTAGGACTAGCTACGTAATTAATTATGGGTGCTTGTATAACTAACCCAATAATTAACCCGCTGTCGCCAGCTGTACCTTGCCTAGCGCCTTTTAGCATCGCTATATTAGAGCCTTACTCTATTTAAGCCTTATATGTCGCGGAATAAACTAAAAGCTAATAACTATAATTACTAATAAATGCTGCCTGTAACTTTCCAATAATACTAAAACCCTATATACGTATTATATTTTTAACCTACATAACTAGGACTATAAACGATATTCCTATACTTTAGGTTATTATAGCTTAGCATTTAACTAAGCCCCGCGAAGCCTTAGTCTAAGCTATATTAGATTAGCTTAACTTTTCCGCGCCTAACTTTTAAATCCTCCTTATATTCCGCTTGCACCTTACTTCCTCCCTTATACTTTCCTCTTACTATTCCCTTATTTTAAGACGCGCCTAATGTATATTTAACCTCTTTATACTTATTTACTTCTCTGCCATTATACTATCCTTATATGCTAGTCTCTTTAATCCCCCCTTGCCTGCCTACCCGTCTACCACACTAGCCCTCCCGACGTAGCTTTTAGCGCGTTCGCTTATAATAGCGAATCTCTTTAGATTAGAGATAATTAAAACGAATCCTATTAGGGAAGGACTAAATAGCTTTCGTAATTTATTTAACTTAACTTATTAAGATTTAGGTATCCCTAGCTCTCCGGACTCGTTGCGCCAGATAGGCTATAAAGGTAATTATTAATTTATCCGTTATAGGTTCTCTCTAATATATATAGGGCTTAAAAATCTTATAGTCGACCTTATCCTGGCATTATAGAACCTTCTCGCTACTTAACTACTCCCGTTTAGCGCTAGTTACGGCACTCTTTATAGTAACCTTCTCTAACTTCTCCCTTTAGTTAATTCTGACGACTTTAATATTAAACGGTTTACCCCTCTCTTAAAAATAGTTATTAATCGCGAATCGGATGAGGACGTTTGGAGTAATACTATTACCACTGTAATAGAGTCCACGCCTCCCCCCTAACCGCTGCCACTCCACATTTAATAAACCCTACATCTACGTAATATAAGTAGCTTTACCAACTTGTCTAAATATAGGAAATACGTAGATTATATTCTGAAGGAGGAGCTAGGCTTTCTTTACGTAGGGATTCCTGGCTTATATAAAGTATTCTTTAAGGGAGTAGAAGGTCTTAAAGAGGCAAGCGCCGCTGTTTTTAAGAAATATAAGGAAGGGGACAATCTACTATATGCCGAGGGCGGCTGGCGTAACTGGCCTAAAAGCGTAGAGCAGATTAATGTTCTGGAGTGGTTTAATAACCTAATTGAATTATTTTTAGGCTTTGTAGAGGAGTATAGGTCCGCCCTAAAGACACGATAAACGCTTATTATATATACTGAGCAGCCCTTATAAGGGTCTATAGCAAAGCGAAAGCTAGATATTGGTTTTATAGATAATCTAATAGCTAGCGAAAGCTCTTAATGCTATTAGTTGTATATACTTATACTAGGAGAGCTAAAGAGTAATCTAAACACCGATATAGCTTCGCAGGTATAGTTTAATTTGGGAAAATATATAAGAGAAGTCTTCGCCGCTTAGGACACTCGTTGCTTTATCCTAGACTTTACCCTCTATAGATCTATTATATGGCTATAGGAGTATAACCGGGTAGGAGGCATTGTATTATTACTATTCGATATTAATAAAGACGGACTATAATTTACCTCAGCGATATTGGGATTTCTTTAGATAAATAAGGAGTAGCTTGGGTTCGACCCTACTATTTTAATATTAGACGGTAAGCGATATATTAAGGTCGTGCGTAATAATTAGACTTAGTATCTTATCCTTAACAAACTTATAAAGCGGGCACGCTATATCGCTAGTTAAGTAACTACTTATTAGAAAGTATACCGTAAGGGGGACACCTCTAAGATACCCCTTATTATTAAAGACTTGTGGCAGTACTTATAGCGCGAGGAAGAAGGTAAACTGCTACGTAAGGTAATGGAGAAAGAAGTAGTTAACGTAGCCAGGTACTATCACCACAAGACAGTTTATATAGGCGGTAAAGAAGATAACATTTATAATAACGTCCGTAAGGGGCTAGATATTATAAGAGCGACAAACTATAAGCTAGAAGACTTAATAATACCTTTAAGACTAGCTGGAGCGAAAATTAGTATAAGGTAAGGCCGAAGTTCTAGTAGAAAGAGGTCGTCTAGCTATACTAACGCCCTATTACCGCTTAGTAAGCGCATATATTTAGGCTCTCCGCCTAAAGGCAGAAGGCGCCTTATAACCCTAAATTAAGTATATTAACGTATTATTACTAGGGACTACAGAAAGCCTCTTTACGAGGTAAGCTCTTGGGCTGCAATGCTTGCTATACTAAAGGGTAGTATTAAAGGATACGAGTCTTTATATACGCGGGCTGGTATTATCTAATATAACATTTTAATAGGCAACCTTATAATAAACGAGGAAGACAACAATCCTTCTTAGCTAGCATTCTTAATTAACTTCAATTTTGCGATTAAGAAGCAGTAAAAAGGGCCTTTAGAAGCGTGGGGCAAGACTAGCATAAGAGCGTTTATAGCGATTGGAGTGCTCCTAGGCGAGATATATTTAGCTTGGCATAATTTTAAGTCGTTCTTTTAGGTGCTATTCTAGATATATATTTACTATAATAAACCTAATAGGAAAGGCAACGTTATTAATAAGTTTAATAAGTGGAATTCTATAGATACGGAAGAGCTAGCTAAGATAAAAAAAGGAGAAGTGGATAATAAAGGGGATTTTCTTAAGGGTGCAGGTGATAACTTTTCGCTATACTATTAGCCACTAATCCCTTAGGTTAATAGATTGCGGAAGGTAGTATTTCTAGGCGGTAGGAGGCGAAAGGGAAATAATAAAAAACTTTCTTCTTAAATAAAGGAGGTGCTTTAGGAAGTAAGGAAGGATTTAAAGGTGCTAGTAGAGTAGATAGAATAATATTTTATTACTCTTCCACTATATAAGTGAAGTTTTGCGGAGATTTGGGCGGCTAAGGCTAGGTAGTAGCCTTGGTTAAAATGTATATAAAATAGCATAGGGCGAGTCGCCTGGGCTAAATAAACCCAGGAAAGAATAACATTTTATTTTTCTATATTCTTCTATTACACGGGTTAAAGTTTTACAGGGATTTGGGCGGCTAAGGCTAGGTAGTAGCCTTGGTTAAAACGTATATAAAATAGTATAGGGCGAATTACCTAGGCTAAATAAACCTGGGAAAGCGGATAACCTAATCTTCCGCTAGGCCCCTATACCCCACCATCCTATATAGGCTTTAAATTTCTATAAAATACGTAACCTACTCTCTAGCCTATTAGAAGCCGCCTTATACTGTCTAAATAGAGGCCATTAAAGAATTAATTTCTTACTCTAGCCAATCCCCTATTTAAATAAGTCCCCTACTTAAACAAATCCCCTATAGGAGCTAATGCCTACGTATTTCGCCGCCCTATGGGAACTAATCCCCTACTCTTAATAATCCCCTATAGAATCCAATCCCCTACTCTAATAAATCCCCTATAGGATCTACTCCCCTATAGGATCTACTCCCCTATAGCAATAAATCCCCTATAGGATCTACTCCCCTACGGGATCTACTCCCCTACGGTAATAAATCCCCTATAGTAACAAATCCCCTACGCCAACAAATCCCCTACAGGTGCCAATGCCTACATATTCCACCGCCCTATAGGAATTAATCCCCTACGGCTTGTATTCCTATATAGCTTTTACTCCCCTACGGGGGCTAACAACTATGTTTTCCTCTCCCGTACGGGAACTAATGCCCTATGGCTTTCGTTCTCTATTCCCAGATCTATAAATACTATTAGCTATATCTTCTACTCCCCTACGGAATAAATCCCCTATAAATTCCGTTCCTATATATAGTAACCGTATCTTTTACTGCCCTATAAGAACTATACCCTATAGCTCCTGCTCCTATATAGCTTTTACTCCCCTATAAGAACTAATAGCGATTTCTTCTACTCCCCTACGGAAACTAATCTCCTATAGCTTACGGTTTTCTATAGGGGTTAATACCCGCTTTCTCTATTACCTTATAGCTTTTAATTCCTTATAGGAACTAACGCTTATATCTTCCACTCCCCTATAGGAACTAATACCCTATAGCTTCTGTTCTCCTATTCCTAGATCTATAAGTAATTTACCCGCGCTATTACCTGCCGTATAGGTCTTATTGCTATAAGAGTAAGAAAGTAATTTTAAGAAAGTAATAAGTAATAATACCACTAGCTATAAGATCTATAAGACGTATTTAATGCTCTATATATATAAGCGAATCTATATATATAAGTTTAAATTCTTAACTAATCTAGCGCCTTTAAAATTACTTTTAAAATCTTAGTTTAATATAAGAGCCTTACCCAAATGCTTATATATAAGTTTCTCCCCCTTACTTTTAGCTAAGCCGTAACTAATCTGTATAGTATTCTTAATCTAATATAGTATATTAGCACTAGCCTCTAAACTCTCTTTTAAACATTATCTTACCTATCTTCCGTTTAATTAATGGTCCAAAAGCCGCTCTATATCCTTTTTAGAGATATTAGTAGTAGTATCGGCTTACTTTAGGAAGGTCTTTTATACCTACTCTCTTACCGGTCTCTTTAGCTCGTTATATTTAAGTGTAAGATATATTCTGCTCTGTATAGCTATATTAAATACGGTAATTCTGTTTATTATAAGAAATATAATACCTTAGAAATACTCTATCTGTTATAGGAAGATGGATACTAGGCTATTACGTCGGACATTATTTAAAGTTCTTTCTATAAGAAAGACATCGGCCTTATCCAAAAGAAGGACAGCGCTCCAGCGGTAAACGTTTTTAACTATTAGAGCTAGGTTTTGTTCCAAATAGGCTAGATCTGTATTAAGGTCTCCTATATAAGCCTTTTTATAGTTAAACTAGTATATAAATATACTTATAAAGGGGAATAAACCATATAGAGGGGTCTCCTCTAAGATTCGGCAAGTGCTTTAGCTATTAATGTCTTTCCCACCCTAGGTGGGCTACTAAAACAGTCAGCCTTTAAAACAGCTAATGCCTTACTAAAAAACTTACTGTAGCAAGAAAACTAGGCCTTTCCCCTTCCCTTTAATTATATTATTAAACTTTGATTTCCTAGACCTAGACTAGTAGCTCTTTATAAGTCCTTAAAGCACTATTTTCTTATCCTCCTTAATTATAAGTGACTTAAATGCCAAGGCATTCCATTTAATGTCCTTAATATTAGCGACGGTAAATTCACCTATTAGTGCTTATATTAGTACATATAATTTACTAGCTCTAGAAAAAGAGTGTAAAAAGCCTAACCCTATTTTTTATCTGCCAAACTAAAGGCCAGGGCTATTAGTAAACAGATTAGGTACTTATTGTTTTCTATCTCCTTAGGAACTAAACCCTAATTCTTTATATCGCCTTGCCGATTAGTCCCTTAATTAATTACGCTTATTCCGTATGCATCTATAGCGATTAACTACTTGCTATAGTTAGGATTCTAATAATAAAATACTATCGCGTCCACTATAATGCGGCCGCTTGTAGAAAATCTTAACGGGCTATCTTTAGTCTAGAAAAACGCGATCCCTTTATATTTACAGTGGTTAATGCCTCTTAAAGACACGAACTTCCGGCCATTGCTAATAAGATCCTGCTTTATCTCGGCTTGTCTCTTATAACGCTCTAGCGGAAATACCTTAAGAGATGTAATTTTTATAGTTGAACGGAATTCCGGAATAGAGAGGGTGGTTTTTACCTCGCTAAACGCCTTCCTATTGTAGCTAAAATAGTAACAGTTAAGTTCGAAGCTCTTTTCGCTAAAAAGTAAGGTTTTAAAGTTGCCTAAATTATATATAAGGCATCTTGGTTAATCCGAGCCTTCGCAAATTATAAGGATATATATATTTGGTTTGAATAAGGCCTAAAGGAGATTAAAATTAATTTCGCCATGGTCTAGAAGCGGTAGAAGACTATTAGTTATAGGCGCGAAATGGTCTTTAAGGAATCTTAGTAACCCCTAAAGGTGCCTAGCGCTAATTAAGTTGAGAGAAAGACTCTCCTAGTATGTTTTTAACTAGGGTAGGAAATTGGATATAAGGTTTATAGGGATCTAGAAGTTAAATTAGAATAAGCTATATCTATAAAAAGGTTCACTTACTATAGGCTTATCTTCCCGAAGGGAGATAGCTTATATACCGCTTAGCACCACCTATAAGGCGTCTCTTACTTCTCCTAAATTTATACCTAGGTACGTACTATAGTCTTTCTTATCCTTTTCTGGCTTAAAGTTAGTATCTAAGTTAATATGTTTAAAGGCACCTAAGAGACAAACCAAATTTCTTTTAAAGGATATAAATATACTAATTATATATATTACGCTTACTTAACATATCCGGCGAAGTCTCTATGGTCTTATACTAGTAGTTTTATTTATCCTAGCTGTAGTAGACGCTATATTAGCGTATTTCTAAGTATGTTTTAGGGATTTCGCGAGCATATATCTTATTTAACACCTTAACTTTAACCTTAGAACCTCTTACTTCGGGTATCTCTTTAACCCCTAAACTCGTAGGGGGAGGTAGAGAAGGTAGAGGAGGTGGAGGAGGTTAAGCCGCTTAGACTATCTTTAACACGGCTATAAGTATTTTAACTATAAAATACTGCGCTAACTGCCTATAATGCAGATACGTTTGGCTTGGGCTACTAGGGGGGGTGTTTATACTATTATAAGGTAGTAAAGGCGCTAGCGTAACGGGCTTAGATATAACTGGCATTATTGCTTTATAAAGCTTTAATAACGTAATACTGATCTAAAGTGTAAGGTTAGAGTGAGGAGCTAAGTGTAGATGGTATTGTTTCTTTAGAGGATTCGCCTTTTTTTATACCCGTTAATAGGACCTAAGTTACTGCTATACCGCGAATATTTACTGCACCGCTCACTTGCCCTAATTAACCTTAGATAGCGCTAGACTATATATCTTTAATAGCGTTCTAATATATTAGAGAGTTTAACTAAGTTAAGCTATAGGGTATATGCTAGCTCTTATTATAGGATAAGCTTATAATTTACATAGCTATAGGGGGTATCGCGAAGGATTGCGTAAATAATCCCTATAAGCTAGGTGGACGTTATAGATCCGTAATAGTATGCCTGCTATTTCTCTAAGGGGCGATATCCATTTAGTGGAGGCTTTAGACTAATAAAGAATTAATCTTATATTAACTGTATAAATATTAGTATAGCTTATATTAGAATAAGTCCTAATTAGGGGATGGAAAGAAGAAAGATACGATAAGTCTAATAATGTGTAGAGTGTGGTGTATTAGTGGGTTAAGATATTGTAACCCGTAAAATGAACTTAAGGTAATTAGCTAACTAAGTTTAGTAATCTCACCCCTAGTTGCCCCCTAGTTGCCTCCTAACTTCCCCCTAACTTCCCCCTAACTGCTATTAACTACTCCTTAAATACCTATTAACTGCCCTATAACTATTATAAACTTTCTATTAACTTATTATTTAACTACTATAATATTTAGCCGCCTCTTAATCTATTTATTTTAGCGCGCTAACCTTACCTCTTCGCTAATCTTAAGATATAGAGTTGCCTTATATTATACTACAGGCGAAAGAAAAGAATTCCTTTTCCTACTAAGATGGCTATAATAGAGTAACTAACTTAGAGCTTAAGACTCTTCTTAAGCAGAGCTAAGAAATAGTTATTTTGCTTAAAGCTAAGCTGGATAAGCGCTAGATTGTAGCGAAGCCCTAATTACTTAGCGTTATTAAGTGTAGTAAGAAACTCTAAAAGAGTGTCGCGAATCTTAGGATCTTAGGACGGCTAGATAGTAGAGCGGCTAAACTTGCTATTATAGCTGCTGGGATTCTAAAGACGAAATAGATAACTTATAAGTTAAATATCTATTAAACGTTCCTTGGCGATATCCTTTATCACTATAGTTGGGGGTTAGTCTTACTGTACGCTATAAGCCTTGGCAAGTAGAGAGTAACCTCTCTAAATTCTTAAGATTAGATTAGGCTTATATAGTATCTTAAGAGTAACTAAGCCACCTTTAAATGCCCTATCTTGGACTTACTGGTGGTGGAATATTATATACCTTATAGGAATAGTAAGTTGTATAATCTTTAATATAAATATCTTACTTATCCCGTAAAAGAGGTCTATAAATTAGATCCTTTAGTTACGCCTTCTTAGAAACGCCTATTTTTAGAAGATATGGGTTTAGAATAAGAGTTAGCTCGGAGCAATTATACTTATTAATTAAACGTTTATTCTCTAAACACTAATTAGTTATACTAAGATACGGTTTAGGATTTATAGAATCCTCTAGCTAGTTAGACTCTATAAGCCGAGGCTATAATTAATTTAGTGTAGAAAGAAGGAAGTAGTATAGATTTTCCCTCCCTATATTAATAAGGCCGAATACTAATCTAAAATAAGATATATTACTAGGCTCTTTATCTATAGCCGTAATTCAAACTCGCTTAGTAAATTATAGGGAGATTGTAAACCTTAAGTTTATAGTACTTCTTGCTTTCCTATAGTAGTATTAGGACAGCTATTTAAAACTAGTATGCCCTTAGGGTAGAGTTCCATTACTATCTATCGACATTATATTAGAGCCGACTCTTAGGTTAAGCGCGAAAATTAAACTCTCTCTTCGATTATATAAAGCGTTAATTTAATTCGATCTTGCCTTTTATAGGCGAAAATAGCGCACTATAGGACTACTAAATAGCCTACAGCTCTTACTAGGCCTTATAATAAGGATAACGAAGCTAGTAGGTTCCTTGGGGCCTATAATTACATTTCTTATTATATTACTAAAGACCCTAACAGCCCCCCCCCCTACTGTGTATTTTTACTAAGATTGCTTAAACTAATAGGTCTACTAACTCTAGAGATGTGCTAGTTGTTTCCGGACCTATTTTAATAGGCTCTTTATACTAGATAGTATTTAGCGAAATATATCTTATGCTATTTTAAATTTTGCCTA
>Ga0307515_10018916_pt1 | contig 12436 bp, 9 predicted proteins | sample 17_EM_MG_FD_194513 | JGI IMG/M metagenome (GOLD analysis project Ga0307515, IMG submission 194513) | Populus trichocarpa ectomycorrhiza microbial communities from riparian zone in the Pacific Northwest, United States - 17_EM | ecosystem: Host-associated > Plants > Roots > Unclassified | place...
TAAAATTTCTAATGCCTTTATCATCTTCATGTATATATGTAATGTGAATGTAATCTCAACAAGATATGAAGCAAGTTCTAGAGATACATATCATTGAAAGAATGCACAATCAAAGAATATAATATTGAAGGCTCAAAAGCTTGCATTGGTATAACATTATAAAGTCAACATGACATATTCTCAAAGTCAATCCCTAAACCAATTAAACCTTAAAACTTGCATGCACACTCATTCATTCAATTTATATCTTCATCTATCTCAATTAATTCTCATATATAATACTCACAGTCTCATAAACCAATAGGAGTTCGAAAGATCAAACATAGAAATTTGTTTTTTTTGTTTTTTTGTTTTTGGAACAATAAAGAAAACCAAAATAAGAAAACCAACATTCTCCCAATACCCCCACACTTAAAACACAACATTGTCCTCAATGTTGAAATAAAAGAAAAGGAATATAGAAGAATGACAAAAATAAAGTAAAATGCAAAAAGTAAAAGATAAGGGAAAAAGAAAGCAAATCTGTTTTTTTTTCTCTTTTTATGCTGGGTTGCCTCCCAGTAAGCTCTTTTGTTTTATGTCATTGGCTCGATATATTGGATACTCATTCTTCATAGATTGGTTCAGCTAACTCCACAGAAGCGGTGAGTTCTGTCGTTCAACTTTCATAGAAAGGTTTCAAGCGATGCCCATTGACCTTGAGTACTTTGTTGGTTTCTAAACTTGTAATTTCAACTGCACCATAAGAAAAAAAAAATAGAAACAACAAAGGGTTCAATCCAATGAGAACACAACTTTCCTAGAAATATTTTCAAACGCAAATGATAAAGAAGGACTTTGTCTCCAACATGAAACTCTTTTCTTGTAATCATTCGGTCATGAAGACTCTTAGTCTTTTCTTTGTAAATCCTTGCATTCTCATAAGCATCATTCTGTATCTCTTCTAACATGGTTCTTCCAGTCTTTTTGGGTACCAAAAGGATAGGTGATTAGTACTTAAAAGTGCATATTTATCAAGGTTTTATATCATCATGTTGCACTTGAAGTATCAATAACTCCTTAACTGGAGCATGTTTTATAATAACAAGTCTGATACTATAAGATACCTTTAATTTATGGTAAATGTTCATCTTAAATACAGGCCTATCACGTAAATCAAAGGATTGGTTGATGAGTTTAACTACTGAAATTGAGAAGACAAAAAGAGGGGCAAGCTTAGAAAAGAGATGCTGGTTCAGTCCAAACTAGAACACTATTTGGTTATTGGATCATACCTAGAGCTGTAGAACTTGAACATAGGCCTAAAACATTCATGAAGAGTCCAAGATTCAAAAAGACCATTTTTGAGTTCAAATTGTAGCAACAACGGAGAAGTCAAAATCTGTCCTGCAGCCCAAACACTGTTCAATGTTCAGCCCATATCTCGAGTTCTAGAAGTCCAAATGTACCGATTCTTTTTTTGTTGGAAAGCTGAGACAATTTCTTAGAACTTTCATGAAGACTATCTATTCAAATTCTGACGTTAGTAATGACGTTTTGTTCAGACAAGAAGATAAGGATTGTCACCAAGTCAAAATGTGGCCACCAACTCAACAATTAGTCATCAAATCAATAGTTCTGAATTTTGGCCTATAAAAGGAGGCATTTACCATGCATTTAGGCATCTTGGTTTTCAAATCAAGATCATGTTCTTGCTCTCTCTCTTTATATTTTTGTAATGCTTAAGTTTTGTTTATATTAATCTCTTGTTTATGCTTTTCATTTCCTTTCCTTTACTTAGTTAACTTATATCTTATTTATGTTCTTATCTTGTTTATTTATGTTTCTCTCTTTCATTATGTTTAGCTAAGTTTATTATGTCAAGGTGAAAAGGTTACACTAATGGTGTAAGAATAAGTATAGTATAAACTCAACATGGACTTTAATGTTTGATACTAACATGTTTTGTATTTGTTATCTTGTTCACTTTTAATACTTTGCTTGTTAAATGGTTAATCTAGATTTATGTTGTATAACCCTTGGTACAACAAATACTTGGCACTTTCATAGCCCAACCGTATGGTATAACCGACACCTGTGCTATGAAAGGAACTTGATTTGTTGTTAACATAAGTTATAATCATGAATACCTGACAACATTTACAAGTATTAGCATTATTCGAATAAGATAACTAATGTAATCATGTTAACAATTTATAATCCGATTAGAACCTCCTTTGTGTGTGGTTTCCAGTTGAGTAATAAAAAGAGTTTATACTATACTTGTTTGAAATACCATTAGTGGATCCTCTAACCTTGACAATTATTTTATATTTGTTTAAATCCTTACATCAATATCACATCTCAAAGCTCTCTTCAACTCCTTTTATGTTATTATCTATTTGTAGTTTATACAGTTAACCTCCCTGTGGTTCGACCCCGGTCTTGCCGAGCTATTTATTACTTCGACACTCCTACACTTGGAAGAAGACATCAACTCTTTGGTCGTGTCAATAGGCGCCACCCATTTACTGTTCGTGATGGGGTAAATGACCCCTGCATCATAGAGGACAGTTTGTAAAGCTTGCAAAGCCAATGCTGATTGGTGCACGTTTTGGGGAACACATATATGCCTCTCCATATCTTCTATCTCGATAAAATCATAGCCATAACTCAAAGCCACGCTTAATCCGTTCTCACAGTCATAATAAAAAACTTGATGCACACACTTATCAACTTGGTCATAGCATGTGATAGAATAAACATTGTTGTAAGGATATTTCATTGCATCTTGAAAATGGATTAAGGGCCTATAGAAATCAGAACTGGTCATGAAAATGAAACATCAATTTATATTCTGAATATTTATCTCCTCTTAACATTAGTTAGTTAACAGATCCGCCATATAACTAACTCGCCCCATCAAACAACCACAGTATCCGCACTAGTAATTTAATTCAATGACAGCCTTAAGAACTAGATAAGTTGATTAATCAAGAAAACATAACTGTCCGCAGTCTATCTTTGATTTGATTGAATGTTCTCCCTAAGATTAATAACGTAGATCCGCCACAATTATTAAACTCAGTTGCTTCACAAGTTCGTGTACCACAACTTCGGTTTTGATATCAAACTTAGCAATACATTGTCTACAATAATAACTTAGAGTCCGCTCTAGCAATTAAAAGAAACAATCATAGAAAAAATAAGCTTAGGAGAACAAACATATTCATCATATAAACTAGAAAGAAAAAGTAAAATAAATCTCATAGTTCTTGAAATCCGAAGGTTTCCGTGTCCTTGCAACCAAGAAAGAGAGTTTAGCCTTGTATGTTTGTTGAACAACTAATCAAAAAGGAGGAGGAATGCATGATTTCGGGTTTCGTAGAGGAAGGGAGCGTTTTTCTCTTCTTGGCTGGCTGCCCTCCCTTCTCTTCTCTCATTCTTTTTATATCTTAGGAAACCCTAGTCTCTATTTTACAAAATAGTCCTCCTTTAAGTAGACAGTTTACATTTAAGTACTTCAATAACTATTTTCCTAAAAAAAAAAAATAGCCTTGCATGAAATCTTCAAGCTTTGACTTAGAGGATCTAAATTGTTAAAATAAAAACTTGGATGTCGGTTTAGATGCTTCAGAACGTAATTTGGACTCGTTTCTTAACGAAACCTATTTGGTGGCAGAATTCAGTTGTCATCTTTAAAAAATCATATCTCCCTCATATGACATCGTTTTTGGCTTACATGTGGAGTGTTGATAGGTCTTTGAGTCAGGAATCCAACAAAATTGAGTTTGCTTCAAATGGACTTCTGTAGCTCAGGATATTCAAGTCGAAATGGTCGAAGGACAACATTGGCAGATTGCAAGATTTGACTTTGAAGGCTGCGATTTCCATGCTCTTCCTTATTTTATTTTCTTGCCTTAGATGTTCAGAAAGGTATGGATGTTAGCTTCTTAATTCCACTAGAATCACTTCATTTCGACCTTTAGAGCTCACGCTAACTTAGAAAGTATGAGAAGTATGATATGAAGCATGAACTAGCATACATTTAATGTATGTTAGAATCCCGGGTAAGGGGACCACCATGCAATGACTAGCATACATTTATGTTAGGATCCCGGGTAAGGGGATCACAATGCAATGACTAGCATCCATTTAGTGTATGTTGGGATCCCGGGTACGGGGATCGTCATGCAATGACTAGTATGTATTTAGTGTATGTTAGGATTTCGGGTAAAGGGTTCTCCATACATGGATCCCAACGGGGTGATGATGATACCAGTGAAAATGGTATCGGTAATGTGTTGGGTGGAAAGTAGTTGCGGTTGATTTTAATGGAATTTTGAATGGATGTTGAAAATGGGAGACAAAATAGTATATGAATACTTGTTTGTCTTTTTTTAAAAAAATGATGATTGAATTTTTGTGTTTATATACTTACAATGATATTCATGTTCCATAATAATTGTTTTGTTCTAGGACCATCGCATGCACAACAATAGTAGATCCTAGTTTTCATTCACTTTTTGTATTCTAGTTTTAAGGAATATATCCATGTATTTTGTAATACTAAAACGTCTATACAATGAATGTTTAAACTTAGATGGATGGACTTAATTCTGAAATTCATAGTCATGTTCCGTGTACGCGTGTTTATTTTGTTTATCCTTCTATAATGATAATTGATGTCCCTTGTATATTATAAAGATTGTGGTTGTTTTAATGATGACATTCATGGGATTGAGACCCAAGATGATTGGGTCATGGTTGATTTGTGAGATGTCAAATTTTGGGAGTGTAAACAGGTGGAATGTCGATAACTTGAGACCTCCCGATACAGGGAAGACTCTGGAAAAATTTCGGTGGAAATTTTGGTAGACTTTCATATGAATACCTTACATAATTTCAAAGGTGAGATAGGTTTAGACAATGACCGTTACACAATAATAATTCAAGGTTTATACAACAATCGTTGGATAATAACAATCAAGATTTAGGCAGTAATAATAAGACAGTAACAGTTCAAGGTTTAGACAGCAAACGTTGGACAGTAACAGTTCAAGGTTTAGACAACAACCGTTGGACAATAACAATTAGACAATAACAGTTCGAGGTTTAGACAGTAACCGTAAGATAGTAATAGTTCAAGACTTAGACAGTAACAGTTAGACAGTTCAAATTTCGATAGACTTTCATTTGAGAACTTGAAAAAAAAACAATTACTCGTATTTTTATGTACTAAATCATAGGAAAGTAATTATAAACACATATGAAAGTGTAGGGCGTTACACTAGCAGCGCCTAAACATTTTTTTTTTACACTAAGAAAATTATCCCGGCCCATGTAACGTGCGAGCCATTTATCCTTGCCAAAAATTGATGGAGATTGAAGACCATTATTAATTGATCTAATTTGACATTTTATGGAGGAAATGGAGTCGAAATGGACATAAAGGCGGTATTGAATCTTTGCTACAAATTCCATGAGCAAAATAATACTTCTCTTAAAATATTTTTTGTTTTATCCATTAACTAACGTGAAAAAGGGCTGCATAGAAATGTGAGCTCTATCTTCTGTGGTCACAAACAAAAAGACAACCGCTCAAACTACTAGGACTATGTTTTTGTTGGTTAAGACTTCAGACCAGTAACACACATCTCTTGTTATCCTCTATTATTGCGATATCAATGTGTTCAAGCTTTTGCCCTCAACTTCCTACCCATTTTAGACCAACATCCATTTCTTCTTTCCCACAAATAAACCTTTCAAGCCTTTTATCTTCCCAAACATCCATTTCTCCACCTAAATGTATTTTGTTGATTATCCTTTTATGGGCACTCTTATTTTCTTTTGCTTGTTTTTGGTCAAACATCTATTGGGTTCTTGGAATTCATATACACAACAAAAATAATGAAACAAAATTATTCGAGAGTTCTTAAGATCTTGTGAGACAGATTTAGAGTTTTATAATATTTATTTAGAGATCTGATCTTTTTTGGTTTTGACTAAATTCTTAGGGATGGATTGTTGCAAATAACAAGTCATTCAATTATCTGACCTCCAACAGTAATCCACAAGAACCACCAATGAGAAATCTTTTGAATCCTATTTAGGAGAGATGAATTTGCTAAGCTTAGAGTGTTAGCTCTAATTTTGTGTTTACGTAGTTTTTATGTAAAAATTGTCAAACATTATTATTATTTTTTTCTCTCTACCAAAATAATAGGCTTACCTTTATATATATAGGAAATCCTAAAAATCATATAAATAACAAAATATTAATTTTCTCCTTAAATAATATCTATATATTATTTAGGGATAATTTTAGAAATTTAATCAATCAAGTCCCTACTTGATTATTCTATGACTACAAATATAATTTGTGAATTAAATACATTATAGTGCTTAATTCTAAAATTATTTTCAATCAAGTCATACTTGATTAATTATCCTAGTTTAATTTTTGACTAATGGTTCTTAGTGTGTATGACCTATTAGGTTTCTAATATGTTGACCCAAATATAAATTATAATTCTAAATAAATAGAGTTAAATAAATTAAACAATTTAATTTATTATCAATTGAATAATTGATTAATTTATATTTGAAGATAAAGTGCAACGTCTAACAACGTGTCATGATCCTTCAAATATTAGCAAAGTCATAAGTGGTTTGACTTAACCTTTTAGTGACCGGTTTCTCAGTATAATTATTATCCTTTAATTAATAATGTTTCAATTTAGATATTTTACCATTGAGTGTGTATGCCATGTTAAATCATATATGTTCACAACATTATAGTCATTGATAATTTGAAAATAATTTAAAACTCTTTTCAAATTTTTACCTTGCGTAAGAATTTAACAATTAATACTATTTAAGAACATGTGAAAATTTTTCTCTAATTCACCTAAGGTGATAAATCCTCTCTCGATCACTTAAATACCTTCATCCCTGCTGCAGTACAAAAAAATTATAAAAATGCGATTACTTAATAATAATAAATAGTCTGGCAGTTTAATGAAGCATTAACATTATCCCATGTTTGAAGCGTAACATTTGTAGTCCCTTTATGTACTTGGTATGCACGACTTGTCCTACATATAAATGCATCAATTCTTGCAATCAGCCATAATCTTAAATTCAGTTATCCTCTTAAGTCATCATTAGCCGAGGTTAACCGTTCACTCGTCCCGGCCATCCATTTGGATGCCATTAGCCGAAGCTAATCAATCATCTGTCCCGGTCATCCTTTCAGATGCCATTAGCCGAAGCTAATCAATCATTTGTTGCACGCTGCATAATTCGACAGCGAAAACTGTTTCGCTGCTAGCGCCACAATTTTGGCAGCGACTGCTACTTCGCTGCAGCCAACATGTTTTCGGCACCAAATGCTAATTCGCTGCAGACAACTCAATTCTAGCAGCAAGTCACAATTTCGCTGTAGACAAAACAACTTCGACAGCGAAGGTGATTCGCTGCAGATGATACAACTTCAGTAGCGAATGCTGATTCATTATAGACAACTCAATTTCGGTAGCGAATCACACATTCGCTGCAGGCAATACAACTTCGACAGCAAATTACAAATTCAGTGCATAACACACAATTCGGCAGCGAATGCAAATTCGCTGCACACAACTCAATTTCAGCAGCGAATTACAGATTATTGCAGACAATACAACTTCGGCAGCGAACCCCAAATTCGCTGCAGAACACACAATTCGGAAGCGAATGCTAGTTCGCTGCAAACAACTCAATTTCAGCAGCGAATTATAGATTCATTACAGAACACACAATTCGGCAGCGAATGCTACTTCGCTGCAAACAACTCAATTTCAGCAACAAATTACAAATTCGCTGAAGACAATACAACTTCGGCAACGAATCCCAAATTCGCTGCAGAACACTCAATTCGGCAACGAATGTGAATTCGCTGCAAACAACTCAATTTCGGCAGCAAATTACAGATTCGCTGCAGAACACACAATTCAGAAGTGAATGCTAATTCAATGCAAAGAACTCAATTTTGGCAACGAATTAAAAATTCACTGCAAAACAAACAATTCAACAACGAATGCTAATTCATTGCAAACAACTGAATTTCAACTGCTGTAATTCGCTGCAGAACACACAATTAAGCAGCAAATGCTAATTCGCTGCAAACAACTCAATTTTGGCAACGACATATTCACTGCAGAACAAACAATTCAACAGCGAATGCTAATTCGCTGCAAACAACTCAATTTCGGCAACGAATTACAAATTCGCTGCAGACACACAATTCGACAGTGAATCACAGGTTTGCTGCAGACACACAATTTGACATTAGGTTCCAGCAAAGTCACATGATTTTAGCATGAACATACACACACACACACACACATTGCAATCATCAATTCCAGCTCATAATCTTTCATCAAATCCAAACAGAACACACACATTGTCAGAAGCGAATGCTAATTCGCTGCAAACAACTCAATTTTAGCAGCAAGTTAAAAATTCACTGCAGAACAAACAATTCAGCAGCAAATGCTAATTCACTTCAAACAACTGAATTTCAGCAGCGAATTACAGATTCGCTGCAGAACACACAATTCATTCGCTGCAAACAACTCAATTTCAGCAACGACATATTCACTGCAGAATAAACAATTCAACAACGAATGCTAATTTGCTGCAAACAACTCAATTTCGGCAACGAATTACAAATTCGCTACAGACACACAATTCGGTAGTGAATCACAGGTTCGCTGCAGACACGTAATTTGACATTAGGTTCCAGCAAAGTCACATGATTTTAGCATGAACACACACACACATTGCAATCATCAATTCCAGCTCATAATCTTTCATGAAATCCCAGGAGAACACACACATTGAAATCATCGATTCCGACACATAATCTTTCATTAAATTCCAGCAGAACACACACATTGCAATCATAAATTACAACACATAATCCTTCATCAAATTCTAGCAGAACACACACATTGCAATCATCAATTCCAGCACATAATCTTTCATCAAATCCCAGCAGAACACACACACATGCATTTTGTCCAACCCTATAGCTAAGGCCGACCCTCTACCATATTTTGTTCTTTCCATTTTGTACATTTTTCTTTGTTAGATGTTATGGAAATTGCCTTATTTCGTCTATGTTTCTTTGTCCTCTTAGTTGGTGTCAGTTTCCTTTACAGCTAGCTTAGGGGTTTTAGGTCAATTTTCTTAGGAACTCCTTCATAATTTTTGGTTCTAGGTTCCAAGAACAAGGGGGAGGAGACTACATGACCCATACCTTTCGGATATAAGTTTATCTAGACAGTTTGGTAGAGTTCCTTCTCTTCTTCTCCTTCTTTCTCTCTCGATTCTCTTTCTTCTATCAGTTTCTTCCCACCTGTTCCAGCCCCTTTTCCATTCCCTCTAAGCAGTTGTTCAGTCTCCACTCAAGATCTCAACTCTCTCACTTTCTCTCACACGTTCATAGAGGTACTATCTACTGGTTTTGGTTCAGTTTTCACTGGGAAGGAGAAAGAGAAGAGAAGCATGCAGTTGGACATGCAGCTGCTGCTGACAGACTTTGGGAAGAGGAAAGGTCACCTTCTCTCTCTCCTTGCATTTACACTTCACATTAAATGAGGTGGGGTGTTTGGGGTTGGTTAAGATGTGCTCTTGTCCCTGTTTTGGTCTGTTCAAAATCAGTTTTACCCCTCCCTCTTAGCTCATTTAAAAATCTTGTAAAAACTTATGGCCTTTTTTAATAGTTATTCTCGTCAGGCGTGACTAGACCTCGTCTTTAGTGAGTTGCGATTCCATAGCTACTCCAAGGGAAACGGCCTCAGGAAACTACTTTCAAAATTTGAGCGCGATCCAACTGTAGGATTTAAAGTTATGGCATTTTTTAGTTGTTACTCTAGTTTGGCCCGACTACACCTCCTCTTCTGTGAGTAGAGATTCCTTGTGAGTAGCGATTCCATAGCTACTCCAAGGAAAACATCATCTGAAACTCCTGTAAAAATTTAAGCATTATCCAACGGTCGGATCTAATCTTATGGCTCTTTTGAGCCTTTATTCTTGTCAGGCGTGACTAGACCTCCTCTTCAGTGAGTTGCAATTCCATAGCTACTCCAAGGTAAATGGCCTCTGGAAACTGCTGTATAAATTTTAGCGTGATCGAACGGTAAGATCTAAAGTTATGGTCTTTTTTAGCCTTTACTCTAGTCTGGCCCGACTACACCTTCTCTTCAGTGAGTAGCGATTCCATAGCTACTCCAAGGAAAACAATTCCCGAAAACTCCTTTAAAAATTTGAGAGCGATCCAACAGTCGGATAAAAAGTTATGGTCGTTATTCTAGTTAGGTGTGAAATAACATGCTCTTCAATGAGTTGCGATTCCATAGTTACTCTAAGGAAAACGGCCTCCGGAAACTGCTGTAAAACTTTGAGAACGATCAAACGGTCGGATCAAAAGTTATGGCATTTTTAAGCCATTATTCTGGTCAGGCGTGACTAGACCTCCTCTTTAGTGAGTTGCGATTCCATATCTACTCCAAGGCAAATGACCTCTGGAAACTACTGTATAAATTTGAGCGTAATCGAATGGTAAGATCTAAAGTTATGGTATTTTTTAGCCTTTACTCTAGTCTGGCCCGACTACACCTTCTCTTTAGTGAGTAGCGATTCCATAGCTACTCCAAGGAAAATGATTTCCGGAAACTCCTTTAAAAATTTGAGAGCGATCCAACGGTCGGATAAAAAGTTATGGCTGTTATTCTAGTTAGGTGTGAAACAACATGCTCTTCAATGAGTTGCGATTCCATAGTTACTCTAAGGAAAACGGCCTCCGGAAACTGCTGTAAAACTTTGAGAACGATCAAACGGTCGGATCAAAAGTTATGGCCTTTTTAAGCCATTATTCTGGTCAGGCGTGACTAGACCTCCTCTTCAGTGAGTAGCGATTCCATATGTACTCCAAGGAAAATGACCTCCGGAAACTCCTGTAATAATTTGAGAGCGATCTCATAATTAGATCAAAAGTTATGGCCCTTTTAAGCTGTTATTCTGGTCTAGCGTGAAACGACCTCCTTCTTAGTGAGTTGCGATTCGATAGCTACTCCACGAAAAATAGCTCTGGAAACTGCTGTAAAAATTTGAGCGCAATCCAACGGTCGGATCAAAAGTTATTGTTTTTTTTAGGAATTACTCTAGTCTGGCCCGACTACACCTCCACTTCAGTGAGTAGAAATTCCATAGCTACTCCAAGGAAAATGATTTCCGGTAACTCCTGTAACAATTTGAGATCGTTCCAACTGTCAAATCAAAAGTTATGGCCTTTTTGAGCTATTACTCTAATAAGGCGTGACTAGACCTCCTCTTCAGTGAGTTGCAATTCAATAGCTACACCAAGGAAAATGATTTCCAGAAACTCCTGTAATAATTTGAGAGCGATCCAATGGTCGGATCAAAAGTTATGGCCTTTTTTAGCTGTTATTTTGATCAGGTGTGAAACGACTTCCTCTTCAGTGAGTAGCAATTTCATAGCTACCCAAAGGAAAATGATTTCCGGAAACTCCTTTAAAAATTTGAGAGCATTCCAACGGGCGGATGAAAAGTTATGGCCTTTTTGAGTAGTTATTCTCGTCAGGCGTGACTAGACCTCCTCTTTAGTGAGTAGCGATTCCATAGCTACTCCAAGGAAAATGGCCTCAGGAAACTCCAGTAAACATTTGAGCATGATCCAATGGTTGGATATAAAGTTATGGGTTTTTTAGCCGTTACTTTAGTCTGGCCCAACTACACCTCCTCTTCAGTGTGTAGTGATTCCATAGGTACTCCAAGCAAAACGATTTTTGAAAAGTCCTTTAAAAATTTGAGAGCGTTCCAACGGTCAGATGAAAAGTTATGGCCCTTTTGAGCCATTATTCTAGTCAGACATCACTAAACCTCCTATTTAGTGAGTTGCGATTCCATAACTACTTCAAGGTAAATGGCCTCTTGAAACTGCTGTATAAATTTGAGCGTGATCCAACGGTATGATATAAAGTTATGGCCTTTTTTAGCCTTTACTCTAGTTTAGCCCGACTACACCTCCTCTTCAGTGAGTAACGATTCCATAGCTTCTCCAAGGAAAACGATATCCAGAAACTTCTTTAAAATTTTGAGAGCGATCCAACGGTTGGATCAAAAGTTATAACCCTTTTGACCTATTATTCTAGTCACACGTGACTAGACCTCCTCAATAATTCCTTCAATATTTGGACATGACTCTCTTCCTCTTCAAATTTAGCAGTCATATCATCCATGTATACCTCAATCTCTTGCATCATATCATGGAATAAAGTCACCATGGCCCTTTGGTAGGTGGCCCTGACATTCGTCAACCTAAATGACATGACCTTGTAACAAAAGGTTCCCCATGGTGTTACAAATGTTGTCTTCTTCTTATCCTCTTACG
>Ga0307515_10018917_pt1 | contig 12436 bp, 13 predicted proteins | sample 17_EM_MG_FD_194513 | JGI IMG/M metagenome (GOLD analysis project Ga0307515, IMG submission 194513) | Populus trichocarpa ectomycorrhiza microbial communities from riparian zone in the Pacific Northwest, United States - 17_EM | ecosystem: Host-associated > Plants > Roots > Unclassified | place...
TTTTATCACGTAGGCATGCAATTATTCCAGGGAAAAACTTGTTGAAACATAGTTAATGGCTCTACAGAAACGAAAAAAAAGGGGAAAAAAAAGGGGACTAAGGCCCTTCTACTGTCCAAATTGCAGATTTGATACACATGCACATTCATACCTTAAAAACTAAAGGAAATCTGCAGATTCGAGCAAGCTTTATATCATGTATTACAAGAGAAAAAAAAGAGCATACAAAGGTGCTTGGACCTGATCTTGCAAAGCTAATTCTCTTTGAATGAACAGGAATTGTAAAGAAAAAATTATGTAATTGCCTTTGCCTGTCAAGGTCACTCTGCCACTCTGCTCCCTGTCTCTCTCATTTTTTCTCCTGTTCTTGTCCGGTGTTCTCCTTTCAGTTCCTATTGATGCTCCTTTTATAGGCAAGAAATACCCCTCTTCAGGAAACAAATCACAGACTTTACGAGGGTTGATTCTTAGAAATCAACTTAATTGCTGACCACCAATGCCGCTTGGTTTGTGGAGAGCGAATCCTGCACCAGAATGAAACGGTCTGGCTAGCTGACAGAGGAGGCATGTTTGAATGGTTTTGAGAATTAAACCCTGATCTTTTGTGCCAAAAACTATAAGTGACTTATAATAGCATCTTTAATGGAAAATGCTATATTAAAAAGCTAAATTAATAAAATAATTTTTTAAATAGTATAAATATAATTTTTATTTATTTATATACATTTCAATAGTAAAAAACTATTTAGAAGAGCAAATTATATTTTAATATATTTTATATTAAATTAATTTTGATATAATTATACAACGTTAGAGTGAGTCTTACTACTGAGAGTCTGCCCTTTAGCCCATTAGCTCCTTTTTAACCCTTCTATAGAACGCTTGTGGGGAACGATATAAAACAAATGAAAAAACATTAGCCACTAAAAAAAAATATACTTTCATTTACTTTTGTCTTTTCTATTTAAAAATGACACTTTTTATCTTGAATAGTTATTTTAGCTATTCATTTCACTAATCAATTAAAATATTTAAAATCAAATATAAAAGCTAAAAGTACAATTTTATCATGAAAAGTTGTAGTTTTTTCCCTTTTCTTTTTTTCATAAATCTGCGACGAATAAGAATGAAACGGCGTCATTTCCTTTTGATCTTCATCAGCATGTTCTTTTCTTTTCAAGTAAAACGCACCGTTTCATTCATCACAATGAAATAAAAATGCCCAAACCATCCAGGGATTTGGGTCTGCAAATTATGTCTCAATTAACCAGGAGTGTCTTTTCTTCATCACCGTAGGAACCCAAATAAAACCTAGTACATTGTTTGTCAATCTCTTCACATGCAGAGGTTGTTGACTTTGTTGCAAGTAGGAATAACTAAGATTACTGTAACACCATCAACCAGTGCGATCTCAAAATAAAAATAAAAATAAATCATAAAATAACAAACAGAGCAATCCTTTCAAATTCATTTTGTAACCAAATAAAAAGAATTGTTGTTATTTAAAGATAATTTTATTTATTAAATACAATATTATTTTGGAGAGAATATATAAAAAGCCTCAGAGTTGATCAAAGTTAATTGCTAAATCATCATAAATTGAAAATTTTTCAAATTTTTTATAGAAGTAATAGGTTGGTACAATCGAAGCAATCCTGCACCCCGAAAGAAATAAAAAATTAAATTAAATTAAATTAAATTGTGCGTTTATTTTATCAAGATTAAAAAAAATTAAAATATTTTTATTTGAAGATATATCAAAATAATATTATTTTTAACAAAACTGATAAATATTAGGAAATATAAGAAAGAAAAGATTGAATTGTATTATTGATCTTCGAATGACTTTGGCTATTTAAATAGTCTTACATAACAAACTGAACAAGAAATATGCAACCCACGTTTAACAACCCCTAGAAACATGGTAAGACTAAATCAATTAAATAACAACACCCTTAACAATAGGGATTTATTAGACTAAGCAGGAACAAACCAAATCAACATTGTCTCCTTTAAACTGAATGCCATAAGCATCAGTTTATATCATTTTGAGAACAAACGCCTAATGATGCTCGCAGCTTCAAGAAAGCATCTAGCTTGAGTGGCTTTGTCATTATATCAGCTAATTAATCTTGTGTGTTGCAGTAAACTAATTCCACAGTACCAGCCTTAGTAAGCTCTCGAAGAAAATGAAAACGCACGTCGATATGCTTACTACGACCATGCATTACTGGATTTTTTGAAAGATTGATTGCGGAACTACTATCACAATGAATAATAGTTGTTTTGTCTTGATTCAGTCCCAGCTTTTCCAGTACCCTTTTCAACCATATTGTTTGGCAAGCACACAAGGTTGCATCAATAAATTCAGCCTCAGTGGCAGATAGACTTACTACTAGTTGTTTATTTGATAGCCAAGATATTGTTCCTGAACTCAATAAAAATACATAGCCTGAAGTGCTTTTCCTATCTCCCAAATCTCCAGCATAATCACTATCTGTGAAGGCAACAAGTTCATTGTTTCCTCCCTTCTTGTAAAAAATTCCAAAATCAAGTGTTCCTTTCAAATATCTCAGCACCCGTTTTGCCATCTGCAAATGAAACTCAGTTGGATTCTCCATATATCTACTTATAAGACTGACTACGAACATAATGTCTGAACGTGTAGCAGTGAGATATATAAGACTACCCACCATTTGTTTAAAGTGAGTCTTGTCTACTTTAACTCCACCTTCATCCTTCACTAGCTTACAACCTGGAAAAATAGGATTATGAACTGAATTGCTTCTATCCATTTCAAATCGTTGCAACACTTCTAACGCATACTTCTTCTGATTAATAAACACACCAGTGGATTTCTGCAATACTTCAAGACCCAGAAAATACCTTATTTTGCCAAGATCAGTCATGTCAAACTCATGCTTCATGGAATCTTTAAATTTTGAGACCATTAATTCATCATTGCCAGTATAAATCAGATCATCAACATACAAACTGATAATCAAAACGTTACCTTCTTTTCCTGTCTTGATGAACAAAGTATGCTCATAGTCACATTTTTCAAAACCTTCTTTCATGAAATAAGCTTTTATCCGACTGTACCAAGCACGTGGTAGCTTGCTTAAGCCCATAAAGTGTCATTTTTAATTTATAAACCTTGTGTTCATGTCCTTTTTGCACATAACCACAAGGTTGTTTCACAAAAACTTCTTCATTTAACTCACCGTAGAGAAACGCAGACTTTACATCCAGCTGATAGATAGCCCATCCTCTTTGAGCTGCAAGAGCCACCACCAACCGAATGGTTTATGTACGTGCTACAAGTGCAAATAATTCTGTATAATCGACCCCATACTGCTGAGAATATCCCTTCATTACAAGCCTCGCTTTGTACTTGTCTATTGCTCCATGTTTATTAAATTTGGTTTTATTAACCCACTTCACGCCAACTTTCTTTCCCCTACAAGTAACTCCATTAATTCCCACGTACCATTTTGTTTTATGGCTTCCATTTCCACATCCATAGCTGTCCTCCATTTCTCATTTTGTACAGTATCTTTAAAACGAATTGGATCAGCTGCTGCAAACATTGCTAGTTGAGTTTCAGTGTCATCTTCAGAGAGTCCTTCTCCTGTTTCATAGTCACGCATCTAAACTGATGGTCTTCTATTCCTCCATTCATGCAAGCTAGGCAAACCTGTAGCCAAAAATTCAGAAGAAAGATTTGCTTCTGCTTCTGTTGTATTTACATCATGATCAGATTCATGGCTTTCGTTCGTTTCTGCTTCTTCTACAACTTCTGCTATAGTTGCATCATGATCAGAGCCACTATGGTCGTCATTGTCTGCTTTAACAACTGCATGCTCCTCTTCACCCCATTCCAAATTGCACCTGATTGTTTCATTATACTGCTTGTCCCAATCCCAACCCTTGTCTTCTTCAAACACAACATCCCTACTGACTATGATCTTTTGTGATGCAGAATCATAAAGTCGGTAAGCTTTTGACTCCTCACTTACACCTAGTAAAACACAAGCCATGCTTTTATCATCTAGTTTTGTTCTTTTACTGCCAGGCACATGAACATGAGAGATACAGCCGAAAACTTTGAAATACACAACAGAAGGTTTGATGCCACTCCAAGCTTCTTCTGGAGTCTGATTTCTGACGGCCAATGTTGGACTTCGATTGAGGACATGCACTGTCCAATTAACTACTTCAGGCCATAAAGTTTTCAGAATTTTCTTTTCAGAAAGCATACTATGTACCATATTCATTATGGTTCTGTTCTTGCTTTCGGCGACTCTGTTTTGTTGAGGCGTGTAGGCAGTTGTCAACTGGCGTTGTATACCATTTACATCACAAAAGGTATTGAATTCTTGTGATGTAAACTCTCATCCTCTATCAGTACGTAGGCCTCTAATGAATGTGTTTGTCTCTTTTTCAACATGAACTTTGAATCTCTTAAAAGCATTAAAGGTTTCTGATTTTTCTGCCAAAAAGAAAACCCATGTTTTTCTACCAAAGTCATCTGTAAAGGTGAGCAAATACCATTTCTGGCTATTGGAGATTGGCTTGATCGGTCCACAAATATCAGCATGTATGAGCTGAAGAATTTGGGAAGCTCTCCAGGTGCTCTTCTTTGGAAATGAATCTCTTTGTTGCTTTCCTACTAGACAGTCCTTGCATAGCCTGGAAGGAGACGTGAATGAAGGTAAACCATTCACCATTTGCTTCTGTTGAAGAGTTTTCAAACCTGTAAAACCCAAGTGTCCATATCTGCAATGCCAAAGTTGCACCATATCTTCAGTGATGGTATTAAAACAAACGATTTTTAAAGGATGAGATGCAGCATGCAGTACAAACATCCGATTTGCTGACATCTTTGTATCCATGATCAAACCTTTTTCATGATGAAACACCTTACACTTCCATGTTGAAATAGAATATCAAGCCTCTTTTCTTGTAATTGCCCAATGCTCAGCAAATTGTTCTTCAGTTCTGGTACAAAAAATACACTTGTGAAAATCTGTGTTATGCCATTAACCTGCAGCCTGACATTACCCTTTCCCATTACAGTCATGCTTGCATTGTTGTCTAGTTTCACTGAATCTCTGAATTTTTCATTCAAGTCTGAAAAATATTCTTTCTTTCCACACATATGATTGCTGCATCCGGAGTCAAGGAACCATAAATCCTCGATGCTGACATTGTTCATTTCCACATATGCCATTAACAACATTTCTTCTTGAGTTTCTGCATAATTGGCCTCCTTTTCCTTGCTTGGACATTCCCATTGAAAATGTCCAAGTTTGTGACAATGGTAGCATTCCACTATATTTTTGCTGAAGTGTTGTCTGCTTCTTCTCTATCCCCTGCCTCTAGAACTGCCACGACCACGACCTCTTCCTCCGGATTGATCGCCGTGAGTGATCTGCAAGGCATGTTCTTCTTCAACATGGGTACTCATACGCTGTTCATGGACAAACAGGCTGCTTTGTAACTCATCAATGGTTAAGGTGTCTATATCCCTTGACTTCTCAATGGAACATACAACATAATCAAATTTATGAGTCAGAGATCGCAAAATCTTTTCAACAACAACAATATCTCCTTTGTTTTCACCGTTGGCCTTCATTTTATTTGCAATGGTAAGCGTCCTAGCAAAGTACTCATTCACCGATTCTCCTGCCTTCATGTGGAGAATTTCAAATTCCTTCCGAAGTGCTTGTAACAGTGCAAGCTTGACTCTGGTCGTTCCTTGAAATTTTTGTTTCATGGAATCTTATATGTTCTTTGTTGTATCCTTGTTAAGAATCATTTCCAGGATTGAACGATCTAATGCTTGAAATAGATAGTTCTTGGCCTTCAAGTCTTTTAGCGTCTGATCTTCAATGTGCTTTCTCTGAGCATCTGTGAGAATAACACCTTCTGTTGCTGCAGGAATTCCATTTTCTATTAAACCCCAATATTCCTTTGAATGCAAGAAGTTTTCAATGAGCATTGCCCAATGATTATAATGTCCATCAAAACGTGGAACTGCTGGTTGCACAAATGAACTTTCTGTCGTCATACTTGAAGACTGCTGCTTCACACTTTAATCAGGCCCGTTAAGGTGCTCTAATAACTAATGATAAATACTAGGAAATATTAGAAAGAGAAGACTGAATTGTATTATTGATCTTCGAATGACTTTGGCTATTTAAATAGCCTTATATAACAAACTGAACAAGAAATATACAACCCACGTTTAACAACCCCTAGAAACATGGTAAGACTAAATCAATTAAATAACAACACACTTTACAGTAGGGATTTATTAGACTAAGCAGTATCAAACCAAATCAACAAAAATATCTAAAAGAAATTAATTTAAAATATAAAAATAAACGAGTTGGACGGATATCTTCACAAGTGGAAACATCACCTAAATTAGAAAGGAAAGGCTCAATGAGACAAAAGTGCCCTTCCAACAGCACATGACAAGAGGAGGATGTGACCGTGTCAATTGACATCGGAATTTAAGAATTGAACAAATCAGAGGAGGCGGCGGCTGGCCTTGAACAATCCTCCTTGATTTCTAGAACTGAATGGTCAGCTCTTGTCTTGGTCAAAAGCAAACTAATCAAATCCCAAATCGTATCAATTAGTAAAGAAGAACTTAGATTCTCCCTGCAACACTCCAACTATTCTTTCCCCTCGCTCCCTGCCTAGCAGTTCGAGCAAGTATTCAGAAGGTGAAGCTGTTGCTGCTCTTGCCGTATAAAAACCATAAAAAAAAATTAGCAAAAAAAGCATGAGATTTGCAGGCCAACCAGCCTTGGAGTAATGGATACGCCTTCCCGCGGCGATCCCGGGCAGCGTGATAGGAACTGTAGGGTAGAATAACTGGTACGCTGTCTGTCACTGGTTTCTACTCTTGCTTCCACGCAACTCCCTCACCTTTCCTTCCCCTGTTAAATGATTTTCATGCTACGAGAAGGAAGGAACCTTCTACTCGAAACTCTTCGATCCATAATTCCGAAATGCGTAACAAAAATAAAAAGAAACAAGAAAAAAAATAATACGATACAAAATTATAAAAATAATAATTAAAAAATCAAAAACTTTTTTTTTTACCACGAAAACAAATAAACTCGTGGAATGGAATACCATGGTGGTGGTATGAGATCTGGTTTCTGTTAGGACAAGTAAGAATTAAAAACGACACCCTGCACGATATTCTCATGCCATGTCTAACAATTTCTGATTAAGATTTCTCAACACGTGTACGGTGTACCTGTGTTAAATTAATAATACAAACGACCGAGCGAGGACACCTTAACGTCCAGTTGAATGTTGAACAAACAGCACCGCAGGACCGTTAGGAACTCCGTCAACGTCTTTCGTCGGTCCCCAAAAAAAAAAACCAGATGCCCAATAACTACTCAACACGTAATAAACCGGCACAGCTGGCGACCATCCGATATGAGATATTCGAATATACGTGGATTCCATGAGCTGAAACGAACTGTAACTACAGGTAAGTCCCTGTTTTTAGTGATAATTTTATTTAAGTCCCTATGCAACAAGATTAAGACACTTTCCGTTAAATCCATCATATTTTAATCAATCGTATCCCCGTGAACATCAATTAGTGACAGGATTCTATTTTCATTGTTCTTCCTTCTTGCACAATCCATCCCTAAGCACTCCTTGCCAGCAAAGAACTGAATGTTATTTCTTGTGCAGTGATATTTTCTTAAAATTAATTGAATACATGCCATGTCCATTAGAATTTAGTTTTAATAGCAGAGAATAATATTGATATATTATTTTAGTTAATTTTTTTCTAAACAGCTTGTGTATTTGATGGGCAGTGATTGAGGGAAGCGTGTGACAATAGGAGGATGGTATTACTTAATTCTGAAGTTTATAGACTCAATGGAAAGTATCATTATACTTGGAGGACTTGCGTTTCCTTTAATTAGTTGATTCTGCTTTTAGGGCCTTTAAAATAGGGAAAAAGGAAAGAGAGCGGGAAGAGAACGCGTATTAACATTCATTTGTCTACCCGAGCGCTTTCTATAATAAGCAGAGAATTTATTGCCTTTATTGTTACTCATCTCATCTCCTCTCCTCTCCAAATATTCTTTCTTTCTTCTGAGAGCAGATAGATCTGCGCGTTGTTCGTTTCTGAGAAGAGCTTATTATAACCATACCGCCACTCGGACTCCCTGGCTAGTATTCCAGGTATGAATCCAGTTCGGATTTAAGTGATTTATCTTTTCTGCTAATGGATCTGATTGTTGTAGAGTATTATCTTGGGTGGAGAAAAATATCTTCGTTTTTATAGCCAGCTATGTAGATCATTCGATTTTATGCTTGTTGATTCTATGCTGTTTTTATGTTTTCATTTGATTTTCGAATCTTGATGTTTTCCTCAAAATATTCGAGTCTCAAAGCATTTTTAGCCTGACCATGCATACAATCTTCCCGTGCCTTTTGTTTTTCTTTTTCGAAAACGTTAAAAAACCGACAAAATGCTGTTAAGACTTTTGAAAACCAAAACAAGGCTGTTTTGTGATGGTCGTTGTCGGTTGGAAAATGATACCAGGCGGTTGATGTTTGTCCGGTGTGTTAGTTCAGTTTCGAAAGTTAAATGAGTTTCTGTTTGCATTTAAAAGGTTTAATAATGTCATTTATGAAGACTTCAGTTACCAAGTTGTTCGAAACTTTGCTAGCTTTATTTTATTTAAGCATCATATCGTATAAGGAAACTTGTGGGAGATTGGAAAATCAGGTGATTACTGCTAATATGTTATCTGTTTGTCCTGGTCCATGTTCAATGCTGTTATTTTAGATGCACTCTTAATTTGAGAATCTACAACAGATTATCGATGCCCTGCAAAATGAGCGGTTAAGTAGATTGTAGATCGCATCTGCATTCTGAGTGTACACCGAATGCAGCAGTGTCTAAACTATTGATGTCTGTGTTCCCAGATTATAGACATGGCTCCTCCTATTGAGACTCCCAGTAAACTTCCTATCTCTCGCCATTCCTCACACCCACCTCTTAATGAAAGGATACTTTCATCAATGAATAGGAGATCTGTTGCTGCACATCCTTGGCATGATCTGGAGATTGGTATGCAATGTCAATATAAGTGATGCAGAATTAATTAATACTTGATTAACGATTATTCCTGCTGTTGTTGGTAGAGTAACATGCTATATTTTTGTGTGTTTTTTTTTGGGACAAATCAATTCAGGACCTGAAGCTCCAAAGATATTCAACTGTGTAAGGATATTGAACCTCTCTACCACCATTTTATTTCGTAGTGTTTCTCGGATACTTGTGTGAAGAGAGCATGCTGTCATGGATTAATATCATAAAATACCAACAAATACGTCAATCTTATTACTTTGTATTGACAAGAGTCGTAAAGAGTAGGAATACTCGTGCTGCTATATTAGGCACTGATGTACCAGAAATCTTTTCTTCCATTAATCTTTTTCTAAGTTGTTTGGAGTAGATGCAATTGAATTATATTGGCAGGATTCAGTTGAATTTAAACACGCTGCCCTTAACTGAAAAAGAGATGAGATCTCTATATATTTAAGTCAGAGTAGTGTTATCCTTGAAAACTTTTCTTCCCTGTTTAACCAAACACCCCATCATTGCCTTCCCCTTTATTCCCTGATGGGATCCACATGACTTTCCTCTTCCAAAAATGGACACCGTAGCCAACAACCTCTAGAGTTGCTCATCATCGTAAAGATAAAACCTACTGTAGCGAGCATACTCAGAGTTAACCATGAATCCTTCAAAACCGATTCAAATAAACTACGAAAAAATGAAGAAAAAAAACCACCAAAATACATCTCCTCTGTTATCTCTAAAATCAACATTTTTTGCCCTTACATACACCCCGTCTTTTTACAGTTCAAAGAACCTTTGCATTGTTAGTCGCATCACATCAGTCTGTTGGTAACCAAAAAAATGATGTAACCACAGAATCAAAATAGATAATTGAGAAGTACAGGAACCCAACTGTCCTATCTATTTAGTCTTTCTAAAAAAAGGAGTCGAATTCAAGTCAATGGAATTTTATACTTTCTTGGCTTTCCAATAGCCTGCATATTCATGAGATCCAACTAAGCAACTTGGTAGTTTATATACCATAAAATTACTTGTTTTCCTATTTGGTATCTGCTTTGAGAGTTTAACTTGAATATATGGTTTCTGTATCGACACCAAATATATAAGTGAGAAGACATGAGAACTTTGACTGACTGGTGGTAAACAAGCTGCAGTCCTTTAGACGTTCTTGCTTTGAGCAAGGTCCGCTGATGACATGGAGAATTTGTGCAGGTGGTTGAAATAGGGAAAGGGGGCAAGGTGAAATATGAACTTGACAAAAAAACTGGACTGATCAAGGTAATAACATGTTGTAATCTCCCTAATTGTGCCCTTCGTTAATATACAACAGGTTGCTAAATGGTTGTATTTGCAGGTTGACCGTGTGCTTTACTCTTCAGTTGTATATCCCCACAACTATGGTTTCATCCCCCGCACTCTTTGTGAGGACAATGATCCCATGGATGTCTTGATTATCATGCAGGCATGTTGTTTGATGCAACCTTTTCTTGCAAACATCCCTCATTTCTTTTGTGATTGTCTTGCATGTGTCTGCTTGTTTGCGTGATTGCCTAGAATCTGATTGGTTCCATCTCATGGGCTTCTTTCTTTGAAGTTTTGAGGTTTGCCACAATTTAAAACCTCAAAAAGAGTTATTAATTTTTTTTATGCACACCATGACTTCAGCATGTGAGCATACATACAGGACAACTTTTGAAATATTTTATCATCTGATAATAAATAAATTTATATATGCAGGAACCAGTTCTTTCAGGATGCTTTCTTCGCGCTAAAGCTATAGGACTGATGCCAATGATTGATCAGGTACATATCCCCAGTTGGAAAAATGTATTTTCTTTTTCCTTTTTACTGGACAAAAAGCTTTTTATTTAGTTATATTTGTTGACATTGACAAACTTAGGGTGAGAAAGATGACAAGATAATTGCGGTTTGTGCTGATGATCCTGAATACCGCCACTACAATGATATCAAGGAATTACCACCACATCGTTTAGCTGAGATCCGTCGCTTCTTTGAAGATTGTATCCTTTCAAGTATTTCTTAATTCTTTGCAACTCCCCATAGAAAAGATAAATCTTAGCAGGCGGAACAATGTGCAGCATCTCTAGAAGCATAGGTTCTAAGCTTACACTGATCCATATTTTGAAGTAGTTGAAATAGATTATTTTCTCTTCCTTAATGGCACTTTCAGACAAGAAAAATGAGAACAAGGAGGTTGCTGTTAATGACTTTCTGCCGGCCTCTGATGCCTATGAGGCAATCCAGCATTCAATGTAAGTGACAAGTCTCTTCGAGACTCTAATCCAAACTCACGCACCCTGATGAGAGAAGCAGCTGCCTTTGCCTTATTTTCTTTTGTTGATAAAGCTGCTTGGTCTATATCTAATCACTATGATGAAAATGTATGTTGATCCCAGAAGTAAGCATAAGACATTTAAGTTCTTGTTGCTCATAGAGTTTTTGTATTGATGGATTGAAATCACTAAAGAACTAGCCTTTGAACATTTAACTTGTTGCCAAAACTAAGAACTTGGTTTAGTAACCGATAATTTCAGGATTAGGGTGTCTTAGAATAAGACACTTTGTTTAGCAGATTTAATTATTTCTCATCTCCTTTTGCATTTTTTCATTTCCTTGCATTCTTCATCTTGTCATTTGATTTTTTTTTGTGGATTGTGGTTTTATTCTCATGCTATTTTTCTGCTATGTGAAGGAATCTTTATGCGGACTACATAGTGGAGAGCCTCAGGCGATAGATGTTCCAGCACACAAAAATGACAGGCCGATGCTTGAAGATGTATACGATGACGACGATTATGTTAGGGTTGCATGCTTCACAGTTGTAATAAACAGCGAAGAAACAAGGAAAAGAAATTCTGGCGTTGGCCTGACTTCATAATGGTGCCTTATTTTTTTGCTGTTTTTTCTTTTTCTTTTTCTTTTTTCGTTTGCCATCATTTGTTAATTTGTATGTATTGATTTCACTTACTTTGAATTTATGATACTTTTTGTACGTGAGAAACGATAGTAATTATTTTTTCATATGATGAAAAAAATATAATACTATAAGCAATTACTTGGTGTTTATTAGCTATGTGGCACCCAATTTGTAATAGGCTGGATAAATTTTATTTTCAAACGCAAAACGTGCAAGTGTTTACAAAAAAAAAAAAAATGACATGGAAAATATTATAATCACAAGTTGGAAACTGGGTTTTGTTTATCAATGATTGACTTGACTTGTATATAAAAAAATTATTTGAGAATCATATATGATAATAAATGTAAAAAAAA
>Ga0307515_10018919_pt1 | contig 12435 bp, 8 predicted proteins | sample 17_EM_MG_FD_194513 | JGI IMG/M metagenome (GOLD analysis project Ga0307515, IMG submission 194513) | Populus trichocarpa ectomycorrhiza microbial communities from riparian zone in the Pacific Northwest, United States - 17_EM | ecosystem: Host-associated > Plants > Roots > Unclassified | place...
ATACCGCTCGCCTTCGATCTGTCGTCGAAAGACTCACGGTAGCCCCGCCTCCAGGACCCGCCCGGCGCAGGCCTTCAACCGGCCAAGATAGTTGTCGTCGACCGGCCAAGGTAATTGTCGTCAACCAGCACGCTCGGGCTTGACGTCGGCGGCGAAGGAGGCGGCGAACTTGGTCTTGTCCAGCATCAGGTAGCCGTTGGACGGCGGCAGGATCGGGGGCACCGGGCCGCCGGGCGGCGCTTTGTCGAACATCTTCTTGATCGACTCGCCCGCGTCGAGCTGGAAGGCGGCGATGTAGACCAGACGCGAGACCTTCGGGTCGTTGCCGGCCTCGGAGACCACGACGCCGCCGTACGAGTGGCCGACCAGCACGACCGGGCCGTCCTGCGCGTCGATCACGGCCTTGGTCATGGCCACGTCGTCCGCGAGCGAGTGCGTCGAGTTCTGCACGATGCTGACGTTGTAGCCCTTGGCCTTCAGCGACTTGTACACGGCTTCCCAGCCGGACCCGTCCACGAAGCCGCCGTGGACGAGGACGACGTTGTTGACGCGCTCGGCGGCGTGCGCTGCGGGACTCGTGGCCATGACGACCAGCGAGGCAGCGGCCATGAACATGGTTGCAAGGATGGGAGAGGTCTTCGGTTTCATGTTGAGCTCCTGAGTTGATTGAACTGGCCCGAGTCGAGAACCGGTGACTCGGGCACGAAGCAATCTTCGGTGGCGAGCTGCCAAACAGCACCTCTCATAGAAGCTATCTCCAAGGAGGTAGCGCCTCTAGACATTCTGTCGTCGATGGGAAACAGCTTGGGCTTGAGACTGTGTCAGCTGTAGTGGGCCAGGAACATGTCCACCGACGCTTCTGCGACCTGCTTTTGCTGGGCCGGCGTGAGTGGCGGCTGGCCCAGGGCGATCTGCGGCCAGAACGCGAAGCCCTTGACGAGCCCTTGCAGCTGCAACGAGGCGAAGACGGGATCGTTTGTCTTCAGCCTGCCATCACCCGCGGCGGCACGAATCCAGATCGTCAGACCTTCCTCGCGGTCGCTCATGCGCGCAACCATCTCTTGCGCGCGCTCTGGTGAATGAATGCCGGCAGCAATCGCCACCCGCGCCAAGTCAGCGAAATTCGAGTCATGCAGCAAGCGAAGCTTCTGCGAGACCAGTTCCAGAAGCTGTGCTCGCAGCGGGCGATCGCTGCGATAGGCCAGATCGAGCCCTTCCGCCATCCGCTCTGAGAGCTGCTGAATGATCTCCGCGAACAAAGCTTCCTTGCTCGGGAAGTGGTTGTAGACGGTTCGCTTGGACACCCCTGCGCTGGCGGCGACCCGATCCATGCTCGTGGCTTCGTAGCCGGATTGCCTGAACTCGACGACGGCGGCGTCGATGATGGCCGCGTGCTTGCGGTCGGTCAGCCGGGACAGAGCGGGCGAGGTGTTCATGAAAAGAGTTTACACCGATGGGTTTACTTTTCCAAAAAAGGAAACTACACTGTGTCGTGTACTTTTCAAATACCCGCCCATGACCACCCGGCCCACCCCCGCCAATCGTTCTTTCCGGCTAGCACGCTGGGGCGCAGCCCTTCTTGGAGTCCTCATCATGACCGCTTGCCAGCTTTCCATCGTCAAGACCAATCTCCCCGTCGCGGACTACCCCGCCTCGTCTCAGGCTGAGGACGGCCGGTTCCGCAATCCGGTGCCCAAGCCGGCAGACGGCGTGCTCAAAACCTTGGGCCTCATCTGGGACATCCTGCTCAACAAGCCCGCCGACACGGTTCCGGCTGCGGCGTTGCCCGTCGATACGCTCACCCGTGCTCAGCTCGAGGCTGCGCCCGATCGAAGCTTGTTCCGGCTCGGTCATTCGACGATGTTGATCAAGCTGCGCGGCGGCTTCTGGATCACCGACCCGGTCTTCGCCGAGCGGGCTTCGCCGGTGCAATGGGCGGGACCGAAGCGCTTTCATGCGCCCCCCATCGCCCTGAAAGATCTGCCACCACTGCGCGGTGTGATCCTCTCGCACGATCACTACGATCACCTCGATCGCGAGACTGTGCTGCAGCTCGCTGGAACGACCGGTGTGTTCCTCACCCCGCTCGGGGTGGGCGACCGGCTGATTGCCTGGGGTGTGAACCCCGCGAAAGTTCGCCAGTTCGACTGGTGGGAGGGCACAACGATCGATGGCGTGCAGTTCACGGCCACGCCGGCTCAGCATTACTCAGGACGCGGCTTGTTCGATGGCAACAAGACCTTGTGGGCGTCTTGGGTGATCGTCGATGTCGCGGTTGGCGACAGCGCGGGGCGCGATCTTCGGTTGTTCTTCAGCGGCGATACCGGCTACTTCGACGGCTTCAAGGAGATCGGGCGACGCTTCGGGCCCTTCGACGTGACCCTGCTCGAGACAGGCGCATACAACACGGAATGGGCCTACATCCACATGCAGCCCGAGGAGACCGTCCAAGCTCACCTGGATCTGCGTGGTCGATGCCTGGTGCCAGTGCACAACGGGACCTTCGACCTGGGCATGCACGGTTGGACCGAGCCCTTCGAGCGCGTCCTGGCGCTGGCCAACGATCGTGGCATCGCACTGGCGACACCCCGCATGGGCGAACGCCTCGAGCTGGGTTCGCCGCATGGGATCTCGCGCTGGTGGCGTGAGACGGATGCGGCCCCGACCTTGGTACCAAGCGCGCAACAGTAAATCAGCGATTGCGAAAGAGTGCTCACGAACCGATTTGACGGTTTGTGGCGAACGTGTTCCTGCAACTTCAACCACTGACCGTCTGGTCATCCTCACTCAAGGAAATCGAAAATGTCTAAGGTATGGTTTGTTACTGGCAGCGGCTCCGGCCTGGGCCGCTCGATCACGGTCAAAGCACTGGAGGCGGGCCATCGTGTCGTCGCCACTGCGCGCGATGTAAGCCAGTTGGATGATCTGGTCAAATCTTATGGATCTCGCGTAGTCCCGGTTCGCCTGGACGTTACCGATGAGCGAGAGGGCATCGCCGCCGTAGGCACTGCCATTTCGGCATTTGGACGCCTTGATGTTCTCGTCAACAATGCGGGGTTCGGTGAGACGCGGCCGTTTGAAGAGCTTTCGTCGGACGACTTCCGGCGTGTGGTGGAAACCAATTTCTTTGGCGTCGTGAATCTCACGCGAGCCGCCCTTCCCAGAATGCGCCAGCAGAAGAGCGGTCACATCATCCAGATTTCGTCCGTCGGCGGGCGGTCTGCCTTGGCGGGCAACGCCGCTTACGTTGCCGCCAAGTGGGCCGTGGGTGGCTTTGCCGAGACGGTCGCTCTTGAAACCGCCTCTTTCGGAGTCAAGGTGACTGCGCTTGAGCCGGGCGGCATGCGCACAAACTGGGGTAAGCGAGCATTTGGAAGCGTGCCTCCCATGTTGCCGGACTATGAGGCCTCGGTTGGGGAAACCGTCCGGCAGCTGGAAGCCTATTGGGGCAATGAACCCAGCGATCCCGAAAAGGTCGCGCAGGTCGTGGTCGCCGTCGCTGCCGCTGATCATCTGCCGCCCCACATCCTCCTTGGCTCAGACGCATGCCAAGTAGCACTTGGCGCTGACGCAGCGAGAAATGCTGCAGCTGAGCGGTGGAAGAATGTGAGCACATGGACGGACATTGCTTCAGAGGGGCCGCTGCCCGATTTCCCTTCCGCGTGAAGAATCAACGCCAGAAGGCGATGCCCGCCAACCTCCGAAGTCCGTTGTTCGCTTGGACGGTCGGGCATTGCAGACAACACAAGGAGGCCGACGCTCAATGCTGAACGCCCTCATTCCTGTTCTGGTTCCTGCGCTGTTCTTCGGTGCCGTTGCAGCTTCAGTTTGGTACGTCGACGCTCGGTTGCGTCGTCTGCTGGGCTACACATCGCGCCGAAGAACACGAGCCGGCTGCGCCGTGTTTCTGGTTGCGCTTCTTGGCGCCACGGGTGCGACTGCGACGTCTGCAAACGCGTCCTTGGGCTGGGTATACCTTGCGGGCGGGTACGTCTTCACCTTTTACTTGTTTCTGCTCCTTGCGCTGCTGGGCCTGCACCTGCTGCAGCTGAAGTGGCAGCTTTCGGGGCCGCGCAGCGCTGCGATGGTCCTCGCGGTCGCTTCGGCCGCCACGCTTTGGGGCGCATTGCAAGCAAACAGCTTCGTCGTGCGAGAACAGGTCATTCAAATCTCGGGACTGAAGCAAGCAGTGGTGGTGATGCACGTCTCGGACGTTCACCTGGGACATCATCGTGGCCGCGAGTACCTGCAGCAGATTGTCGACGCGACGAACCAGCGCACGCCCGACCTGGTGGCGTTCACGGGTGACCTGGTTGACGCCAATGTGGCCATCACCGCAGAGGTCCTCGCGCCCTTGTCCAAGCTTGCAGCGCCGGCGTTCTTCGTTGGTGGCAACCACGAGAACTACACGAACGCACCCCTGACCGTCCAGCTGGTTGCGCAGCAGGGTGTTCGCGTTCTCCACAACGAACGCGTGGAGAGCCACGGGCTGCAACTGGTTGGCCTGGACTACATGAACGCCGACGAAGAAGCGGTGGACTTGCATCCCTCCGCCGACCCGAGAACGATCAAGGCCACACTTCAGAATCTGGGACTGGCGCCCGGCACTCCTTCGGTCCTGTTGCATCACAGCCCGGTTGGCGTGGCCTACGCGGAAGCTGCGGGCTTCGACCTGATGCTTTCAGGGCACACCCACGGGGGTCAGTTCTTTCCTGGCACTCTGCTGGCGGCCCTAATTTTTCCGTTCAGCGATGGCTTGTACAGGCAGGGCAAGCTGCAGGTCTTCGTCACCGTCGGGGCGGGCACCTTCTTGCAGCGCATCCGCCTCGGGTCGCGAAACGAAATCGTTCTGCTCCGGCTTATCCCGGCCGACGCACTCGCCACGCCTTGACCCGCCCCGAGGCGTCTGGGCGTTTGCCAGGAATGTCGCGCGCAGGGGCGACACGTCGCCTTGTCCAGTATCAAGAAGCGGTCGGGGTTGCTTGAACCCTCACGAGTTCAAGCACCACCACCCAACCAAGCCGTCTTACGGGAGTAACTGGATCGAAAAAGTCGAGCAGGTCATCCCGTTGGACGTTTAGATTTTTGACCACAGTGACTGTGTGACGGTGTACGCGAGCAGACCTTCGACGCCGCCTTCGGATCCAATGCCTGATTGCTTGAACCCGCCAAAAGGAATACTGGCTGCCAACTGTGGCGGTTGATTGACCCACACAGTGCCTGCTTCAAGTCTTTTCCCGACCGCGATGGCTTGATCGTGATCTCCGCCCCAAACCATTGCACCCAAGCCCACATCGAGTGCATTGGCCCTCTTTATCGCATCCTCGACATCGGTGAATTTCATGACTGGAATGATGGGGCCGAACTGTTCTTCCTGGACGATCCTGGAATTTTCCGGCGGATTTCCTACGATCGTGATCGGGATGAAATATCCATTTTTCTGCTCCGGCAAGCCGCCGGCCAGAATTTCATGACCGTTGTCAATTGAATCCTTGATCAAGGCCTTGACTCGTTCGAACTGGGGGCGATTGGAAATCGGGCCGAGCTGCGTCTCCGGCGCAAGCCCATTTCCGACCTTCACCGCCTTGGCCGTCTCGACCATGACATTCATGAAAGTGTCGTAGATGTCCTCGTGAACATAGATGCGCTTGGTGGCCAGGCAGATTTGGCCAGAGTTCGTAAATGCACACCAGAACAGGGTTTGCGCAACCGCGGGGACATCAACACCGGGCAGCACAATGGCCGGATCATTTCCACCCAGTTCCAGAGTGAGCCGCTTCAAAGTCGGCGCAGCACTCCTCATGACACTTCGCCCGGTCGCGGTGGACCCGGTGAACGATATCTTGTCGAAGCCGGGATGTGCGGTCATCAGCGGTCCCAACTCATCTCCTCCGGAGATGACGCTGAATACGCCTCGAGGAAAGATGTCTCGCGCCAGCTCGCCAATCTTCAGCATCGACAGCGGCGTAAAAGGAGACGGCTTCAATACAAGGGTGTTACCGGTCAGAAGCGCCGGAGCGATCTTCATGGCCGACAAATTGACAGGGTAATTCCAAGGGGGAATTCCTGCGACAACGCCTAGAGGGAGATGCCTGATGGCGGCGGAACTTCCGGAGTCCTGGCGAACATCTTGAGGCAATTCGAGAGAGGCAGTTTTTCTTATCCAATCAACAGAGCCCAGGAGTTCGGCTTTGGAAGCTTCAAGCGCCTTTCCCTGTTCCAGCGTGAGAATCTTCGAGAGAGGATCAAGGTGATCCAAAATCGCAGTGGCCAATTGCTCGAGAAGCTTCCGTCGGATTTCAATACTGGTGCTTCTCCATTCATTGAATGCTTGCCTTGCACCTCGCACTGCTGCATCAAGTTGCGCCGCCCCGCAATCCGGTGCATGCGCAACCACTTCTTCAGTTGCAGGATTCAAGACTGGAATCTTCTTCTCGCTGAAAACAAGTTCTCCGTCTATCGTCATGGCGAATTCGCTGTCGAATTTCACAGGCATATGGCCTCCGATGGTCATGGAGTATTGAACTCCTGGGTTGATTGAATTGGTCTGAGTCCAGAATCGGTGACCCAGGCATGAAGCAATCTTCGGAGGCGAGCCGCAAAACCGCGCCTCTCAAAGAAGCTACCTCCAAGGAGGTGGATGGGTCAGGTGCGCAAACCGGCACAGTCGCCGGGCTCCCTCTTTCGAGTGAGGTGCACTCGCCTCCTTCGCGGTGTCGCGCTTCGCGGGTGCCCGCCGATAATTTCGGCCTGATGCGCTGCGCCACACAAGCCAATGCGCGCCATGAAAAGGCGCGTGGCCCGACTCCGCGGCCAGGGTGGCTGATGGCGACCCTGGCCGTTTTTGCGCTGCTGCTCGTGACCAACGTTGCTCGGGCGATCAGCCCCGAGCGCCGCCTCGAGCAACTTCACCACACGTCCTGGACCGCGCGCGACGGCGCACCCGACGGGGTGCAGATGATCGCGCAGACCAGCGACGGCTTCTTGTGGTTTGCCGCGCGCAGTGGCCTGTTCCGTTTCGATGGCGTGCGCTTCGAGCGCTACGAGTCGCGCTCGGGAGACACCATCACGGCCGCTGCCGTTCGCTCGCTGCTGGCGCTGCCGGACAACGGCCTGATGGTTGGTTGGGTGTTCGGCGGGGCCACGCTCGTGCGCGATGGGCACGCGACGCAATATGGCGAGCAGGATGGCTTTCCTCCCGGCACGGTGTACGGATTCCAGGTTGACGGCACAGGCACGTTGTGGGCTGCGACCAGCAGCGGCTTGGCGCGCTTCGACGGCAAGCGCTGGGCGCGCGTCGGGGCCGAATGGAACTTCGCCGGGCAGCGCGCGCTGTCCCTGTTCGTCGATCGCGACGGTACCCTGGGCGCCTTCACCGACTCGACGCTCATGACACTGTCCAAGGGCGCACGGTCGTTCCGCGCGACCGGGGGCCGACGCAGCATGCGCACGCTCATCGTGCAGTCTTTCAATGGAACCTACTTCATCTCCGATGCCCGCGGCATCCGGCCGATTGGCAGCCTCGACGAGTACGACCGATTGGACGTCGCCTGGGATTTGAATCTGCCATCGACCGAAGGCAACAGGAGTCTGCTAGTCGATCGCGATGGCGGGTTGTGGTTCGGTCAGGGCACACCCGGCATCGGACGCGTTGCCAGACCCGAGCGTCGCAACGTGGAGGTCGAGTACTTCACCAGTCGCGACGGCCTGACCGGCGACGGCATCAGGGCCATTTTCGAGGATCGCGACGGCAGCGTCTGGCTGTCCACGCAGGGCGGCGTCGACCGGTTCCGCGCCAGTCGCTTCATGGCGCCGCCGGCGCTGGCACGCGATGCTTATCCGGCACTGCTGGCAGAGCCGAACGGTGCCGTCCGCTTTGCAGGCGTGCAGCGCGACCTGCGCGAATGGAGCGCATCGGGCACGGTACGCCGCATTGCGCCCATCGAAGCAACCTGCGCCTACCGCGATGCCGACGGCAGCGAGTGGTATTGCTCGGATTCCTTCGGCGAAAACAGGGCGAAGCTGTTTCGTGAAGCGGGTGGACGACTACAGGAGGTCGACCTTCCCAGCGAGATTCCGGCGGGGTTCTCCATCCAAGGTGTCGTCGTCGACGCACGGCAAGCGCCCTGGATCTCGGTCGTGCAGCAGGGCATCTTTCGGCGTGCCGAGAACGGCTGGCAGCGCCCGGGCGAACTCCCCGACGGCGGCAAACGCCCCGCGCTCGTGATGACGACGGACACGCGCGGCGGCGTCTGGCTCGGGTACGTGAACGACCTGGTCGCGCGTTGGCAGGGCGGCAGCACGCGCACCTGGTCGAAGAAGGATGGGTTGGCGGTGGGCAATGTGCTGTCGATACTCGCCACCGATAGTCACGTTTGGGTCGCTGGCGACTCGGGGCTGGCCATGCAGGACGGTTCGAGCTTTCGCGCGATGGCGGTGGCCAACCCCGAGGTGTTGCGCGGTCTCACCGGCATCGTCGAGACGAAGGAGGGAAACCTCTGGCTGCATGGCACGGCGGGCGCGGTCCTGATCGAAGCGAGCGAAGTGCAACGGGCGATCGACCAGCGCGGCTACGTGATGGCGTATCGCCGGTTCGACAGCGAAGACGGGCTTGCCGGCGGGCCGACGGACATTCGACCCTTGCCGACGCTCGTGGCCGGCTCCGACGGGCGCCTGTGGTTCGCAACGCTCGGCGGCGTCTACATGCTCGACCCGAGCCTGCTCGTCATCAACCGGGTACCGCCCACGGTCGTCATCGACGCGGCGCTGGCCGGAGACGGCCTTCGCCACTTGCCGCTGGCGGGTAAAAGCACCTATCGCCTGCCCACGGCACTGGCGCTCCCCGCGCTGACCACCAACCTGCGCGTCGACTACACGGCGCCGAGTCTGGTGGCGCCGCGCCGGGTTCAGTTCCGCTACCGGCTGGATGGCGTCGATCGCGAATGGAGGGACGCCGGGGCCAGGCGCCAGGCGTTCTACACCAACCTGGGTCCGGGCAGCTATCGCTTCCAGGTCAGCGCTGCGAACGAGGACGGCATCTGGAACGAGGCGGGCGCATCGTTCACGTTCACGATCGCGCCCGCGTGGTACCAGTCGCGCTGGTTCTTCATGCTCTGCGCGGTCGTGTTGCTCGCCGTGCTCGGGCTGATGTACCGCGTCCGCATCGCGCGGGTGCGGGCGCAGACCCACGCGCGATTGCAGGCCCGCCTGCTCGAGCGCGAACGCATTGCGCGGGAACTGCACGACACGCTGATCCAGGGCTTCCAGGGGCTGATCCTGAGCTTCGACGCAGCGATGCGGCGCGTCCCGCTGGGCCAGGCGCCGCGCCAGCAGTTGGAGGAAGCGCTCTCGCGCGCCGACGAAGTCCTCGCCGAAGGACGCGACCGCGTGCGGGGGTTGCGCGAGTCCGTGGTCTACCAGGGCGATTTGCGCGCCGCACTGACCGACTTCGCCGAGGACCAGGCCGTGCTCTACCCGACGGACTTCGGGGTCGATGTGCAAGGGGCAGAGCGGCAGTTGCATCCAGTCGTGCTGGAAGAGGTGTACGGAATCGCGCGCGAGGCGCTCGCCAACGCCTTCCGCCATGCCGGCGCGCAGCGCATCGACGCCGAGGTTGCCTTCTGGGATGCCAGCCTGCGAATCCGCATCGGCGACAACGGCAGAGGGATCGACCCCGAGACCCTCGCCAAGGGCGGCATCCCCGGGCATTGGGGGCTGCCCGGCATGCGTGAGCGTGCCCACAAGCTCGGGGCCAAGCTGCGCATACGCAGCGGCCCCAAGGCCGGCACCGATGTGGAGCTCGAGATCCCGGCTGCCGTCGCCTATCGCGACCAGCACGACCCCGGCGCCTGGTGGCGTCGCCTGCTCCGCTGTCTGCGCAAGGACTTCGACGATGAATGACGCCAGGCACCGCATCCGCATCATGGTCGTGGACGACCACGAACTGCTGCGCAAGGGCGTCACGGCGGTGCTCGCCGACGAGCCGGACATCGAGGTCGTCGCGGAGGCCTCGAACGGGCGCGAGGCGGTCGAGGCCTTCGCGCTCCACCGCCCGGACGTGACGCTGATGGACTTGCAGATGCCGGACATGAGCGGCACCGAGGCGATTAAGCACATCCGTGCACGCTTTGCCGACGCGCGCATCGTCGTGCTGACCACCTACAAGGGCGACGTCAGCGCGCTGCGGGCCTTGAAGGCCGGCGCGGTCGGTTTTCTGCTCAAGGGTCAGCTGCGCATCGAGCTGCCCGACACCATCCGCGCCGTGCACCGCGGCGGCCGTGCGATCCCGCCCGAGGTCGCCACGAATCTCGCCGCGCATCTCGGCGACAACGCGCTGTCCGATCGCGAACTGCAGGTCCTTCGCTGCGTGGCGCAAGGTGGCTCCAACAAGCGCGTGGCCGCCTTGCTCGACGTGACCGAGGAAACGGTCAAGACGCACATGAAGAGCATCATCTCCAAGCTGAACGCCACCGACCGCACGCACGCAGTGACGATCGCGTTGCGCCGCGGGATCCTCGACTTGTAGGTTCGCGGTTGGCTCCCTCGAAAGAGTGAGCGGCGCGTCACGCGGGTCGGGGTTTTCCTTTGGGTGGCGGCGAGGCACGATCGCCCGCACGCAAGACCTCCCACCCCATCAAAGCCAACGCAGTGCATCGAACCGAGGCCCAGCCGCCCAAAAGGTGGCACGCCACTTTCGGCCCCTTCAAACTCTCCCCCGACGAGCGACTGCTGCAACGCGGCGGCGTTCCCGTGAGGCTGGGCGGTCGCGCGCTGGACCTCCTGACCGTCCTCGTGGAGAACGCCGGTGCCGTCGTCAGCAAGAAGGATCTGCTGGCGAAGGTGTGGGGGGAGGTCGTCGTCGAAGAAGGCAGCCTGCGCTTCAACATGTACGCGGTGCGCAAGGCCCTCGGGGACGGCGAGGGCGGCCAGCGCTACATCGTCAACACGGCCAACAAGGGCTACACCTTTGTGGCCAGCGTCGAGCGCCATGGCACCAAGGACGAACCTCGTCCGGCATCGCCCGCGGTCAGCCGGTCGTTGCCGGCGCTGGCATCGGCCGTCGTGGGGCGCGACGACGAGATCGAGGCGATCGTCGCCGGGCTGCTGCAGCGGCGCCTCGTGTCCATCGTCGGCTCGGGCGGCACCGGCAAGACGACGGTGGCGATCGCGTCGGCGCAGGCCGCGACCAGGCACTTCGATCGCGATGTGTACTTCGTCGATCTGTCGCAGATCTCGACGGCAGGGCTGGTCCCCTCGGCCGTGGCCAGTGCCATCGGGCTCCAGAGCGCGCGGGACGATCATGCCGCCATTGCCGCTCAGTTGACCGAGAACACGGCGCTCATCGTCCTGGACTGCTGCGAGCACGTCATTGCCGGCGTTGCGGAACTGGCGGAGTACATCGTGCGCCAGTGCCCGGCAGTTCACATCCTGGCGACCAGCCGCGAACCGCTGCTGGCAGAGGGCGAGTTTGTGTTCCGTCTGAAGCCGCTGGCGTTCCCGCCGGAAGGCGAAGGGACAACGGCTCAGACCGCCATGGCTTATCCCGCCGTGAGACTGTTTGTCGACCGAGCCGCGGCGAGCGGTTCCGGGTTCGAGCTGACAGATCGCGACGCTCCACTGGTCTCGCAACTCTGCAGGGAGCTCGACGGCATCGCACTGGCGATCGAACTCGCGGCAGGGCGCATGGAGGCGTTGGGGCTAGCGGCCATCACGTCGCACTTCGATGCCAGCGTCCGGCTCATGTGGCACGGCCGGCGCACGGCGGTCCCGCGTCATCAGACCCTGGGAGCGACGCTCGACTGGAGCTTCAATCTGCTGGCCGACGCGGAGAAGCGCCTCCTGCGCCGGCTCTCGGTGTTCGCGGGGACCTTCTCGATGGACGCTGCCATCGAGATCTGCTGCTTCGATGGCGAGAAGTCGCTGGCCATCGAACTGATCGTCGGCCTGGTGTCGAAGTCATTGGTCAATGTCGACGCAGGCGGAGCGGCGCTTCGCTACGGCATGCTGGACACGACGAAGTTCTACTGCTTGAGAAGACTCGAAGAATGCGGAGAGCTCGCGGCCGTCATGGAGCGTTTCTCGAGTTACTTCAGCGCGCAGGCACGCGAGCGCGTCGCACAGCGCTTCAATGCAGACGTGGCGGATCCCTTGCCGCTGCAACTCCCGAATCTGCGGGCTGCCCTGGAATGGTATTCACGCGAAGGAGCGCATGCGTCGGACGCCGTGGAGCTGGCCGCCTCGTTTTGCCCGATGCTGCTTCATCTCTCGCTCTTGGCCGAGTGCTCGCGCTGGGCGCAGACCGCGTTGAGTCAAATGCCGAGCGAGTTCATCGGTTCTCGCGTCGAGGCCAGTCTGCAGGCTGCACTGGGGCAGTCGCTGATGTTCACGGGTGGCGATGCCGGTGCTGCGGAGCGGGCTTTTCAACGCAGCATCGAG
>Ga0307515_10018921_pt1 | contig 12435 bp, 3 predicted proteins | sample 17_EM_MG_FD_194513 | JGI IMG/M metagenome (GOLD analysis project Ga0307515, IMG submission 194513) | Populus trichocarpa ectomycorrhiza microbial communities from riparian zone in the Pacific Northwest, United States - 17_EM | ecosystem: Host-associated > Plants > Roots > Unclassified | place...
ACGCTATATAAACTATAGACCCATTTTTCCGTAATAGCACCTTTATTAATTTTAAAATATTTATTTCTTTACTAAAATAAATATATAATAACGCCAGCCGCGAATATATAGCTATTACTAAACTTAAAAACCTATAATAACGGAACCGAGACTTTACTAGCTTCTTTTTGGAATTTTTAGGCCTTATTAGTAAACTAGATTAGAATAAAGCCGCTAGAGTTACTATTCTCCGTTAAGCTATTTTAGATAAAATTAGAGTATAGTTAGTAGGTAGAGAACTGCTAAAGGACGTACCTAAATTTGCTATAATATGTTAATAAATTAATAAGGACCTTTAATATAATAAATAGACTTATTTCCTAAAGCTAACTACACCTTGCGTTTAAAACTTTATAAAATTAATATATACCCTAAAGCGCGATCCGTCTTTAAGACCTAAAAGCCCTATATATAACCCTATAAACCTTAATACTACTTAATCCTATATACCCTTAAAAACTAATAAATAAAGAATATAAGCCGTAAATAAAGAATATTTTAGATATGGAAAAAAGGGATATATTTAAAGGGATGGCTAAACTTACCCTTTTAAAAAGGTCTGCCGTAGCTCCTTTTAGTTCTTAAGTCGCACTTATTCTATAAATTATACTTATTTTATAACTTATACTTAGTCGCTATAAAGTACTTCGCCTTTAATTAATTTAGAAAACAAATTATCCTTAGGCTAAGTTACGCCTTAAAATAAAAAGTGGAAGAGTATAAGTATTTAGGCTCTTTTAGCGCTAATATATAATATAACTCCCTTAATATACTTAGCGAAATTTAAATACTTAAAAAATAGAAGGAAGTATAAATCCTTAAAGATAGCGGAGCTACTAATATAGGCTTTATTAATATAAACTACGCGAAAACTTAACGCTTAAGTTTAAAGAAACTTAATAAGCCCTAAGGCCTATAAGGCTTTAATAGTAAGCCTTTAATATATGGTAAACTAATGCACTATACTCTTTTAAAGATATAAATAAGCGAATACCTTAAATACATTTCCCTATTTATAATACCCTTAAAGTATTATAAGGTAATACTTAGATATAGATAGCTAAAACGATATAACCCTTTAATTAGCTAGGTTAAAGAAATACTAAAATTCCGTACAACCTACTGCTAAAGTTATTACTTAAAATACCACTTGCCCTATAAATATATACACAACTATTTAAATTTAATATAATATAAATTACCCTTATTACGAACCTTAAACTAATATAATAAAGTTATAACTACTAACTATAGTAAAGAATGAGAAGATAATATATTAAAACCCCTTAAATTTTATATAATATAAGCCGCACCCTTTTATTTATTAGTAAGAAAACGAGACTATAAGATCTTTACTATAACACTAGAAGATATTAAGAAGACGTTAAAACTAAAGCAATATATTAACCCCCAACCTCTTATACCTAAATAATATTATAACCTAATTAATATATTTAAGAAACAATTTATAGACTAACTACCCCCGTATTAAGATAAGCACGATTTTAAGATAGAACTTAAACCTAGTATAACGCTAAAGTTTGGCCCATTATACGGTATATTATAAGAAGAGCTGCTTATAATATAATAATACCTTAAAGAGTACCTAGAGAAAGGATTTATTCGCCTTAGTTAATTACTATTTGCCTTATTTATACTATTTATTAAGAAACCTAAAGGAGGCTTAAGGTTCTGTGTTAATTATTAAGCCTTAAATATAATTATAATTTAAAACCAATATCCAATTCCTTTACTTTAAGAAATGCTTAATTACTTAGTAAAAGCATAATACTTTATAAAGCTTAACGTAATTACTGCCTTTAATCAGATCTGTGTTTATAAAGGAGATAAGAAGTATATAGCTTTTTATATATAATAGGGACTTTTTAAATACTTAGTAATGCCATTTAGTATAAAGAACGGTCCTAGTACGTTTTAGTAATATATTAATAATATACTTTATAAATTCCTTAATATATTTATTACCGTGTATATTAATAATATCTTAATCTATTTATCTTTACTTTCTAAATATTAGAAGCACATCTAAATAGTTTTTAAACGCCTATAAGACACGGGCTTATAATGCGATATTAAGAAATATAAGTTCCACGTGTCTAAAGTTACGTACTTAGGCCTAATTATATCCCGCAACGGAATTAAAATAGATTTTAAGAAAATCGCTATAATTATAAATTAGGAAAGTCCTAGTAGTATATAAAATATCTAAGGATTTCTAGGATTCGCAAATTTCTATTATTAATTTATTAATTACTTTTTAAAAATTATTTAGCTATTAGTAAACTTAATAAGGAAGAATATAAGATTTAAATAGACTACTAAATATAAATAAGCTTTTAACGACCTAAAATATTGTTTTATAACCGCTTTAATTCTTACCTACTTTAATCTAGACTTTAAATATATTATTAAAACAGACTTATCTAATTATGCACTAGGAGGAGTATTATCGCAATATAATAAGAACGGTAAGCTACGCCTAGTAGCCTTTCTCTCTTAGAAACTTACCCCTACTAAATTAAACTATAAGATATATAATAAGGAACTGCTTATAATTATTAGATGCTTTAAATAATGGCGTTTAAAACTTAAAGGATTATTATTCCTAATACGCGTATTAACGGACTATAAAAACCTATAGTACTTTATAACTATAAAGTAATTAATATAATACTAAATTCGTTAGGCTAAATACCTCTTATAATTCGACTTTAAGATTATATACTAACCTAGTAAACTTAATTAGAAGCCTAACTTATTAATATAATAATTATAGAACTTACCTATAAACGCATCTAATAAACGGATTATAAATTAATTATAAATTCTACTGCCTCCTAAATGCTTTAAGAAACTATACCCTATATTCTTAAATATAGAGCTTAATAGAAATAAATTAGAAGTTAATAAATAGGAAATAGAAATTAATAAGCTAATGGAATACGAATATAAGAATAATATATAGATAATAGATATAATAAAAGCAATTTAAATAGGAAAACGACAGTATAAGGATATTATACTCGCTAAATACGAAAATTAAAATAACTAATTGTACTATTAATAGAAGATGGTAGTTTCGAATTCCAAACCTTTACCATTTAAGATACTCGGATTTATATATAACTCCCTAGTAGTAGGACATCCTGGCTATATAAAGACTTATAAGATTATTTAATAAGTATACTACTAGCCTATAATATATGACTATATATAAAAATACGTTTAAGTATACAGGATATATGTGCGTAAAAAGACCTCTTATATAAAGAAGTAAGGAGTACTTTAACTACTACCAATTCCGATATAAAGATAGCGCAATATCTTAATTAACTTTATAGTTAACTTGCCTAGCAGTAATAGGTTTATAAATATTATAGTAGTTATTAACCGTCTTATAAAAATATAATATATAATCCCTATAGACTTAATTAATGCAATATTAGTAGCCGAATATTTTATTAAGTACGTCTTTAAGCTATATAGACTTTCTAACTTAATAATATCCAACTATAAAAGCCAGTTTATTTTAGACTTCTAGTAAGCTCTATATAAATAATTAAGTATTTAAATATAACTTTTAACTGCATTTTATCTAGAGATAGATAGTTAAACTAAAATTATAAACATAATTATAGAATAATACCTATAAATATACTGCTCCTACCTATAAGACAACTAGAAAAAATAGCTGCCTTTAGCTAAGTTTACTGCGAATAATATAATAAACGTATTAATAGGTGTAACGCTATTCTACGCAACCTACGGATAAGACCCTTAACTTAAATTTAAACTATAACCCGAAATTAATATAATAGGACCTATAATTAAACGGATTTAGTTAATTAATACGTATAACTTTGCTAATTAAATAAAGTAGTTAACGGAACTATTATAAAGTAAATTAATATACGTTTAAACGGTATAGAAATAGTATATAAATAAAGGACGAGCTCCCGTATAGGACTTTAAAGAAGGTAATATAGTTTACCTAAATACACGAAACCTAAAGACTTAATGACCCTTAAAGAAACTTAATTGGAAGTTTACGGGCCTATACTAAATTAAGAAGAAATTAAGCCCGTATGCCTATAAGCTTAGACTGCTAACTAAGATAAAAATATACCTAACATTTTACGTAAGCTTACTATAACCTTTAAAAGGTAAACCTTTAACTTATAAAGTGCAGCCGCTACCCCTTATAATTATTAATAATAGTAATGGTTCTTACTTTATTAACTTAATTAATAATATATAATAGAAATCACGATTTAAATAATTTAAACTTTTTATTAAATAAAAAGGATATAAAATATAAACCTAGGAAACCTATAACTAGATTAAGGCCAACGCGCCATCCTTAGTAAAAGAATTCTATAAGGACTATCCTTCGCGGCCTACTCTAGCTAGATAGACATAATATAAAGGCAAATAATTACCGCCTGATATATATACGAAAAATAATAATAAAAACTTAAAATATATTATAACGTTTATAATACGGTTACGTAATATATAAGATATTAAGGAACTTTAACTAGCGGTTAAAGTTATCTAATTAGTTAGATTTGCCTTACTAAGACCTACTATAAAGATATTAGTTCGGCTTACTACCTTAACTAAGCTAGTAGCGATTTTCTATACTGGGCATAGAAAATCCTAATCAGCCTACTTAATAATTAGAACCGGTAAAACCCTATACCGCTACCCAACGCGAAAATACAACATATAATAAGTTATAAGTCTTAACTAAAATTAAATTATTTGGACCTTTAGCTAAAAGGTGGGGTACTATAACAGGACTAGCCCAGTTATAGTAGGAATGTCTTAGTAAAACACTTAATAGATAAATTCCAACGCTTTAACCAAATTCTGCCGAATTCTACTAGCTTAATTAACTTCTGCTAAATTCTGCTAGATTAATTAAATTCTACTAAAGTCTATTAAAGACCGCGTATATATATACGCACGTATTAACCACCAAGCCCCTAACTATTTAATTATACGATTCTCTTATTATTCCCTTTCTCTTCTTTACGTAACGTCTTGTTCTTAGCAAGAGCTATATACCCTTAGATTTAGATAGAATTTATATTATTTCTTCGAATCTTCCCCGAAGTCTCTTTGCGCCCTTATAGCAATAAAGATAAAGAATAAGAAATACCTAACTAGGATATAGTAGGTACTAGATAAAAGAAAATATAGAAATACTAAATATATATATATAGTTGGCATTTAGTAGAAGTCTAAAAGTTAGATAACCTAATACTTTAACTAGGAATATTCTTTATAGAAGAATACCTAGATAGATAATAGTAGTAGGAATGCCTAGAGAATATATATCTATAGTACGTTAAAGAAAAGAAATTAATAAGGTATTAGCTAATGGTAGATTAAGTATAATAAGGATTAAGCTAATAGTTAGAAAAAGAGGAGGCCTATAGGACTAGAGCGAGCTAGTAGTAGAGCCTTAGACCTTTAAAGGAATTTAAGGACAATATCTAAACTTATAAGTTAATTAATAAAGCTAAAAGTTTAAGGTATTAATAAATAGTAAAGTAATAAAGAATTATATATTACTAATAGTAGTAAAAAAAATAGGGTTGCTATATAAATAGAAGAAATACCCACATCTATTATTTTATTTTATTTAATCTTAATTAATATCTAATGCGGTTCTAATTAAGGTCTATATAATTAAATTCCGCTAAGTTAGTATAAAAAACCTCTAAGGACGAACGTAAGAGGTAATATAGCCTATACCTCTTTAGGTAGCATAGCCATACTATATTAACAGGAGGAAAAATACTATTAGGTTGCTGCTCTAAGACTTCTATATAGGAGTGTCCTAATTACCTATCCTGCCTTATCTACTACTTATACTATACTTCTATTTAAATTAAGAGTACTATAAAATTAATGTTATTCTATCCTTACTCCTATTTAATTGCTCTACTTATATCTATACGCCTATATTCCTCCTACTTATAGTATAATTTCTACACTAAAGGAATAGTAGGATATAAATAAAAATATATAGGTGCCTTATCCTAGGGCCCTAACCTAGGCCCCCTATTCCCTAAGGTATAGAGAAGGGCAGAATACCGCGCAGTAAGTCTAGGCTATTAAGTAGAATAGGGAATAAGAGGCCTATTATAGGCCTTTTAGGGCGTATATAGTTCGGTTACCATGGCTATATAGGCGCCGCGTAGGTGCTATATATATACTATATAGTATAAGATAGCTATATAGAAAGAAGGGGGGCGCTAGAGGTAGATGCTGTTAATTTAAAGCTATTAAATACATATAAACGTAATAGCCGTTTATTAAAGCTTCTATTAGGGCTTACCCTCCTAGTAAAAAAAATCTTTACCCCACTACTACATTATAGCGCCAATGCGCGCAGCTGCTGTATATACGTCTCTATGTTTAATCTAGTAGTTTAATAGCATAATCCTAATAGAACGCTAATAGTATAGCTAGGTTTCAAGGCTCTACTATATAGAGGTATAAAGGCCGATTTTATAGAGCCCTACTTATATCTATTAGTTATAATTTTAAAAGATCCAATAACTTATACGGAGGTCGCTAATAAAAGTTCTTGCACCTTCCTAATTAGGAAAGTAATTTACTAACTCTCTCAGTATATTAATAAATCTATTTTTTTTATATAAAAAATTACATGCTTTATATAAAATTTAAATTTAAATTATTATATAATTAATAGTATTAAAGTAGTTATTATAACTTAAAATTAATTAAAATTAATTAGTGCTATAATTTACGCAGCTAATATTACGGCATACGTAGCAGTGCTAAAATTTTCGCTGTTATAGCGGGGTCGTGTCTAAATCTATATAGAGTAGACTAATAGCTACGCACCCGGAATTGCGTATACGTAGTCGCATACTTTCCTAATTAGGAAGGTGTAAGAACTTTTATTAGCGACCTCCGTAAAAGGGACGTAATTAACCTTAAAATAGAATATGCTTAAATAACTATTAAAAGGAGACTAATTATAGTATCTTTTAATATTCTTACTATTAGGAAGAAATAAGGTAGTTTTAGAAATACCTTAGTTATAGAAATATAATCTAAAAATCGATTGGGTTACAAGTTAGGTTAATATTTAAAATACTTACTAATATAAGAGGCGATAAGTAACATAGTATAGTACTAAGTTAGAGTAATATATAAAGAGACTAAGCGAGGCTTAAGTTATATACTAAAGAGATACTATAAGTATAGTAAAAAGCTATTAAAATATATAGTATAGAATTATAAGATAGAATTAAAACTAGGAACTCGTCTAAAGTTCATTTTAATCTATAAGCTAACTAAAGAGAAGTTAAAAGCAATTAAGAAGTTTGTTTAAGAGAATCTATAAAAGGGATATATTTTACTATTATAGTTATTAGCTGGATATCTAGTACTATTCGTACTAAAGAAAAATAGGAAACTTAGGCTATATACCAACTATAAATGGTTAAATAGAATTACTAAAAAAGATAGGTATTCTTTACTATTAATTAGCGAAACCTAAGATAGAATTAGTAACGCGTAAATCTCTATAAAGATAGATCTTAGATAGGTTTATTATTAGATTAAAATTAAGGAAGATAATTAATAAAAGGTAGCCTTTAGGTTAAAAGAATAACTATATAAAATATTCGTTATATAATTTAGGCTTATAAATATACCAGCGACGTTTTAAAAGCGAATTAATAGTATATTGGGAGAATTATAATAAAGTCTTGTACAAAATACTACGGTAGACTTATTAATAGGCTAGGTATATAGGTAAACAAGAAGTTAATAACGTAAATATAACTAGTAGAGTAGGTTACCTAATAGATTAACTTTAATTATATTTTAAGATTTACTATAAAGAAGAGATCTATTTAAGGAGGAACTATAGTCCTTTAAATATATAATACCGCATCTAAGAAATATACTAAGTATATTAGTATATTAGTATATCCTATGTTCCTATATTTCTATATTTCTATATTTTAAACTTATAATATAACTAGCTTTATAATTTAGCTACCCCTTATTCTATAGCATATTTGGTTTTAGCGCCTCCTATACTATCTTAATTAACCTATTTATATTTTTTTAGTAGTTACATTACTGCTAATATAAGGTCCATAATACTATCCCCCTTCTCTTCATCTTTGTCTTTAAAAATATCTCCTATCTCTAAGTTGTCTATTAAAGGCATAGCATTTCTATTTTTAATTTAATAACCATTATTATTTTTAATACCTTCTATTAGATTTTTATTTTCTAATTATTATAACTAGCTTATTTTAATTATTTTTTCACTTAGTAAATGTTAAAATATCGAATATGGATAAAAGCACTGCGGAGGTCGGTTAGGTGTGGTAGGATCAGAACGAGCTGTAGAAAGGATTGAGGTGTTTATTTGGCTTATCTCACGCGTTAGAAGCCATGGTGGTGATAGAATTGATATTGTTGATGGGCATATCTGGTAGTAAAGTTCTTCTACCTGTTAAGATGCTGGCGGCGACGTGACAGACTAAGAAAAATAAGGTTTAGAGCATTAACTCTATATTTCTATAATATCAAAAGTTTCAATATTTGTCAACTGATTCAATTCAATCGGGACTTCTAAATCGATTGAATTGAAAAGCCAGCGAACCCTTAATCGGTTGATTTGATTGAATCTTGGCACTCAATTCAATTCAATATCGAAATCTCGTTGATTGACTTGCAACCCTGCTTCCGAACCAGAGGAATCAACGGTCTGATATTCCAGTTGCTTGTAGTGCTTCGTTTGCTGTAAGCCTTAATTAGAGATTCTCATCTTTGGCTAGAATTGGTAGCTCACAGTTCTGCTCGGTGAACGAGTCCGAACGACCGCAAATTCGGCCCATCCATTCCTACACCCGGTTCGGACACAGCAAGCAATGCACTCACCCCTTTGGATAAGAGGCTCCCAGCAACCGAAAGCTGCAAACAACAAGACGACATGATCGTTGTCAAAGATTGTAACGGTACTGTTGTTTATCACGACTTTGCATGCAGGTATCGTGCTAGTTGCCTGTGCCAATTGTACCGCCAAGTCTTGCGCAATCGCTTGCGAGGACCCACAGCCATCGTTCCTACACATTACAAGACCTGAGCTACGGCATATGCTTCTAACTGCTCTTGCAGGCCCAAAACGGCGGCATTCTCCAGTCTTGCCCGTAACCTCATAGTCAACTTCTAAGGAAGCGCTTCTATCTTTGGAAATGGTTTCGGTCAGTATGAGCTTGAGATCACCTCCGAAGCATTGTTCAATGGTCTGAACTACTCGATCTGGGACGCAACACTTAGGCCGAGCTTGTAGAAAGGACGTTGGATCAAAGAGACTTGTACTCCTCTCCCCAAGTTTGCTGAAGAGTCTTCCTTCAAACTGAATTTGGCCTGGTAAGACATTGACCCGAGCTAAAGCAGTAAAATTATCCTGAAAAGGCTCTCGTAGGATATCAAGATAGCAACATATCCCTTGAAAAACGGTTGCTGAGGAGCCGGGCTCATCATTTTCGTCGTGGAAAGTCTGACCGCCGAAGACGTGGTGTGCGAAGCGGAGCAATGAGACCTCAGTCCACTTCAAATCCGGAGCCGCACCCTCGATAATCGCGCAGACCATTGGTAAGATGGATTTTCTGTCCTGTCGGCTCAGGCGGGAGATACGTGTCTGTGTTATCTCATATATATACTCAAGGCCTGCACGCGTCGGGTGGAGGCCGTCAATACAACTGATCCCAGACAATGCCCGGGTCAATCTAATTACTGTTGCGGTAATAGCTACCATGCAATATCGTTGAGCCGGCAGTCTTGCAGCGAATTTATCTCGTGGATTTTTGAGTTGTGTCTCTGCCGGTGGATTAGTAGCCGGACTGCATACTTTGCAGCCGCAGCTGTTCGCTAGTCCACTCATCGAGCTCTCGAATGCAGTTAATGCTTCTTTATATGTATGAATTCGAACCGCCTTTTCCATTTCCACTCTTATATTTTTTGCGGCGAGTTCTAGGAATCGATTGCGGGCAAAGTCCACGAAGTCGCGCCCAAAGCTCTCGGAGAAATAAATGGTGTTATGACGAAGCCACTTTTCAGGGATATCTTCGTCCGCATTCACTAAAGCCGAAAAGATCCGTGCCGCGCTTCCAATGGCGGTTCCGAACAGGACAAACATTTTTAGCAGCCCCCTAAACTCTTCCCCAAACGTGCCTTCGAGAGCCTCCCTCCAGTGGACTCGTCCACCTACGACACGATCTTGATTTGGCTTGCTTTGTGCATGGGACTTGAATAGCAACGTTGCGTCCTGCAGATGCACGCTCTTCCCGCACTGGGTAAGAGAAGTTCCTGCGTCCCGACGAGTATAGATGACTGTCAATTGTGATTCCGAATTGTCTTTCATGTTGCAATATCGCAACCCATCTTCATTCTGGACCTCAGAGTATATCACGACCTTGAGATCAAAGAGCCAATCACCGATGGCAGCGATTAATCCTGCATCTGCCACACCAACCAGTGTTAAATGCCTCAGCGCTCCTTTTGAAAGCTGTACAAGTCCGTCCAGCGCCTGAGCTATGTCCTCTGGCTTGGAAATACCGCGAGAGAACCTCGCCTTTCCAACAGCCCTGGGCCACGCATGTTGACCGATAACTCTTTCACCGTCAAAGGACATAAGCCGTTCCGCCCATAAGGGAAAGTTTGTGGCAGAGAAAATGCCAGCGCACTTTTCGACCAAGAGATGCATATGTAGAAGGGACGGGAGCGGAGGCCTGGGGTGCTGAATTTTCTCCAAAATAATTTTGCTGAAGGCCTGCATGATTTGAGCAGCCATATGCGTCGAGTAGACCTCAGCTAAACACGCACAAATAGCTGCAAACCTAGAACCAGAATCTGTAGCGGCCAAGATCTGAATCGGACTTTTGTGACCGAACCCAAACCACAAGATATTGTTGAATCCGGACTGGACTGCTGAATTACTAAGAGCGTCGTAAAATCTCATCGAACCCCTCAAGCTCCAGCTAATGTATTCACCAGCTATGACCGCCCAGCCAAACGTGGATGTTTCGATTCCTCCCTGGGACAGACGAGCCAATGCAGTCATGGAGAAATTGATCATACCGGAAGCCGCATTGCCGGCGTCGATGGTAACCTGAAACATTCCGCTATTCCTGGAGACTATGCTGGTATGGGGCTGTACGCCAGAACCAGCTGACGGAGTCGACATAGCGGTAGACGTATTTTATGCCGAGTTTCAAGACGGGTTCCTATCAAGTTCGGTTCCAGGTGGCTCAGCGAGGCTGGTTAAGCAAACCTTGTTCCGGACACTATGTTGCAACAGGGTCGAGAAAGTAAAGGGGCTTATCTATGCGAGTCTGTAATATGCGGAGTTGGTGGACACCAGGCTAGGCGGCTGCTGATTGCTGCTATGAGCGTTGCGCTAGAAAAACGCCGGGCAGAGTTATCTCGTACACAGACCACCTACGGGGTTGAAACAACACTATACCACTTTTGATCAACGCTCCGTAGGAGGTCTGGGACGCCGTTCGGATATTTATTAGCATTTGCGGCCAATTTTGGCCGAAAGTCACCACTTTTAAGTCAAAATGTAATAATAACCATGACATTTATAAATATTCTAAAAAAGCGGGATTATTTAGATAAACCTAATAATAAACTTAACGTCGCCTAATTTATTTAATTTTTATTGGCTATCCTATTCTAAGCCAAAAGTTTAAGACTAGGATATTTTCCTAAAATCCTATAAACTTTAAGCCAAAATCTTGTAATAACCACCAAACCATTCTCTATAATTTTAACGGTGTTTTATTTGCCTTAATCAGCTTATAAACTTAACGTCGCCGAAATTTTAATAAATGCGTTGGTTTATGCTGGAGCGTCAACTGGTCGATATTTGAGCCTGCAAATCTCTACGAGGTCGGTTTTTTAGTCTCCGTACGGCCCGTGCACTCGTGCCGAGGGTCGCCAAAACGATAAACAAAGGCCTCCCTTACCAAAATACACCACTAAAATGGGCTCTAAAGGCTCTGAGATTAACTCAAACCTTCGTTCTATTGTTATTTATGAAGTTATAGTTAAAAGGACTCCTTTAGGAGTCGTTTTGTGTAATTCTCTACGAGATTTGGGCCGCCATATACCTAAGTCGTCGGTGCAGGGCATTGTCGAACACGCGCTCGAATCGGCAGCAATTAATAACTCTTACCCCCTTAACGTAGTTCCCTAGTAAGCTGGCCACCCTAGCGAGCTGGCCACCTTAAAAACTCACCAAAAATTAGAGATTTTATACTTTAATATCTTAACAACCACTTAATAATAAATTCTAATAATTTA
>Ga0307515_10018923_pt1 | contig 12432 bp, 15 predicted proteins | sample 17_EM_MG_FD_194513 | JGI IMG/M metagenome (GOLD analysis project Ga0307515, IMG submission 194513) | Populus trichocarpa ectomycorrhiza microbial communities from riparian zone in the Pacific Northwest, United States - 17_EM | ecosystem: Host-associated > Plants > Roots > Unclassified | place...
GGGCGCTCAAATTACAAACTTGAGTACTTGGTAATGTAAAGAAATGATCTATTGCTAACTCTATACTACCGGAACTACAGGGAGTCGTGGGGAAACTTCCCGCTCGGTGAGCGGTAACTTTCTGTATACATCCTCTGACATTGCTACATGTTGAGTTCATCGCTCTCTGCTACTATAGAGAATTTTGTACTACCACTCCAAGCAGCCAAGGCCCCTTTAAAGGCCTCGCAATCCCTGTTCATTCCCCTCATGTCAATTAAAAAAACTCCTTTTCCAAGAGACCAAGAGATACTCACTCCTCTCCGACCCGTATCACAATTTTTGTACCTTCTGTGTCCTTCCAAGCTACGTCAAAGTATGTCAAGGCATGCGTGAGACCAAAGGTTTGCTGCATTGCATCGTGGATCGACTTCATGAGGACCAGATCGTCTGTGGTCGGTGGGTTTAAATGAATGGTTAAATATGTATCGATTGGTGGAACAGACGCAGAACGTCGTTTGCGGCGGGGCATGTTCTAGTTGTAATGTCTGAGCGAATTGGAGGTCGAGGTAAGGGTCCGAGTTGCGTTCTGCGCGTGCGTCGTATGTGTATGTAAATGGAGGTGATACAAGACGTGTTAGAATCAGATACTACAACTAAATACAGTCCATCTCTTGTAGCAGGTCCTTGGGCAAATGAAATTCAAATGAATGCACACACCGTACGACACCGAAGAGGACTTAGCCACTCAGTTAAGAGAGGCACTTGGTTTACAATACTATCATGCTAGCTTCTTCCTCTTCTTCCGCTTCCCGTCTGATGGTCCTTCATGGGTTCCCTGCTCAGCCGGTGTTGCAACCTGCTGCTGCTGCTGCTGCATAGACCTCATAGCATCCACCCGAATCCTCTCAGGGACCTTGTCCCAATATATCTCCTCCAGTCGTCCCGTAACCACCTGCGCCGCTATCCAACCTTGCGCTTCTCCTCCTCGTCCCTTCGCATCTTGTCCGTCTACTTGGACCACACGGTTAGTCGTAAAGTAGTCAGCGAGAAGATTCGCATAGACAGGTGAAGATAGTCGAACGTGGCACTGTGTGTGATTTCTGAATTAGTCTGGGTTTTTGGAAGTGTCAGTAAGTAAGGTTCATACTTACCGAGTCAAGGCCTTTGGAATAGTCTACGTAGCTAATGCAGCCAGATGATTCAGGTGGGAATGCACTGGCGAGGAGTGATCGGAGCACCGCTTTATTCGTGTCTGGATTCAGGTTCTTGACGAAAACCAAGCAGCCGACAGGGTAATGGAGAGAAGGCTCGATAGTTGCAGGAGAAGCAGTGACGTCCAATGGCTCTGGTTGACCACCAGAAAGACCATGACCACCCTGGGGCACAGGTGTCCTTTTTTTGAGTAACATATCTTTCTGCCTTTCAATATATATTTGCTTCATGTGGTTCCATTGCTCTCTAATGATGGAGTTAGTCACGTGCCTACCTCGACGACGATGGACCAAAAGCACTCCCTTACATGGGCAAGGAGCGAAAGCCGCTTTTATGCGCATTAGCGATAGCGTCCTGATTCTCAGCCAACAATGACTTCTCGACTTCCTTGATCTCCCATGGCCATTTTTCAGCAAACCTCTCCGCATTGACTCTTGCCGCGAAAACGACAAAGGCAAAGCCCTTAAAGATCGGGTTCTCATCGTCCTGTGCGTTATAACGCGATGGTAGATATACGTAGTCGACGAAGCGAGTCGATCGTGCTGGTTCCCCTTCATTCCGGTCCGAGTCCGGGTCGGTGTCGGTGTCATGATCCAGACAGCAAAGGGAATCGATATAGTGAAGAACTTGCGGGATAGTCTTGACAGTGGGTGGCATGCTCTCCTAAACAGGTGCGAGAGAATGATGGGTTCTATCAATATTCAGTGATACCCCAGGATGAGAGAGGGGAGGGGTGAGGCGCAACTCACTACATAGAGAGTTTGGTTCTCCCAATCTTCCTCTTGACGGGACCACATGGTACAACCAGCACGAACTGGGTCTTCTAGGTTCCGCAAGGTTGCCCAATCCGTTCGCCGAATATCAAATCCACCAAGATCGGCTTGCTTAGACCGGGAACGACTCTCAGTAACAAGCCTCATACGCAGCTGGAGAGTTCCCGAACCATGTTCCTTGAGACTTTGAGGAAAGGACGAGATGGGTGGCTCCGATGTGAAATGTGATTGCTGAATTAAATACGACTCTGCCAGGGCACGCTCCAAAGAGATATCTAGAAAGAAAGAGTATCAGTGGCAGGGAGAAGAAATTGAAAAGAGTACAGAAGTTGCGAACATCCTTCCGTTGCAGTGGAGGCAGCGTAACGTTGTAAGTCTGGTTGAAGCCAAAGGGCGTAATTACTGAGAGCACATTCAAGCAGTATAGCAAGCTCCTCTCCATGGGATTTCTCTCCCTTTTTCTTTGACCGCAGAGGTGTTGATGGTTCCGTTTCTATTTCTATTCCAGACTCGATCGTGGGACGGCTCGCTGAGCTAGACGCAAGAGGGATACTTGCTTGAACTTGAGAAGACGTGGCTTCCGCAGTATCCTTTTCCTTTTTTTTGGCCACCGAGCGAGGAACAAACATTAAAGACATCGCGTTGTCGTGGTAGTTCAAGGACACGGCTTTGTCTTAGGCGTAACTACGAAACGTTGTGCAAGATAATAGACAACATTATATCTCTTTACGAGGCGGATGATGTAACACTTCTGGGCCCTGTCACGCAGGAGAAGATCTATCGGGTGGAGGTGGAGTATCCGTCATTTTCTGGAATTTCTATGGAAATAATTTCGGACCTCCTGTGGCGCAAGGTCGCTATAGGAACGCTTAAAAAGCTGAGTATTCATATGTTCACACGCTACGAACACGCCCCTGCAACATGCCTGCGAATATCGGATGGGCCTCCATGCGATCCCTTTGACCTGGGAAGTGGCGCAAGCAGCACATCACGAGAGCACGTACCCTTGAGTCCATGTGTTGCTCTGCATTCGATCTCTCCGAGAGGTTGCCCTCTTCATGGTGGTCGCGGATACCGACAACCAGGAATGATCGCAAGTGGATATCTGTTGCAGGACGAAGGTGTGAGTGGTGTAGTTGTTCTACCATACTGTTGGAAGTGCCATTCGGTTGATGATATGGGTCGGCACGGACAACTCAGGTAAGGGCTAGGGGGGCCCGCGTATTTGTTGATTTCCTTGTCATGGTACTCTTCATTGGCGGGAAATGCAAGCTGGCGTGCTCGAAATATGGGCTGAAGGTGATCCTGATTATCGCGCGGTTTGAGGAGGTCGAGTGGTGGCATTGGACCCACGTAGGAGCGGCGCGGCCTGACAAGGTGAATGAGTTCACGTTGGGGCTTTTGAGTATTGATTGAGATTGAGAAACAAGTGGGGTGAAGAGGTTGGTTGATTGGTTGATTGTATTGCAAATGCAAATATGCGGGGCGCATGAGAAGGCGAAGAAGAAAAAGAAAAAGTACGGTGCGTGCCTGTTCGCCAACAGAAAGAGAATACAATTTACATGACACACTCTAGCTATCAACGTCATGCTGTCCACGGCGGTGCCTGATTCGCGAGAAACAGGCACTCCAGATGGTGCGTGCTGACGGTGGCGGAGAGGCGGATATCCTCGCTTAAATATAAATGTATATTGGCGAGGAGGCGTGTGCTACGTGAGCGTAGGCAGGATTATCTCTGATAGGGGCTTGTCAAGTACTGGTGTGTGGTGTGAAACCAATGGCACGTGCTGTTAAGCGTTGTACACGGCGTGCTATGACAGTGACAGATCGTACCAGACGGGGGACGTTGATTTGTGGGTCCTGGGACTCTCCTTACCAACGCTGATCCCAGGGGGACGTCTATTAATGGTGGGGACTGACTGTGGCGACGTGAAACGCAACGCGTGCACCTATTTTGGGCGAGTCTGCTGTTCAGGTGAGCCATCCAGCCAATTGACTGATGAAATGGATAGGCCTCTGCTCCCTGCTCCCCTCTCCCTGCCGGAGGATGGAGGATGGAGACCGCAAGGCGCACTCATATATACTCCCGTTCATGAGGGTCCGGGGAACAGTGACTGCGGGAATGGATTGAACATGTCCCATTTATTCTGATGTAATGATGTATTCCCGCTGAATGAGCCAACCCAAACTCGCCTTACCGCGAGACGAAACATCGAGCGCAATGCTGTGGGCATCTTGTACGTGATTCCGGGTTTGTAGATAGCAGGAAGCCGCAGCCCTGGTATCTGTACATTAACAATTGAGTTGTTGCGTTGTATTGCGTTGCGTTGTGTTGTGGGACTTATGCCGTTATGCCGTCATGGTGGCGGGTAACGGGTAACGGGTAGCGGGTAGCGGGTGGCCATGTCAGCCGTCACTCACCGGTCACTCACCGGAGCGGGCTGGAAGCCGATTTACAGGGACAAATACCGGACACCGGAAAGGAGTGGTTAGAACCAAGAACAGGAGGGAGGGCGCGAAGGTGCGAGGGTGCGAAGGTGCGAAGGTGCGAAGGTAGGAAGGTAGGAAGGTACGAGGGTATGAGGGTATGAGGGTATGAGGGTATGGGGGTAGTAGGGTGGATTCTGAATTCTGCGTTCTGCGTTCTGACATGTAATACTTTGGAACTCTCACAAGGGTCGTTCATATCCTATCTGTCCAGTCCTGTCCGGCTACTCTTGCCGCTTCTTCCTTGCCGCTTGCCGCTTGCCGCTGCCTGCTCATACTCATAGTCATAGTCATACCCATATTTATACCCATACTTATGCTACTGATAATAATGGTGCTACTTCATGACCACGTGCTGTCTTATTGTCATTCCACTACCCACCACCACTCCCTCATTTCGACCTTGGACCGTCCCTCATCCTTGCTTTTCTCCCTCTCTTCAACCTCTTTTCTTTTCTCTACATCCCCTCAATTTCACCTCCGATCCACTCCATTTTCTCTCCCTCGTCCCCGCCCGCCCCTCCGCCGACACTCCGCGTGATGAACAACCCTGGCCCTCCACCAAGCGATGCGCCCCCGCATCAGAACTCAAACGCGACCCAACAACCACACCCAACTCCCTCAAAGCACATCAACTCGTCCGTATTTTCCTCTTCCACCCTCTTCCCTCCTGCTCATTTCACTTGCTCATTTCAAACCGCGATCTCCCTCCCTTGGCCCGCGCCCTTATTCCCCAATCTACGCAAATTCTGCACACAAATCACTTTCAACCTCCCTATTTTTGCTTCTTTCTATATCGCCACTCTAGCTCATCGGCAGCACGGTCCCGGGTCACCCTCGTATGTTCCGAGGTTCGTAGGCGCTCATTCTGCCGTGTCTGCCAGCCAGTTTTCCCCATACTCCAACTAACACATCCATTCGTACTCCTTAGTGCAAACGCCTAAAGTTGCGCTGCGACCGCAGAGTGCGTACGCCCGCTTGTCCACTCCTCCCTCTCTTAACTAACCACCCGCACTCACCCTCCACCCAGCTCCCTTGCAACCAATGTACGAAACGTTCGACCCTCAAGCGCTGTGTCTATGCTCCTGGTGCCTCGGAAAAGATGTGAGTTTTATTGTCCCACCTCACCCTCCCCCCCTCTGCCAGACTATCTCGGGAGGCAACCAACTAGAGCGACCCCAAAGTGTCCTCCGTCATCCTCACCTCACTATCGTACCCTTCCTTCCTCGTTTCCTCGCTTCTTCTCCACACGTTCCTGACCCCCCTCCCTCGCTTGCGGCCAATGAACGTAAACCACACCACAAACCGTTCACAGAGACGTCCAGTCGCTGCACAATCGTACACTCATGCTCGAAAATTGGAAGGAATCGACCCAAATGCTCATCGCCGCCCTCGAAGCCCGGTTGCCGCCCCTCGCTCTCGTCCCCCCCCCGCCACCGACCCTCTACACTGCAACGGGCATGAGCACCCGCCCAACATCGTTGGATAACTTTACCCTTGCCTGGCTCGCTGCCCTCAAGGTCCCCACCTCCTCCCTCCGCTCACTCGAATCGCGCTCTCCATCGGCTATGGCTAAATTTGTCAAGCTCGTCAAGAGCAAAAAAGTCCTTGCGGAGGCGGCAGGCGCGTGGGATCGTGCCTTTCTGCCACCAGAATATGCGTTCCCCATTCCCGCTTCCATCACCTCCACCTCCGCCACCGCCACCGCAGGGGTTGGCCTGGTCAACAGCATCAACCATACAGCGTACCCGTTTCAAACGCCCAAGATTACCTCGCTCATGCTCACCCTTCTCCCACCCGCCACCACGCAATCCGTTGTCCTGCTACCGGCCCTCCAAAGCCTGCTCATCCTCCACCCCATCTGCCACTTTCAGCGCTTCCAGGCCCGATGTCGCTTGCTGGAAACGTACCAGCCCGATGGGCAGCCGTGGGCCGCCCAGCTCGCCGCCCGGATGGACCAGGAAGGCCCCGAGACTATGTACAAGGACGAGGAGGAGCCGACGCTCGCCATGTATGCTGCAACAGTGGCCGGGCTCGCTGTCGGTGCACTCGCGCACCGCGCCGAACTGCGTGCAAAGGGTCTGCCGATCCCGAGCTCCACCCCGGGCCCTAGTCTCGGACACGGCCAAGTGCACGGATACGGACACGGACACGGAAACGGACACGGGAATGGAAACGACGGTCACCACCACCACCATCACCCGGGCATTGCGCCGGGAAACACCCCAGGAATTACCGACGCGAACCCGACGAAGATGTTCGCCATCTCTCTGCGTGCACTGGAAAAGTCAGGCTACCTCGAGTCCACGCGCGAGATGGAGGACGCGCAGCCGAGCCTCGGGACGGACAAGGTGCTCGCGGGCCTCTTTCAAGTGCTCTTCCTCCTGTTCTGCGGCGAGCTCGAGGACAACGCCGAGGGTGTGCTCGATGGCGTACGCGAGGAGCGCGTTGGCGAGCTCCTTGCACGTGTCATGGCTGGCGTTCGCGTCGCTGCCAGTGCAGTTGGTCTGCTGAACGATCCGGATGAGGTTGCGGCGCGGTGGGGTCATCGGGGGATGTCATTGTGGCAGAAGGAGGAGCGGAGGCGGTTGGCCGCGGCTGTTGTTTATTATGATGCGTGCGTATTGCGCCCTCCCAGCTATTTCACCCGAACTGACGATTCGGTTTGCGTGCTGTCTTCCTTCTACTCCTTGCAGGATCGTCAACGAAATCCTCGGTCAGGCGCCGACGTTGCAAGACGTGGACTACACGGCACGCCCACCTGCCGAGGTAGACGACCGCGCGTTCAGCCCGGACACCGCGAGTGTCGAGAAAGTCCCGCCCGTGGGTGAGAATGCGGGGTTCTGCAGCACGTTTTTCGCGATGAGGACGCGTCTCGTGCGGCTTCTCAAGTATGGGGACCAGGTTGTGCTGTATGCACGGAGGAAGGACGAGCGGGACCGGATTTTGAGCTCTGTAGAGAGCCTGACGAACCTGCAGACGGTGGTGCAGACCGAGGAAGGGGATGAGCCTCAGCAGCAGCAGCAATATCCATACTTACAGCCACATCCACATCTACATGCGCGCCACTACCCGCACTCTGTTGTTACCCAGGGAGGCTCTGGCTCGGATGCCCAGCCCGCATCGGACGCGGTGACGGCTGCGACCCCACTGAACTTCGACCTTCCCACTCCCTCGTCCCAGTTGGTCGCGCAGCACGCATCGTCGCAAAGGGCCGTGCTGAAGGACTGGCTGGCGGGCCTACCGGGGTACATGGCGCTTGATGAGTCGAAGATGTTCGCCGAGGAGGTCGCACGTACGCACGGCGGGGTGTCTGCGATCACGGGCGAGAAGGCCACTTCCAGGGGCCGCATGTCGAAGAACGGCGAGGCGTGTCTCCGCCACCCGGAGATGATCGCTCAGCAGTGCGAGCTCGTCGTTATGGCTCAGAGTGCGATCCTTAGGTGGCACTTGCCGCTTTTGAAAAGGGAGACCAAGGGGTGGGAGGAGGTATGCGTCGTTTATCCTCTGTCATGTTTTTCTGTGGATCTGATGAAGGCGTTTGCAGCATGATCCTGACTGGGAACCCAGGTCAGAGGCCATTTGGACGTCCCTTGAAGCCGCCAAAAAGCTAGTCAATGCGCTCAACATACAACAGCACGTCATCAAAGCCAAGATGCCGCTCGTCGTTTCCTCTCAAGGGTTTTTGCGCAACGTCTTCCGAGCTGGTGTCGCCTTTGGCCGGCTTGGGTACCTTGCGACGTCGGTGCCGTACCGGCAGCTGGACGAGGACGAGGACCTCGAGAACAACGAACCGGAGGTGCCAGAGTGGGGAGTGAGTGTTTCACAGGCCGCGAAGGAGGGCCTCGCTAAGTGCGTGCGGATCTACGCCGACGTCGAGAAGTGGGTACGGGGGGTCGACCGCAAGGCCCCCGTCGTGCCGTCGTTCCCCAAGTCATCCCCCTTGTGCATCCTCGAGACGCTCCTGTCCAAGGTTGAGAGCGGATTCGTGAACGATCTCCCGGGTGCTGGGACGAAACGCAAGCGGTATGAGTTTGAGGAGGCGGAGTTGATCGCGCAGGGGCTGCTTGTACCCTACTTGGAGAGCTATGGCGGTATTTGGGTCGTAGGTATGGCGTATATCATCTCGTGGCGATGGGCAGTTTTTCGCTGATGAAATGTCCTGATATTGCAGATCCCGCGTCGTCTGACTCCGACGAGACGGAGAATGAGGGTGTCGCCTCTTCGGGCGTGGAGACAGTTGGACAAGGGGGCGATCATCCACCACCCGCCAAGAAGTTTAAGAAGGTCAAGATCAAGGCCGTTGTTCATGGTGGTAGCGAACCTGTGGAAGTTACGACTCTAGAGCACGAACAGGAACGCGGGAGACCCGATCCCATGCACCGGTCGTCTGGAGGCTCCGTATTCACTGTCCGCAAGCGGGAAAAATATGTCGCTGCGGAGGCAAGTTTCAAAAACGTGCGCGGCGGCGTGGGTCATCAAGCTGAAGGTTCCGTACAGCAGGGCAAAGTTGGAAGGTCTGCTCCCGTCGGATGGCAACGGCACCACCAAGAGATCGCCGATGTCCCACCTGAGATCGTTAGCGCCTCCGAAGGTCCTGCGCAGCAGCCGACCACGTACGTCCCACCCACTCCGCAGGGGCCACAAACGACGGCGGGTCCGGGTACCAACTATTATGGTCATACCCCGTCTTCTGCTCCGTCGCAACATTTCCCTCCGAAACCGCAGCCCCCACTACGCGTCGATACGGCCGGTCTGCGACAGGTCGACGGTTCTGTGGCCCCTTCTCCTGCAACGCACCATATCCCGCACTCTGGCATCTCCGCGCCTTCGGCTTCGGCTTCGGCGGACACATGGTCATATCACCCGTCTCAGTTCGGCTTGCCTACCCCACAGCAGGCTCAGCAGTATGAGACGCCGAGTCATTACGGGACGCCCTCTACGGTGCAGACTTTCAACCCATCATATATCCAACACCCTGGCATGCAATCGCAACAGTCATCTCCTGACAATTATCCGCCACCGCCGGACTCCCAGATGCACCCTCACCAGCACACCCCAGACCATCCGGTGACGTTCGAAGACCCGCAGTATGCTGCTTCCGTTGCGCATGCAGCGCCTACCGTGTACCAGGGGGGACAGGCGTCCACTGGTGTTAGTCCTCAGCCAGCGATGGTATACCAATATCCCACTCAGCCTGGTAATGGCCCTTCGATGCCCCAACAAGCGCACCATGTACATTCGCAGGGATCTGCACCAAGAGGGACAGGATATGGTCTAGGAATGACCGGCTATCCAACCCAGCCACAGCTCCAGTCCGACGTACAGTCTATCCCGACTCAGGTGCAGTCGTACACTCCGACAGCGCAGGGCACTTGGGATCAGTCTGGCCCAGAACACCTCGGTGCCTATTCAACTGGCTTTGTTCAATCGATGAGCACGCCAATGCCGGTGCCTGGCCATTCGGGCTTCGATCAAGACCTCCAACCTCAACAGGCGGCGGACATGCCCTTCACGATACCGTCCCAGCCATGGAACCCGGCGCCTTCGGACATCACCGCGTCCACACCTTACTCCAATGCGTCTAACGCGTATCCCAATGCTCACTCTTATTGATATCGCTACCAGAAAATACGTGCCAAAAATCGGAGAGAAGGGTGTCCGAATGAAACGCTCAAGTGAGCGGCACAAGCAGCGACAAGGTTTTTTTTTTCTCACCCTACGCCAACCAACATTATCTGTACACTATGCCTCTGAAGGCCTATCTCAAGCATGCCCATCTCGCTTGTTTATCATAAATCGATCTGTCCTTTCGCCTCACAAATTTCTTGAAAATTCACTTCGAATATAATGCCCCCCTGTATTCGACTACATTACTTACATATCAGCGCTCATTTAGTTTATCCATCCCCCTTACCGTTTCGCGTCGTGTTTTTTTTTTTTCCCGTCGTATGGATATGCGGGTGTTTCGTTGCCATCTTCATGGGTCAAATCATGAATGATCGTACCCGTCCCCTTTTTTTACTGTTTTTTCTCTTTTTCTTTTCACTTTCAATGTTGCTTGTAGAATACCAGCATCTGACAACCGCTTTGCCACCAGCAGCGGGGCGTGTTCAAACTGTAATATATTCTGGTCGAGTTGGGCACCTTTTTTATTATTATGAATACCGAATACTGAATGCTGAATACTGAATACTAAATGCTTTGAAACTAGGAAGCTATGAAGTGAGCAAATGTTCCGTTCGGTCATTCAGAATAACCTCCACCAGGCCAGGCCAGGGCCAGTAAGAGCCTACTCCAGTAATTGAGTGAAGATGGAAGATGGAAGGCAATGGAAGGACATGTCTCGAGATCGAGATCATGACATTCATGACGTTTATGACGTTCATCATTTTTGTTCTCAAGCACGGACGCTGCGCTGAATAGCAACTGACAAGCGGATGAATCCAAGTGCCTGTCCCTCTCTGACCGAGCGAGGGACCGAGGGGCGGACAGGGGACAGCCAACCAAAAAAGCCAATCAAACCTTACGAGAACTGACAAGAAGGACTAAAGACAATTTTTTTGAATTATTGCACATCTCCCGCATTACCTCACTCATCGCCCCCCCCACTCTTCCCTCTTCCCTTCCTCCGTCAATGCTTTGATTATAGGACAAATATTTGAATATTTGAATACACGGGTCGGTCGTTCTGTTGTGAACTAACGGATTCCAACCGGGTTGTAAGTTGCATTATACACTGTGCATTGTAAACATTGTGCATGTGCGTGTGTCTTGATTAAAGACGGGATGAATGAATAAAACTGACTTGGAAGGAGAGAGGAGAGTGAGTCTTGGATCGACGAAGGTATATACATATACGTGAGTTTACAGCCGTTGACTTGCTGTGCAGATTTGGTACGGCATCAGTACGTACAGGTGTCATTGCCGTTGCTGTTGTTATGAGATGACCGCTCTAGGCAAAAATAAATCAATTATTATTATTATTTGTCAGGTAATATTCATACCAGGCATGGCATGTACCGATGGGAAGCTTTTGCCCAAGGGGGTCGGGCTGGGCGAGAGATTCTAACGCACCGTCTCCTTCATTCATACTTAAGTTGCCGATAACTGAGGCACCGCCTCGTATTTCCTTCATGTTTTGGTAGTTGACCGGCTCTGCCTCGATCTCAGCTTTGGATAATTTGACGCGGGCCTAACTCATGCTCACGCCATAATTCGAGGTTGTGCACCTCGTCTCTAACAATCGGACATGGGTATGCGGACATAGCCACCCGAAACAATATGACCATGGAAGACGAACCAAGTTTCTCCAAGATCCTGTTGGTCCCAACGAAGAGTGGCCTGTTCAATTGTTCCCCCCAAAGCATATCTTTTTTCGAGCGGAAACTCGTGGATAATGCGGTTTTGGTTCTACTCTTGCATCTAGTTCCTGTAATCTGGACTCCTTGAAGCTCAGCCTTCACTTGGCGGGTGGCCGCTTCGATAGATATTGTACCTAGATCTGGGGTGGTCTATAACACTCAGAGACTTTGCGTGTTGCGCCGGTCCCGCTCTGACCGAACTCTAATGCCCAGTCGTCACATGAGTTTCAGTAACCACTTGCTGAACCAATAAATACAATGGTTCACAGTCAATTGTCCGGTGTCCGTTGTTTGGTGGAGTAGACATCAATGAGGGGATGTGGTTCTGTACGCAGGGGGGGGTTCTATGACGTCCATGGCATCCGTATGCTGGCGCAATTGCACACCAGAACCATGGTCCGTGGGTGCGGGTGCGGCGATGGGTGCGGGTGTGGGCACTTCCCCGTCCTGTGCTGCCCTGGCTGCTTTCCGACTTGTGGCATTCATACCTGCGCCAGCAACTCCGTTCTGCCCAGACAATGAAGTGGGCCGTACATTGTTGGAATGGCCGAAGGGTGTTGATGGGACGCCTATTTGGTTCATTGATCCGCCAGGAGCGAAATCAGAGACGGGTT
>Ga0307515_10018924_pt1 | contig 12432 bp, 10 predicted proteins | sample 17_EM_MG_FD_194513 | JGI IMG/M metagenome (GOLD analysis project Ga0307515, IMG submission 194513) | Populus trichocarpa ectomycorrhiza microbial communities from riparian zone in the Pacific Northwest, United States - 17_EM | ecosystem: Host-associated > Plants > Roots > Unclassified | place...
TCTCGGCATCCCAGACCCGAATTGTCCTGTCATCGGATCCAGTGACAATGTAGCACCCATTGGGAGAATAGCCCACGCAAGTGACACAAGCAGTGTGTCCAATCCATTCCAACGGTGGCGCTGGCCAAGACAACAACTTTCCTTCCTGCATCTTGATGCCTTTAGTACACTGTGTGCGGAATATCATTGATAAGTGTGACTCTGAGGGCAGGAATGGTCCCGTTGATATATAGATATGTGGAGTGCTCGCGGAGATGGGAATCTGGAAGTAGTTCACGAAGCGACAAACATCCTGAATTCTCTCCAAAAGAATCAAATCGGCATCCTATAGCAAGTTAAATCCCCTTCGAATACCCATGACTGTAAGCCGGGGCTTTACTCACCTTGACCAAGGTCGATGTCACCGTTCTAAGGCTTGGAACGCAAATTCGCAGCATTCCCGTAATGCTCAATACTTCGATCCAAAACAATCCATAGGGCCCTTCAAAAAATTTCCTCAAACTTTCCAACACACGCCGATCGCCAATGTCAGGAGAAAAGCAGAGGTGATTCGGCCAATACAGAGAGCTATACTGTAAAACGTCGGAAATGTTCTCCTTGATTCGGGATGGGAGATCCTTCACATCATCATTAGCGAGCCGGGAATCCTCGAGCTTGCAGATATTGAAACGGAGCTGTTCAATCATCTTCTTGAGGCAATCAATTCCCAGTTCCAGATTTGCTTCGCGAAGGTTGACCTGATAGTCGCGGTCGCAGTTATCGCTCACAAAGAAATCGGAAATGGACAAATGGCGGACACGAATCCCTCCGCTGGCTCCTTCGTCTCGATAGAGCATAGAACTGAGATCCGCCACCCACATTTTCACCAGATCGGGTCTCACTCCCGCCAGCTCTGCGATTGTCTCTTCACACAGGGGGCGGTGCGGTGTGGCTATAAGAAGAACCCCAATCATCCGCCGAAATTCGGCATTCTTTTGCACTTTCCGTGCTTTGACGATACTGGAGTAAAGTCCGTATAGAGACGTCAAGCCAACACCGGCCACATCTGGTGCTGTCGCCTTCAAAAGCTCAGTAGGGTCGTCGCAATGCTCAAGGGCAAGGGCAAGAGTCTCGATGAAAATGAAGAGACCCGCCGCCCGAGCGATGACACCGTCGAAGAGGGCCTGTTCTGGCCATGGAGCTTGGAGGAACCGCATGAGAGCCACTCTCCTGAATCGGTCTTCGGCGAAGAGCCGTAGGTCGGAGGGGGTGTCTTCATCTGCGGTCAAGTCATATCGCGGATGCGAAAACTGGGTGGGACCGTTAAAGAAACGTTGGATATCTACTTCGGGTCTACTGGTGATGATAACCTTGAGCCACGAAGCGTGTACGGCGGCGTCCGTCAAAGCCCTTAGGATGTCTGGACGACTCTGGGTACTGCCGCACTCATCGAGTGCGTCGATGACAAAGACGAGAGGCTTTTTCGGGAGGCGAGGAAGTTTGCGGATGAATTCAAGGAAAAGTGTGTGCGTCATTGACTCTGGTGTTACATTTGGGTTTGTACGAAGACGTTCTGCGACAATGCTTCGAAATTGGGGGAAGATTATCGCCAGCTTGTTGATGAGAGTCGGAAGAATATTCCTTGGCTCGCTCAATTCTGGGTCATCCCTCCGGCAGAAAAACGATCCAGCAAGCTGTTCTTGATCGTCAAGGCTTGCACAGATCGAATGCGCTAACGAGCTTTTGCCAATGCCAGGTAAGCCGTAGATCCAGTATGTATTGCTATGGAGGATATTTCCCTGCTCTGGTATACTGGCTACCCAGTCTGTGATTTCCTTGAGGAGGACTTTGCGGGTGCCATCCATACAGCGATTGTCTTGGTGGTAGCCAGTTTCAACAGGTTTAAGCCGTCGAATCAAAAGGTCTTGCTCCTCTAGAACGCACTGAGAATGCGGTGCAGATTGATGCAATGAGTGCTTACCACTCCTTTTGGCGACGCGGAGAGCCTCAACATCGACTGCATGCACGAACTCTTCGATGACCTTGGTCAGCTCTCCGTCCATTTCTTCGATCGCCTTCAGGTAGGTCGGCCTGCCTACCATCCTCGCTGTGTTCATCAGCGCTCGCCAAATCCAAAACACGACCACCTACCATATTTGATATAATCACACGACATCTCTGCGACCCTGTACATCACCTCAAACATTCGCGGGATGACCTCTTCCAACAGATCCGTCTCTTTACAGACGATTTCTTCCGCGACAATATCTGCGAAAGGCAAAATGCGCTTCAACCGGTCGAGGAGTCCCAATGGTATCTGATCGATCTTGTTTTGTTCTTTCAAGAGCTAAAAGGTCAAGTATCACCCTCGGCGGTTGACACGCCAGTGGCGAAGACGAACCTCAAAAGTAACGTTGGCCACACCGAAGACAGCCTTTGAGATTGGATTCAACTACTGACTGTCAACATCCTGCTAGTCCCCATGTGGAAAAACTAACCTCCGCGAATACAGCGCCATATTTAATAGCACTCCCTATAACCCTCTCAGTCGATTTTTCCATCAGTGGGGAATATCCCTTCAACAATTCTTCGAGTCGGTGGAGCAATGGGCGCAAAGATTCGGTCTACGCGGAGATCATCAGCTGGCTGGGAGGTGGACCCGCAAAAAGACGAACAGTGGTGCTTGCAAAGAACCGGAATTTTAGAGACCAAAGATATTGGTGATTCTTTCCATCGAGAATAATGTCCTCTGCGCTTCGCGATCAGAGACGAGCGGAGTGGTTGGTGGTCATGACGGACTCGTTACCGTGAATTCGTGCTCACTAGAGCTCCAACAGTTATTGAAAAGTGCTTGAATGTCGACTACCCCGTTTGCCTGTCGATTTTTCGACAAAAGGAATTTACCACTCATATGGATCTCCGCGTGCATCTCAGATGTCGGGAAAAGGCCTCTACACATGCACACACATCACCGGGTGTGCGTATATGGGAAGGAAGGGACGTACGGGCGTTGGGCTGGTGTCCAGGTGCGATTGTCTTGAGTTTGCAATTCCAGCTCCTCGTTTTCTATAAACAACCTAAGCATATAGTCCCGATCTGGGACGCTTTGGAGTGTGATTTCTGTACGTTGCCAGAAGTTAGCGGTATGGGCCAAGATGGAAGTGAAAGCGCGCACGATCTAGATAGAGGCTTCGATGGATTGTCAGTCACGATAATGCTCTGCGATAAAGCCATCGCTCACAGGCTCCCTGTCTTGGGTCGTTGAGCCGTCATGTTTGATCACTTTGAGGAGAATATTGGAAGGTCCGGGAGGAGCAAAGAACGAGGAACGTGGGATCGATGCGGACATGCTCTTCCCCCGGTGTCTGGCCAAGACAGCTGCCAAGTATGTCGAGTCAAAAGGCTCCAATGAGCTTCGCCTTCGCGCGGTTCAATGCATTCAGGTGTTCACCAAATACCGGACAACACAAATTTCTGAGGCTGCGCTCTTTGTGCGCTCAGATACCTCAGTGGTAGGCTGGATGTTGGGGATTGTGTCGGAATGTGCTCCGGACTGTGTATTCTGCTGCGATGACCTATAGCTAGCTTGTTTGTTATTCGCGCCGCTTGGACCTGACCACCCCGGGTGCGCGTCCGGCGACGCTCTGACAGATACTGCGCGTATGTCTCCACTTTGGTGGGACACCGTTCTCTATCAGATTGGCCAGGTTAAATGAGGCGAAAGCCACATCTTGAACTCGACGCTAGCACTCCGAACTGGCAGCCTCGCTAGATAAGACTATGTAAACGCCAAAAAGGTAGTCGGGTAGTCGGGTATCATAGAACTCAGGGACACGCGCGCTGAAATAGGCGCAACATGTTAGCGCTTCTGAGAAATGCTATTGAATGAGAGCTGGTGCGCTGGCGCGCTGGTTGGTACTGTTATTCGCTAAAGCCAATAGGCTCACATGAAATCCAGGGACAAGAAGGAACGACAAGCTGGACCGTCTGGGCCTCCTGACCCATATTTTAACCTTCACCTTGATAGGGCGAACAATATGAGCAAGGCAGCTATATCTGCATATAACTGACATTGCTCCGGATCAGTGCAATTAATCCCATCCTTTGCTCCCCTGCACACGGGTACATTTGCGACCGGCCGTTGCGCTGCTGCACGACCTAACCTTGGATTAATGTCACATCATACCATGGTACTCGCTCTCCTCCTCACTACCTTTCTCATTTTGGGGGACAATCAATTATGGGTATACGCCTCACAACTCGCGATGGGAGCGTCTTCACCAGAGAGCCACCTCGGTGGCGTGTTTGTCACGAACCTCAACCAATGCCCTCCACTACCCCCGCGGACCTCACCCCCTTCAAGTGTCCACGACCTGTATGTCTAGACCTCTGTGGTATCTCTTTAGAAAACCTGAAAACCATTCACTGATCTACATGGGATAGACGACCTGACGATATTCAAGTAGTGATGGCGATTGGAGATTCTATTACGGCCGGAGCTTTCTCTCGAGGTAGGTATTCCTGAGCCGCTACTCTAGACCAGGTACACACCATCCCGTCAGGTCTCCAACCATTCTTCCTGAACGAGCTTGCTGAATGGAGAGGAGAGTCGTACGCGATCGGAATGGACCCAGGAGCAATCACTCTACCCAATGTGCGAGTCCCGTTTACTATATTGACCCCATAATTGTGCTGAAATAGTTGCACGATTCAAGCTCATAAAGCATTACAACCCGTCTCTTACTGGTGGCTCCATTGGTCGCAACGACCTCCCAGAAGTTTGCTTCGGTGAGCACCCACTAACACTAATCTCAGCTCGCCGCAGGATTCCTAAAGTAGACCACACGATCAGGACCCATTTGTCCAGTAGGGCCTTTTGGGTGGAATGAAGCAGTTGATCAGCTCAACGCAGCACAAACAGGGGCATTAGTCGCAAATTTGATGCACGAAGTCAAAGGTGACGCGCCTTGCCCTGCCCTGCATATATATATTATGCCTGTCTCTTACCCCATAGACATACAGATTACCTCATCCCCCAAGTAAAGAAAAGGAGAATCCCCAACTCGGCTTGGAAGCATATCATGATGCAAATCGGCTCGAACGATTTATGCCAGCTTTGCTTGCAATCCCTTATTGGAATAGGACCGGGATCTCCGGACGACTTTGAGGCGAATATTCGGGCGGTCTTGGAGTATTTGAGAGTGCATCTACGTGAGCTCATCTCCAGCTCCTACCACCATCCTTTGACTTATACCCCCCCCCCTCCCTCCCTTCGTATAGCCAATACTATCGTGAACATCTCTGGAGTATTCAAGCTTTCTGGTTTGTACCGGGTTCGGGATATTTTTCGCCAGCAAAAGATCCTCCCACTCAATCTTTTGCTCACAGCTGACACTTGACCACCCTTACTGCGACCAGGTACTACCTTTCATCCGTCACTTTAACTGGGAATGCTCCGTATGTCTCTTCTTTCCTCCCCGCGAATACCCGACGACTGATTCCACGTTCCAAGTGTGCGCTACTAGACGGTGACATCGGTAGAGTTACACGAAAGGCAATGGACGAGCTTCAAGAGGCGTATAATGACCGTCTGATCGAGATCGTCTCGGACTACCAACGAGCACGTCATCCAACTTTTGCCGTTACGTACATGAGCGCGAAGATCCCGTATGAGGACTATCCTATCGAATCCCTATCGAACGTGGATTGCTTCCACCCAAGTCTGGACAGTCACCGTTTTATCGCTACGGAAATGTGGAACCGCCTCACTGGGGACAAAAGGGCGAGGTCGCAACCATTTACTCCGTGGACGCGGAATCTGAAATTTAGATGCCTTGAGGAGGGGGATCGAATCATCACTGATACACTCATTCGATGATCGATTGTCAATTCTGTACCAGTACGATGAGTTGGGCATGTATATCGTAGTGTAATACTCATTCCAGTGCATTTCCAATCTAATCCTTACTTCCGCCAGGTTTTCTGGCCTGTTGAGAACCTATTCAAACCATCAACGAGTAGTGCGTACGCTTTTCGCAACTGAGAGCAAGAACGGCACGAGTGGATTCAGTCAAGGCAGCAACATAAGGTCCAGGTCATTTCACGCGTTCTTTCGCCCACTCTGCAAAGTCGTCGATGGCTGACGGCCAAGCGGCTGTTCAACAAGTCAGAAATGACAAAAGGGACGAAAATAAGGGCGAATATACTGACCATCTAGATCGTGCTTTTGGAATTTGGCGTCGATTGTGCGCATAAAGTCGAAGAACTAGAATGTCATGGTCGTCAGCGACGTCAGTCAACCGGCAACGGTAGGGGTGCGTGTAACCAGCTTGAAGGTACACTCACCATCATCCATGTATCCTTGCTAACACCCTTGCCACCTTTCTCGTTCAAGTATTCGAACCACAGAGCGTTGTGCTCCGGTTTCCAACCCGGCTCTTTTGAGGGATGATAAGTGACATCTCCGGTGGAAGCGTCGGTGGTCATGTCCATATGTCTGAGTGCTTGGCCTCGTTGGCCCGCTGGTAATAGGAGTCCCCAGAAGGCGATGGCGGTTTCTATCGCTGCAAAGGTTGCAATACTATGTCAGTTGTACTATCCTCCAGTGGGACCCTTTCTCGAGAGAGTCAGCTAGTAGGTGGGGAACTCACGTATGCTCCTCTGACCTTCGCTCTTGGCGAAGTTGAATGTGAAGTTGTAGACGGCTTGAATGTAATCAGTATCATTCGCCAGCTTGCTATTCAATTGTGCTAATTGAGCCTTCATCTTGGGGATGGAGTCGCAAAGAAGCCTCTTCCACCCTTCGACCCAACCGTCCTTTGGGAACTCTCCAACGCCTGGCGACTTCAACTCGTACGCAACGGCCAGCAGAACTACATCTTCTGGGTTCACGTCTAGATCCTCACAGAACTTGAGGGTACCGTCGATTTCGATCTTGTCTGTGTCTCGCTCTGAGGATGGAATGTGCAATTGTCAGAAACAGGATGGACGAAATGATTTACACAAATACCCTTGTACTTGTTGAATAGATCCACTATCCTCCTCTCCATCGTCGCCGGATCAGCAGCCGACCTTGCGGGATTACCAGATACACCGGGACCACTGTAATATGCATCGATCGCTGCATCTAGACGCCAGTTGTGCTTCTTGAGAAAAGAGGATGCCTCTTTCAACCTGGGGGAAACGACAGCGTTGGACACACGAGCCGAGTGAGGAGGGTAAAGATGCGCGAGAGGGATGGAATTGAGGGCCGAGATGGGTGATGTGGAATTACATACGAGGTCCCCGTAACGGATACAAACTCAGCAGCAAGCGAATCTTGCTGCGACTTTGAGACCCTCGACTGGACAGGCGCCGGCAGATTTCACGCGGATGATGGTGAATGAGCAGGAGTGAGACGGAATTATGTTAACGTTAAGTGTGTCGCGATAATGATAGTGAGGAAATGATTAGCACGCGTCTATCGTTGAAAAACTCGCAGTGGCTGCTAACCATATTGTCCGAGGATCTTTTCCGGAAGAACGACAGATTGGCTAAAGAAGAGGGGTAGTTTCACAGTTCGTAGCGTCTTGCGGCCGTTTCCAGCGCCAGACGCGGTCGCGATCACCAAGTGTGGTCGGGTCCAAGTTATGTTTCGTGACGTTGTCCTCGGACTCGTTTAGGATCCCAGCAATCTATCTTGCCTTTTGTACGGAGCTCGAAGGACAATTTGTGTGCAATGTCGTATACCTGGTGGAAGGAGGAGAAGTGTCTAACCAGAATGAACGCAGTGGCCATGAGGGTAGACGAAGGGTGCTGCTGAGGGGTGTCGCCTCTGTACAACCCCCAACACCTCATTTACATCGCAGCAAGTTATGTGGTCAACAGATCGGGGAGTTACTCCTGACCGCCAAAGTCTCGTGACATCGTTTCTCGCGTTCTAGGACCAGTATAACCCATAATAAACACAAATTCTTGCGATTGTGTTCAATAATAAGGGCTCGGGTGGACCCTCGTTGCCTGCCGGGGACCGGCAAGAGCGCGAAATGTTGAAATATTGGCACGATGATCTTCTTGCCTCCAGAATAGTACTGGAGAACCTGTACTGCTCCTATGGTCTCCAACCTGGTCTTATTATGGAACTACTGAGGCAGCAAGACCAGGACCCAGCTAACCAGCCCGGTATGGAGACGTGCACCGCCATAATTATTATCACTTGTTGAATCCAATAGCAATTCCTTCTGCCTGTGTAGTGTGGTTTGCGTAATAACGCGTCATATTTGAGAGTCTCGGAATGATTCCGGTCGTCGCCTTCTCTAGTGCCCCCTGCAAGATTTTACCACCTCTTTTTTGTCATGAGGGAGACCAGGCGGTTTCCTGTGCCTTCTTGGGCCATCCCGTTTTCGTGTTTACTGTCAACCCTTGGGTGGCAAATGTCCCTTCGATTTTTCTCGGATTATTAATTGATATATTAGATCAAATGTAATAAAATAGAGTCGCAGACTAGGACCTGTCTTAACGAGACGGCGTCGGGTACGTCACTATGTCCGACTGGAATAGCCCCAGTTCACCTAATCCACCTGAATATTCCCGTATAGCGAAAAGAAAGACACCATTTCACGCTGAAGGTAAAGATGCTGCTTCGCTGAAATCATGGATCTTGTTCTACATATTATCACCTCACAGGAGAGGAAGTGGGCTCTGCTCCTTCCCTTGGGTAGCCCTCTGTTGCGTCAAGGGTAAGTCTACCTTAGCTTTCAGCGGTGGGAGATTTAGTCAGTATGATTACCGCGTCAAAGGTGGTACAAGCATCGCCCAGCCACTCTCTAGAGACTCGTTGGAGGAAACCTCCAGCTCATTGAGCAATGGACATTGGACGAAGGACACGACCGGGCTGTGCTGGTTGTGCTGTGGTACATCACTGCCTTTTGGACATCGCAAGAAGGTAAAGCCTGGAATGAGGGTCCTTGTTTGACGAAACCGAAAAGGCGCGAGACTCGGCAAAACCTCTTGTACTACAGTGTACTATGAAGTTGCTTATATAATGGATGATGCGCGAGCCACCCATGAAGTCAGCACAGGAAGGTACGACCAGACCCGAGGGGTCGGCACTTGGGATGCGGTGTGCGAGCCTCAGCGCCCGATGTTACTGTTTTGGGATCATTTGCTCAGGTTATCATATCGTACAACTAATGAGCAGTGGTGTGCATGGACATAGCTAGCACGAAATGATAAATCTCGTTTTGATCAATGGTTCAACATTGTGCTTTGTCATCCAGCCTCATCAGCCCATGGTCTCCGCACCCTCGATCCGTCCACACATGTGATCAGGGGTGGACCTCATAGTTTTCCCCCCTGCTCACTCGTAAAGCACGCATTGACAATAGCAACCTACCATTCAAAGATAAGGCTGGCAAACACGTATCAGCCATTGTGTCAGAAATATTGTGTTCCTGTCATAGTTAGGAACAGTCTGATGGCAGCCAGCGTCGGTCAAATACAGGTTCGTGGGCGAGTATCCGCGTATTGTGTTCCTTGATCTTGATGTTACATATGTCCGACGATACCATTATTCCTCCTGGTTTGATATGCGTTTCGTCTATTATATAAGATAGGTAGTGGTCTATATATCCTAATGGACAAGTGGTTTTCGTTTTCCGACACTTTGACCTAGACGAAGATGGGCTCAGAAACAAACCCTGTAGAAGTCCTATCTGCTGAATCTCACCGCCTGGGAGCATTCGTACACTTTTGGCGACAACGGTGTGGGCCTCCGAATTTGTCACATAAACTTTCCCTAACTACTGGCTTAGGATTGAGGTCGAGAAAACATAGTAAGTAACATATCAGGTTCCTCTATGCACCTAATATATTCCCGGTAGCCTCGATAATCTCAGTGGACTCCAGATTCCCGACCCACCAGGCAATGGACAGCTGCAAGAGTTGGCTCACAAGACACACGAACTCCTGATGGATGGTAACGACAACTCCTTGAGGTATATTTGGTGTTCTAAATACTTCTATAGAGGTAGAAGAACGAAGGCGGGGACTCGAAAAATTACAAGTGGCGTACAAAGGTCTAACAAACGAATTCTGGACGGAAGAGGGCCCCAGCTATTTTGAACGATGGGGTAGAACTATGGAAATGTCGTTACGGAGAATTGACTCCCTAGCTGCCGAGGTCGCAACTGCCGAGTCTCTCGCTGAAAGGTTGTCCGTTGAGGCACGAGAGGAGGTGAGCCACTGATATAGTAATACGTAGAGCACTAGTGATATTATCAGCTTAGAACTCACCAGCGAGGAAAGAAGGCCATCTTCGATCCAATGTCCTATCTCGTCTCCTAAAGGTTAGAAGTGAGCAGCCCGATGATACTTCAAGCTTCCTCGGTGCAGGTAAGTAATATAATAATCACTCCTTCCATTGGCTGACCCTGTTCAGATTCTGCATACCGGCAGAAAATTCAAAAATTAAATGACGAGAAATATACGATTCAAAATGAAATCGTACCGCAGACTATGGTTGGTACAATAGATCTATATCTAATGGTTACTGACCATGGTACGTCGTAGCGCTATGCAGAGCACGATAGGAAATGCATTGTTGCTCTGAGGCACGTTGTATCCGCATTCTCTGCTGTGCAAAGGTACGCAATCTTATACCCTTGCTCATAGCTACCGCCTGACAACCATAACACCTGTGACGTTCTTTCAGCGACCTTGCGCAGGTTCTGAATGTGACATCGTCGCAACTCTGCACTGTATCATCCTCTGTCGACGCATCGGTGGAATCTGCTTCCTTCGCTCAAAGGCTAGACGAAAGCTTTCCTTCCTTGATACAGCCATACCGTTACACAAACTACGAAATCTCTTCCTCCTTGCGACCAACGACGGTGATATTTGGCTGCCCTCTTCCTGATGAGCTTGATGGCGCCAGTATTGGACAGCGCGCCGTTTCCAAGGCGTTTGAGATGATATTGCGCTCAGCTGCTGAAAGGCATTCCGACTCCTTGTATCGGGCGATATGCGATGCGCATGAACAACAAGGCGATGACATCAAGCTAGTAAAGTACCTGTTTATGTATCTGCATGCAATGTTCGCTGATGTCACTTTTCATAGTCAGCACTCCAACTAGAATCAATATGGGACTCATCTCAGCGAGATGGTGGTCCAGGAGCTGCTGATTACCTGTCCAAAGCACCGAGTAGCAGTCTTCTAGTAGTAGGTTGACACCCTTATTGGGTATGGGAAACCGCTAACAACATGATAGTATTTCTTGACGCGTCTTCCTACCCCATTACTACCACTCCATGACTCAGAAATCAAAAAGCTCGCTAAATTGTCCATGTATTCGTTGGAGATGGGTCATGACACCGGTGCGGTGCGTATCCTTGCCAAGGCCTGTACTAGGATGGGTACAGCAAGGCGCTGCAACGTAGCCAGACTTTTCCTCACGCTCCAACACTATGAACATAATTTGGGGCACTCCATGGTGTACCATCCAGAAGGGGTCCAAATTGTCACACGAGTAAGTGAGTCTGTACTATTCCATTAGCACTTTCCTGACCCATCTAAATTCTCCCATTAAGTCCCCAGACTTTCTTCCTGAATCTCACTTAGTATACCATTTCGTAAGAGTCATGAAGGAAGACCGCCTCGTCACCAGCAAGATTCCTGAAACTTCGTTGCTACTGCCTGAGGGCTTTATCGAAGAATTGAAGCATGCTGGTCTTTTAAAGTGACGGTCCGATATAATGGCTTATTATTTCTCTGTAGAGGATAACTTGTGTGTACTGAAATTTTGAGGGCGTCATAATATATATATATATCCTAGGCTATTACTCCTTGGGGTTAGACTAATGATGTATGGAATGTAACAGGATCGATTGGCGGGTTGCTATCATCCAGGATTCGATCGTCCCATGAGTACATGATAGGGGATACCAAACGATTTTCAACTGGGAACTTGCAGGAGCTAATCTAAGGTCCCAGTAGAAGCGTCTCGTAAGTTTGGAGATATTCGCGTCTTAGCAATCACTTCAGGGGAACTCAATGTCAAGAACCGTCCGGATGGCGTGTGCGATGCGATTCGGACCAGAAGCGGATGTCGTCATCATCGTCGGATCTTGCGCTCATCGAGGTAGTGCGGAGGAACGAAAGCACCTCGTCTTCTCCTGCTCAATCGCCAAGCCCATGTACCCTCCTTAAACACAACTTCCCCACTACCGGTATCCTTTTCTAGTGTTTTTTTCCGCGTGGTAGCGGTAGATCTCCGTCCCGAATTTGATCCGGATCGAACGATAGCGGCATTGAGGTACGCAACTCGGGGGCGTAAAGGAAATCCACTAACCTTGAAGGACATAAGCATATAAGCTATTTGGTTGGCGGCGTGGCCGGGTAGCGTGGGTAGCGTGGGTGCTGGCAATTCAAGCCGTCGGGCGTCGCGTCATTCAAGCGCCGTCATGTTTGCCTCCAAC
>Ga0307515_10018925_pt1 | contig 12432 bp, 7 predicted proteins | sample 17_EM_MG_FD_194513 | JGI IMG/M metagenome (GOLD analysis project Ga0307515, IMG submission 194513) | Populus trichocarpa ectomycorrhiza microbial communities from riparian zone in the Pacific Northwest, United States - 17_EM | ecosystem: Host-associated > Plants > Roots > Unclassified | place...
TTAGAAGAAGAAATTAAGGATTTTTATTTTCTTTAATGCCCTAGGATCATCACAAAATGTGATAGAGGCTTAGGATTATGTTCCCCCCAGCAATTAGCGTCTACTGTTGTCCTATGGAATGGAAAGTGAAGTCACACTTCGAATAAATACGAGTTAATTTAACTATAGATGGGTTAATCAGATCATAGGATTGCTACAAGGTCGCAGGCATATCAAATTAAATTTAGGGATCACACAAGATTTGTCTTTTTAGTATGCTCCTAGTGAAAGGAATTAAAGTCCAAATCATAATTATGAGTTGCATGGTAAGCATTACGAAGATTAGATGTCATAACGTGATCGATACTGGATCGTTTTCAACAGTATGATAGCAAGTACAGTGATGGTAATCATGACAAGAGGGATGATGAGAAAATCATATATTATAAATTTTAGTTATGAGAATATATATATAATCATAATGATTATAATTATAAACATTATTAGTGTTGTCATTGCGGCGGAGTGAGGGGCCGGATAATGATAATTAAGGAGGGTCATGCGTGGTTGATCTATTGCTTAAATGCTAATCTTATCACTAATTGCTAGCTAGTCTCTACATGGTATTGTCAAAGCCATTCAAATGAGAAAACAGTACAGAATCGTCGCCAGATATTTTTCTTACAATGAAAAGATATTTTTGTTTGATTTCACCGTACTATATATTGAATTCACTTATTATTAGTGAAATAATTATCTCATTAATTAAATCGATCTTAGATGGCAAGTTAAATTCCTCGATAGTATTAATTATCGTTTTGTTGTTGTAATCTCAAAGAATTAGTCTAATAATTAAGGGAGTTTACTCACTAATCTGATTTTTTTAAAAAAACTTTAAATGTATTAGTGAGAGGTGCTTTATTTAAAATCATATGATTGACTAAAAAAAGAATTATTTACAGTAAAGTTTAGTGTTAGTATCTGCTCCTTAATTAGAAATGGCTTTTCAAAAAGTTAAAGTCGATGTATTTTAGCACTTGTTGCTATAGCATAAAGACAGGATATATAAACTATCATTTAAGTGCTAAATTATTTATTTGATGCTTTGCTTTATTAACTTTCAGTACTACTGATCATGAAGCTTGCCGTAAATGAAAATCCAACTACCATGATTTGTTCTTGCTTTGTGCTGATTTGACTACAAATCATTTCTATTGTTCACGAAAAGAAAAATCAAGAACAATATCGGGAATTGATGAGAGGATAATAATATAAATCGTAGCTTTATACTATTGATTAAGATCAAACTTTAAATAACAAGCTTAATTGCTAATGTGCCAAGCTTACTAATTATATATATATATATATATATATGTTCCTGGGGACAAATTTGTCTGGTTGCTCCAGCTAAAAGATGAATGCTTCAAGTATTAACTAGTAAGTAGAGACTGTATCCTATTTAAAAAAGCTATCTCCATTATCATACTTTAAATCAATGTTATTAAAATTCAACCTGCACGAGACTTGATCATGGTTGGTTTTGAAACAGCCGAGTAGGAGTTGACTAGTAAAATCTAAGTGACTCGATCAAAACCCAGTTTGATTGATTAATTTATTTATAAAAAAATGATATTTTTTTGATTGACCTAGCCATGCCACCACATGTGACCATAATTAATTTCCATACCAGTTCACAATAAAGTAAAACTTGTTTTGTGGTTCCATGATTCCATCCTTTTTATTACAAAAAGTGTATTTTATAGGGTATATATTATAATAATTCTATTTATCATGTGTATAGGTTAATTGTGTGTTATAATCTCTACACTAACTATTTTACATTGCCCTACATATATCAATAAAAAATACTGGCTAACTAATTGATCAAGTCTCTTATTATTCTTAACTTGGTATCATAGCCCTAAAACATATTAAAATCTTTTTTCCCCAATAGATCCTCATGTTATTGCCGTTGCTGTTGTTACAAACTAGATACAGCCTTCCCCCCTCACATGTTACACACCAGACGCTGCCATCTTCTTACCAGACGTTGTCATCTACAACTCCACATGCGGTGCAAACATCACTCTCCTTCTCTGCTATAAACAATGCATCTTCTCCTCCTAGTACTGATATTGTTTCAGACTCTTCATTTACAACAATTCTTCCTCTCTCTAACAATCAACATGTTATCTCTTTGAAGCTCATGAACACCAATTATCTTTATTAACAAATACAAATGAAGTCGTATCTGCTTGGATAAGGTGTTTTCTAATTTGTTAATGTTTTTTTGTCGTGTCCCTCTTCCCACCTAGCTATTACCGTTGACTCTTTTCTTTAAGCTAATCCCGCTTTTCTTCGTTGAAAACAATAGGACCTACTTATTCTGAGTGCACTCTTTTTTCTTCTTTCCATGGATATGCTGCATCTTGTTGTCGATTGCCAAACCTCACATTGTGTTTGGCATACTCTTGAGCAAGCACTTGCTTCTCCATCCAACTCTCATATTATACAACTTCATGGTTCCTTTCAAAATCTTTATCAGGGTGATGATTCGATCACCATATATTTGCAGAAAACCAAGGCTTTATTTGATGAATTATCAGCAGTTCACCGACCTTTTTCACTGCCAGATTTCAATTTATATGTGTTATATGGATTTCAGGGTGAGTTCAAAGACCTGATGACTAGTCTCTTCACAAAGGCTGAACCATTTTCATATGTAGATCTTCATAATCATCTTCTTACTCATGAGTTTCTTCATAAGAGTTCCCTCCAATCCATGACTGTTGTTGTTACTGCTCTTCTACTGTCGATGCCAGCCCAACCTCCATCAGCTTTTGTTGCACAATGCCAATACTCTGATTCATCTCACAACAAGTTCAACTCTCACTTTGGCAGGGGGAGATTTCGTGGTGGTTGGCAGAATAACAATAACAACCAAAACATCAACAACACAAGTTCTGGTTATCATGGTTTTAATAGGTATAATAATGGCAATTGGAAGCAAGGTAATTGGCATCAAGGCAGTCATTTTAACAACCTTCAGGTTCAGATCTCCATGCTACTCCTTCAGTTATTCGTCATCATCCTATGGCTGCCTAAGACATCATATCTAACAACTTTTTTGGCATCCTCTAACAGCTCTTCTTCTCGGGCAATCACTCCTCATGTGCATGAACCTATTTCTTTTTCTGATATTGTCAAGTATAAGACTTGGCATAATGTTATAAAGCCTGAACTTCAGGCTTTGAGTTCTAATGACACTTGGTATTTGGTTCCCTTTCATCATTCGATGAATGTTGTTGGTAGTTGTTGAGTGTACAAGATAAGACATTGTGCAAATGGTAGCTTTGAACGCTATAAGGCTCGGTTGATTACTAGAGGTTTTACTCAGCATGGAGATATTGATTATTCTGAAACTTTTAGTTTTATGGTAGAACATACTATTGTTTGGTTAGTTCTCACCATTGTGGTGTCCAATGGTTGAAGCATTAATCAACTTAATATACATAATGTCTTTCTTAATTAGACACTTCACGAAGAGGTAGACATACAACAACCTCTAGGTTTTGTTGATCTTACTCTTTCTTCTCATGCGTGTTGACTACATAAATCTTTGTATGGGTTGAAACAAGCTCCTTAGGCATGGTACAATTGACTGAATGATTATCTTTTATCTATTGGATTTCATGCTTCAAAGGTTAATATCTCTTTATTCATCTTGTCTATGGATTCTGATATATTTTATCTCTTTGTTTACGTCGATGATATTTTGCTTACTAGAAGCAATTCAATCCTGCTTCACCATTTAATCTAGTTGCTGAACTCAAAATTCAAGCTTTGGTATTTAGGAGCTGCCTATTTTTTTTTTTTGGGATTGAGCTTCACCCTACTAATATGGGTATTATACTCTGGTAAGATAAGTATATTCATGACATACTCCACCGAGCAAGTATGTCTTCCTGCAAACTAATCGATACTCATATTTCTGCCTCCAAACTTGCTATGGTGTCCGATTGCATGTTTTCTTATCCTACACGGTTTCATTAAATTATTGGTGCTCTTAAATATCTCATATTTACAAGACCAAATATTTGTTTTGGATGTGAACAAAATATGTCAGTTTATGCATACACTCCTACAGATGCGCTTCGGGTTGCCGTTAAACACATTTTGCGTTATTTGAAAGGTATATTTTTTTCTTGCTTACATATCATATGCAATTCTTCATTTACTTTACATGGTTTTGCAAATGCTAATTGGGCTAGTAATGTTGACTACTGTAAGTTAACATGTGGTTATCTTGTCTATTTCGGTTGTACAACGATTTCTTGAAAATTAGGCAAACAACATACAGTTGCTCGATCTTTGACTAAGTCTAAGTATAAGGCTTTCGTTGATAGACTTCTGAGATCCTATAGCTTCTATATTTATTGACAAATCTGCAAATTGCTCCTACTTCTCTACCTATGCTTTGGTGTGATAATTTGGGTGCCACTTATTTGTCCGTCAATTCTATTTTTCATGTTCGTACTAAACATATGGAGGTTGACTATTATTTTGTACGTGATAGGGTTGTCAAGAAAGACATTTAGATTTGCTTCATTTCTTTTAAGGATCAACTTATAAAAAAAACATCTTAAATCATCTCCTTACAATAGATCTCTTCTTTGAAGAAAAAATATTTGTAGATAATTTATTTAAAATAGCAAATCAAATATTAAATATATTATGTGTTTGCTTACATATAATCGATTTTCATTATTAATGACATAAAATAAAGATAGATTACTTAATTACTTAATGGATTTTATGTATATTATTATGATCTTTTAACTTTAATTCAAGTTAGGCTCATATGTGATCGAACTCAAGCTTGCTTGCTACATCGTCGTGCTTAGAATAATCGAGCTCATCCCATTTGCTATGTGAGTGCTCAGATTTTTATTAATTTGAGGGGGAAATAAGAGTTCAAATTTGACATTTGATTAAAATATGAAGAAAGAATGAATAGATATATGATTTTTTGGGTTTTAATCGTGACCACTCATGTGTTGAAAGCCATTTAAGAACGAGAATTCAAAGAGATTCTCCCTGCTTAAACTTCTGTTGAAGATTATCCCTTGCTTCTCATCTCCTGGTACTTGACTTGTCTATAGGCACAACTCCCAAGCTTGGCTGCGCTGGCTACACAATGAAATGTAGGGTTTAAATTCCATAATGACACACACACACCTCATCTCTTGGATATATATATATATATATTATATCGTTTGGATTAAAAAAATCCAAATAAAACTCGTTTCAATTTGTTTAGGAGTAATTAACTCATCTCAAAATTAAATGCCAGTTCCAGAAATTGTAAAATTCCAAGTTTTAATTACTCCATATCTCTCTATTTGTACTCGGTTACGTATAATCTTTTTTAACAATAATATCAGAAAATGATCGTAAATTCATATATATCGTATATGATGAATTCCATATATATAGGAAGTATTTACTTTACTAGAAAAATATATTTTATTTGCTACTATAGAAAGAATATCAATTTATTTCAACTTTTATTATTTTATTTTTTATTTATTATTGTTTAACAAACAAACCCAAGAAAATAAAGGGCAAAAAATTACACAAGTTCCATACACCCACGAGTTACGGTAGAACTCATTGAAGAATCCAATCGTGGAGTGTATAAGAACCTAAACCCCTTCTCCTCAGTCCTCAACTACTCCTCTCCCTCCCTCCCTCCCTCCCTCCCTTCTTCTTCCCTTCGTTTTCTCCGTTTGATTTAAATCAGGCCTAGATCTTGACCTCTCTATCTGTTTCTCTCCCTACTTCTGTCACTTTGTTTTATGATCACTTCTTCAACTTCATTTTGAGTCATATTTTTTCTTTTTCCTTTTCACCTTTTTTTGCTCAAGTGTTCTTGTTGATTTCCAAGTTTTTTGTTGTTTATTTGTTATTTTATTTCCAATTTTTTTCTGGTTCTTTATTCGTTATTTTCCACTTCTTGTTTTAAAAAAGAAATTACTCCAGAAAACCTCTTTTTTTTTTCTTTTTTTTCTGTTTCTCAATTTGTTGTTCTTTAATTTTTTTTCCCCACTTGTAACTGCATCTATATAACCAACAAAAAAAATCAAGAAACCTCAAAACCATGAATTACCAACAAAAAAAGAGTAGCAGAGGTGTTGGTTTTGTGTGATTTTATTTCGCTCATAAATTTCTGGGTCTTACTGGTTTCTTAGAGGTATATATACTCTCTGAGGGCTCTTTTGTGTTGGGAACCTTGTAAACCATTTGTTAATTGCCACGTATACTTACAAGACAGCTAGATCTCTCTGAGCTCTGTTGGACTCTTCGTCTCTCTTTGTTTTCAAGTTTTCTCTAGCTTTTACTTTAGTTCTCTTACACAATCCAATATGCATGGAACATGGATCGACATTCAAAAGTCATTGTTTGCAGGTGCAGCATCATCAAGATTCACATTCAAACAGATGTACGGCAGCTAGCTAGCTAGATAGATAGACAGCAATGTATTTCTTTGAAGGTGAGAATCTTGATGATGCTGCATCAGCCATAAATGACTGTATATACACACCTGAAATAGTTGGATCTAAGATTTTCTGCTTCTAAACAAGGTAAAGCTGCTCAAATCCTTAATTACCATATTTGTTTGGCTCTTATTACTTGTACCTAGCTAATAACTTGGGGGGTTCATATTAGTACAATGGCCCTAAAGGAGTAGCACTACCGTATGTATAAAATAATTGATCCATCTTGGCTTGTACAGGAGTCTATTTGGAATTCCCATTTATTGTTAACACGCTGTGAGACGTACAGGAACTAGCATCTATATAGATGTAAGAACGCTGGAATTAGTCCTTAATGTCATATGTATTGGTTATGATCATAGTACTGCTTTCAAAAATTAACACCCTTTTGTGCTTGTGTTTATGTATTAGCTAGGTTATTTCTGAAGACGAACTTGGTTCTTGTAGTTTAGGGTTTTGTTAATTAATTTGGTTAGGCATAAAGGAAGTTAGAGCTTGATGGAGAGTATATGAAATAGTGGTGTGTATGCTTGTTTGATTAATGAATTCTTTGTAGTTGTGTTTTTGTGTCACTCAACTAATTAATTCATGATTACCTAATTAAGAGCTTAGAATTTCCAATTTCAGTTTCCATACATACATACATATCCAAGCTTGATGAAGCAACTTGGCTACAATTCATGGTGGAGCTTCTTTAGCATCTCCATATCACTGTTACAATCAACAAACTATTCATTGCTCCAAGTGTGCGCGCTTCCTTGATACATATGAATATTAATTGCTCTTTGATTTCCTCCATGATTCTAGAGTACTCTCCTTTACCACTATTCCTTGTGGATCAGTCAAAGGGAAAAACAAATACAATGCATTTATATGACCTTAAATTTTGCTTTTGAAATATTCTCTTAATTATAATATACTTGCTTTATTCACCATGAACATGCATGTCCAAGCAGCCTGCAGTACGTACAGAAATCTCTTTTGGATATCGCATATATATCCTTTTGTTGTTTCCTCTATTTTTGTCCGAATCTGAACTATTTCATAAATACTTTTTGATTTGGGTATCTTGCAGTCATTTCCTATAGAATTCAACCTTCTCATCTATGGAGTCCTTCCAAAGGGAATCTGTAAGGAAATATATATTGAGTTTCAATGTGCATGAAGAATTTGGAAGAGCACATTATTATTCAATTCACACACTAGCCGTTAAGGACATGTTTACAGTCAGACTTAAGCTGGCTGAATGTCCCACAAGCAAAACAGACAATAAAACAAGAGAGAGCCTTAGCTAGCTGTAACTCAGCAAGATAAAAGATCATTATTATGCTTCTGATATGTGACTTGCATTATTTTTTCAACCTATACACGTGAGTAAACATGGGCTCATGGCAATACGAATTGATTACAACTTGGCTCAAATATTAGTCTGTTAATTAGGTAGGAGATATTCAGATTTTTCCTTAAACATTTTATGATCATCTGTATTATGATATGCATACAAGTATTTCATTATATTGCAGAAGGACTGCTACAAAGAGAATCGCCTTAATTCGTGGAGTTGCATAATGTTTTGAACTTGTGCTTGACATTTTTTTCTCAATGGGACCAGCTATAAATTAAGGCAAGCAAACTACTTAGCTACTGTAATTTTGTTTTCTGGTGCCAACAGGTGTAATTCCAGTTGGATATGACTTAGAGAGGCCTAAAAGGGCATTACGGTGTCTGTGATCATCTACACACAGGTACCAGTCCCTGGATCTGAAGAAGAATCTTAAGCCAAGTCATGTGGGGGCAATTAGAGACAAAAGCTGTTGTGTCAATTGACAAGTGAAGGAAAGAGTAGCAAATCATTCTTTCTTGTTAAGGTCCACAAGTACACAGAGTAGGGAAAGAAACAACAGTATGGTGACCTATGCGATCATAGCAAATCAACTTGGTAAAAATGCACTTGAACATAATGCAATTTTGGATGTGCATGTCAGTCTTTCAGTGCTTACACTTTTCCATATATAGCTATGGGAGGGCTTAATATATATATATCAATGTTTCTCGTGAAAATTTAAGTCACATTTTTGCCTTTCATTTGCTATATATGGCATTGATGCACCTTTTCTTTGAATATACATATAAATTCATTTGAAATATCCTCGGCAGCAGTTAATACATTGATTCTTAAAGTACCCATTGGTAATTAAAGTGATCTTTGATATGGAATTATATATACGAGGATTGAAGGAGCCTAATTGATATGCATATATCGATTCTTTCTTATGAATTAGGAATGATCCATTAAACACCAGAGAAAAAAATAAAAAAAAATCTATAAAATCAGGAAAGAAACTTACAATACAAAAATCTAAAGACAATAAGAAAAAAACCTGAATAAAAGTTTTAGCCATGCTACTTAATTAGTGTCTTTAATTAAGAACTCCTTGATTGGCTGGACGACTATCAGCTACTTGATTGTTTTATATATATATAAACATGATGAAAATCAACAAAAAAGAAAGAAGAAGAAAGCACAGGATTGCTTGTATTGAAAATAACAATGAACGCAAATTGTAAGCGCCAAAGTGATTGAAAATTGGTATATAATCAGAGACAGCCATGTTTATGCCTATACACATGCATGCATGCGAAATAGATGAAAAGAGAGATCGATCATGGATTTTTTTGGAAATAAAATCTTGTTTAATGCTACACCCCGAAATCATTCTCCAAAACAATATTTCAGCCATGCATTGGCAGAATTATAAAGGATCCGCTGCTGGGATCCAATTATTCAATGCAGGAGATTGAGGAGTGATTTTAGAAAGAATATTCGATAAGAAAAACTTTCATGGGAATTTTAAATTATCAAGTACTGAAACCTTTAAGTACAATTATATATAGTTTCTCATTTTCTCTTCAACGAAGGGAGTGATCAGAAAAAGGGAAAATCACTCTACTTCCATCCAAATTAATTAATTTATATATATATTTCAGAAGACTTATTAGGTCATGCATGCTGCTTGAAATCCATATGGGTGCCGGGAACAAAAGAAAGAAAATTGGAAAACAGCGAAAGGCTGATATTTTCTTAGGTCATGTTTGGGATTTGCCTCTAAAATATATTAGCAAAGGAGAGGATAGTACTGAAAGGCAGGTTATATACGAGAGATCGATTTGCAGAAGGACCAAAAAAGAACTAGCCAAGCCAGCAATTAATTCAAGACTCAAATCAATAACCTTATAATAATATTAATTCCATGTTTAATTATAACAAATTAAATTGTAGTACAGAAAATTTGAAAATCAATGTTGGCCTGCCACGTACGTAGCTGTCCAATATCCTCCCTTAGCTCCCTCCAATGTGAGTTTAGGGCATGGCAAAATTAATACGGCTGGCATATTTGTACGGCGTAGTTATTGACGGTAGTACCATGAGTAGTCCAATTCGACGGGGACCGATCTTATAAATGCTCGCTAAACCCTGCTTTCTTAGATCCCTTTTTCATGCCTTTTATACCAACATTAAGAAATGCCACAGTTCGCTGCCCTTTGTACCTTTTAGCCCTCGCTGTTATTACCACAAATTAAGTCCTAACATATTCATTAATCCACACGTCAAGTATTAATTGGGTTACATCATTTTCACATAAAGAATCAATTAAATCTTATAGCTAGCTAGGAGGGAAGGAGCAATATTGGACTTTATACACAGTGGGTCCATATGCATGAAGAAAATCAACGGTCCCCACGGCGGCAGAGCATGATGATGATATCTCTGTTTCGATGTGGGGTTTGATCATGGAGGAGTCCCTACCCAAGATATATAATGGCAAATGCAAAATGATACCGAAATTGAATGATCGTAACAATCAGCTTTGTACGTGTGATTTGAGGCCACAAGAAGGATGGCAGTATAAAAGGTTCAACTTTGATAATTGTGTTGATTTGTTACGTAGCCTCATGCCCCAGCAGAATGGTCTCCACGTCCTGTTCCTTTTAGGTGTCAATTTTTGGAGAAAATAATAATAATAATAACAACAACAACAATAATAATTTCCCTTTTAACTGGTGTTACACTAGATGTTGCCTGGCTAGTACTGGAAGACAAACCTCCAATGCCGGCCATTTAAAGAGCCGTGCTGCATGGAATGGATCACAAATAAAACCCTAGCTAAAGCTGCTATGCAAAAGTCGTTGTGATCTTCGAGAGTGATAAATTATTGAATACTCTTTACTGCACTAATGTACTATTTACCCTCAAGGTAACAGTACTATTAACCTTTGCTGAACCAAGGTTAATACCACAAATATATATATATTTTTTATTAAGATGTCAATTTTTTCATTAGAAAATTAAAAAAATCCTAACTCAACCAAGCCTAATTTCAAGAGGTGGCGAAAATCCGACCATATCCGACCTTGTTCCACTCCCTATTTTCAAGAGGCCCAACCCCATAAGACTGTAGAGAATAAGCCTAGACCACTTTCCTGAGTCAGAATATAACTAGAGCCCACTATATTTATTGGGCTTGGTGGCCATGTTAAGCCCATAATTAGTATTCCTTTAAAGCCCACTTTAAATAACCAACTTGACTTCCTCTCTAGCAACAAACGTACAGAAAAAACCGAATTGACTTCAAAAATCAGACAAGAAAACCTCTGCTTCTGAACCAAAAAAAAAAGATCCCAGAAATTCTCAATGGAGTGGAAGAGATTCTTGTCGATCCCAGTTTGTAGTGTGTTTCTGTTGATGGGTTTTGTTTATTACATAACAGTTTTCATATTCATTGAAGATTGGGTTGGGTTACAGAGCTCAGCTGGGACTTTGAATGCTATGATCTTCACTTTTATGGCTTCTTTATGTCTTTTCTCTTTTCTCGTCTGTGTTTTAAAAGAACCTGGTTATGTCCCTTCCCCTTATGTTCCTGATGTTGAAGGAGCTGCTGTCCCTCCACATCAAGAACCACTCAATAATGTAAGTAATATACAAGCAAGCATTTAAGTTTCTTCTCTTTTTTATTGTAAATGTCTGAATAGTGATGTGTTATGTGTCTTTTTATTGGATTTTGGATTGATTGATGAGAAAATTGAGGAAAAAAGAAGAAAGGTGAAATCTTGAGTGTCATTGTTTGTGGTTGTGATTTAGTTTATAAAGTTATATTATTTGGTTTTGAATTGGCTGTTGAGAAATAAAGGGAGGATATGCTTATATATTTAGGTGTGAAGTTCTGTTATTTGTGTCCTTTTGTTGCTAGAATTCGGAGGAAGTAAACCCATGCCTACATTGCAAAGATTGAACTTTGGGCTTTCTGGGCTGTGCTAGTGTTTGATGATTTAATTGTAATTGGTTATTGTGAATTATTTAGGAACATGGTGGTTTTAGTGAATGATTTATCTTTTGTTGGCTCAACTTTAGCTTCCTGTTGGTTTCCTTGATAATGGATGAAAAGAAGACTGAGGATTTGGTTCTTTTTTCATTTTTTATGGAAGGATAATTCAACTTTAGCAACTAGTTATTTTGGGTTCAATTCAGTGAAATTGTTTGATTTTTGCATCGTCAGATGCTAACAACATCTTGCCTCAATTTGTTTTGTTTTCTGCAGTTTCTTTAAAGTCTAATTAGATAATGTCTCATATTGATTGTGCTCTTAGATCTGTTCCGTGTTTTGAAATCTAAGTATAGCATATCCATGTGATAATAAGGTCCATAACCTGTTTTTTTAATGCAATTTTCTATAAATGAATTTCTTACTTTGTGGTTAACTTTGGACTGATTGATAATTAATCCTTGATAGAGTTCACAACTGAGGCGATGTGACAAGTGTGTTACATACAAGCCTCCCAGGGCTCATCATTGTAGGGTCTGCAGAAGGTGTGTTTTGAGGATGGTATGTTCAGCAAA
>Ga0307515_10018926_pt1 | contig 12432 bp, 4 predicted proteins | sample 17_EM_MG_FD_194513 | JGI IMG/M metagenome (GOLD analysis project Ga0307515, IMG submission 194513) | Populus trichocarpa ectomycorrhiza microbial communities from riparian zone in the Pacific Northwest, United States - 17_EM | ecosystem: Host-associated > Plants > Roots > Unclassified | place...
TATATATAGCAGGTCTTATCTTCTACGGCTAGTAGACAGTAAGGTCCAGTTTAATTACCGCTTTTACGCTATATAAGGACTTTAGAATTAAGCGGGAGGTTATATACTAAGGTTGTATTAGGTCCGTTACGGTAGTATAGGGCGTTATTAACAGTTTGTTTGGCCTATAATTTAACTATTTTAGCCATTGCCTTCCGTATTGTAGCTACTCAATCTATAACGGACGGGGTAGGAGGGTCCAGTTTGCTTATCCTTAGGTAGGCTCTATAGACTAAGAGGGTAGGTACTAGTCCGTTAGGGCCAGCGGTGTTATTAACGGCTTTTACGGCCATCTATAAAGCTAGTTCTTTTTAAATATTTTTATACTCGTCCGTAATAATCTAGTAAGCTCTCTATAGAGCTAGGTAAGCTCGCTTAATAAGCCTAACAGATTAATACGCCTTAACTAGAACGGCTTTTGTTGAAATAGCCATGGCCGTAGCGTACTGTTAGAATTCCTTACTAATGAAGTTCCTGCCGGCGTTATAGGTAATATACTTAGGAGGTCTAAGGTATATATTAATCCAGCAGGTCCGTAAAATGTCCTAAGTATATTTTGTGGATATATTTTATAATTAACAGGCGGCTTAATAGCGGGTTGCCTCGTCAATTATATATAATACTGGACTGCCGTTAATATATATAATATCCACGTATACTAAGTAGTTAAAGTTAAGGTCCTTACAAAGGGTAAACTTAAATCGGCCTAGGGAACGTCCGTATTTCTGGCAAAAAGAGCAGTATTTAGTTAGGTAGTTAATTACCTTCCTATTAACGTCGTTATATCTAGAGCGTTTAAGGACTCTATATAGCTTTTCGGCTAACAGGTAGCCGAAGCGGCAGTATAGGCGGTAGATCTTAGTACTGGTAAGGTAGCACGGGTTATAGTTAAAAGATTCCTAAATATAGGTCTATAAAGTCTCTCCCTATATAAGGAACGGGTGTCTAAATCATTATATAATTGGTAGGGTAATATACTTACTTCCTAGGGCAGTTGCGGGGCCAATTAATGTGTCCGTAACGTTATTATAGTAAACCTATAACCTATCTATGTCCGCAAAGCAGAGTAGGAAAGGGGTATCCGCTTTTACTATATAGAAGTTAACTGGGCTAATTAGAGTCTTAACTTTAACTAATCTAATTAATGCGGTTAAGCTAATGCCAAATTAGACGTTTATGGCCCCAGTTTACATAGTATTAATGTCCGTATTGTTATTTATGGTAGTCTTATATATAAGGTATTGTCCGTAACCTATAGTAGACTTCTTAGAGGCACCTATATTAATTATAACGCTATAGAATTCTTTAGGGGTGTAGCATTTTATAGTAATATATATAAATAGGTCCTGTTCGCGATCTATAATGTCTATAATAGGTTTAACAGGTATACTTACGGGCTAGTTTTTAGGTGTAATTAAGTGTATAAAGGAGCGGTCGGCTAATACGGTTATAATATTAAAGGCTTAGCAGTCCGTAAAAGGTTTAAAAGTAGTTAGGAACGTCTCTAAGGTCTCCTATTCCTATATATCTAAGTTAAAGTTAATTATAAGGGCTTCCATTAACTTATTAAGGGACTCCTCCGCTTCCTCTCCTTTATAGTCTAAGATAAACTAGTTAATCCAATTATTAAATCTCTTCTTAGACTTATTACATTCTTCCTAGGTATGCCTTATAGACTAACATCCTTCTTTACCGTATATAAAGTACTTCTAACTAGTTTATTTGCGGGGGTATACTTTTATACGGGAGTTGTTATAGGGGTTGCGAGTAGGACTTAGTCAGTACAGGTACTGCTAGTAGTAGCGGCGGTCCGTAAAGTAGGCATCTAAGTTAGTTTGCGGGTCTTATAGGTCCGTAATAAAGGCTTAAGTACTACCTAGTGGGTTTAAGGCTTTATACGTTGCAATAGAGGACCGTAAATTATTAATAAGGCCAGCTACAGTGTCTGCGGGCTTATAATAGGCGTATTTGTAGGGTTTTACTTCCTAGTAAGCTGTAATAAGCTTATTATATAGGAAGTCGTCCGTTTAAAGCTTAATATTAAAGCCGTGCTATAGGTGCCGGAGGTCTTTAATAAGAATTTGCAGGCACTCTATAGTCGACTTTTTGGTATTCTTATTAATTACGGTCCGTAACTTAATCGCATTCTATTAGGTAAGGATATTACGCCTATATTCTAGCCCTTTAAAGTAGTTGCATGTAGCTTTATATAGCTTATTAAAGGAGACACTAAGGGGGTTACTCTTAAGGTTGGTGTAGTAGTGGTTAAGGGCTAGGCCACGCAGTATGGTAGAGTAGGCTTGGCTAAATTCCCGTTTAGAAATATTAGCCTTTTAACAAAGGTCCGTAAAGATAGTCAGTTTAAAGTTAAAGTTGTTGTTTTTACCGCTATACTTGGATTTGTCAGTATAGAGCTTAGCTAGGTTAGCTAGTTCCTTACTATAGGTCTTTACTTAGGTAGTTTACAGATCTATAACTTAAATAGGTTACGGATTTATAGCTTGGGCAATAGGAGGGTTTTAGTCCGTATTTTGGTTTATGGGGGTATTATGGTCCGTAACTTAAGTACTAGGTATACTTTAGCCCGTAAGATTAATTCCAAAATTGCTTAGGTTTATAGGATAAATTTAGTTAAGTAGGTTAGGTATAAGGCTAGCAATGCTATTAAGTTTGGGAGAAGTAGAGAGTTTATTAGTGGCTTTAACCTAGTCTAAAATCTCCTCTTTAGTCTATTCCGTTTGGTCCTCCTTCTATATTATATTATATAAGGACTATATAACAATAACTCGTTTATCCTTTTTAACCCATACACCTTAGTAACGTAAAAGGGTTCGTAGGTTACGGATAGTAGTAGGGTTATAAGCCTTAAGAATAGCTTCCATAAAGTCCGTAAAGTCTTCCTTATATTACTCCTATAGGTCGTTATTTAAAAGCTTATAGTGTCTATATTTAAGGATTTTAAAATTAATATAGTTATTAACGCCGTCCGTAAACGTAAGGTCAACTCCCTAACTCCACTTCTTTTAACCTTCACTAATTTACTTAGTTATATCTGCCATATTATATAGCGTAGTACGTCTATATAAGCTGTAGTGGGTAGTAGTAGCTTATAGCGGGTAGAGGAGGTCTTATAACGGTCCGTAAAATCAATTAATAGGTCCATAGTGGTTTACAGGAGGGTAAAGGGTTCCGTAAAGGTCTATATTCACATTTATAAATTTCCGGAAAACCGTACTAAGACTTAAATAAGTATACAGAGTTGGTGATAGGTCCGTAATCCCCGACTTCCGACCTTCTAGTAGGTCGTACTAGGAGTCTAAACGGGTGGTCGCTGTCGTATATCGCTCGGGGGAGGTATTAAGTAATTGCTAATCTATGCGCGCTTACTAATCAGTGTTTGTATCAACTTAATAATATAATTAAGTTATATCCCGGGGCACGAAATACGTATAGTATCGTATGCTCTTTGGGATGGTGGTGACTGTCAATTCTATTAAGGTAGACTACGTGGTCTATATACTGACGCACCTCCCCCCTAATTAGTCAGTGCTTCAGGGGTGCACCAGACGCGTAAGCGGGTGGTTGGTGCACCGAACGCGTAAACGCGTACTCGGCGTACCGAGCGCGTAAGCACGCGGTTGGTACGATAGGTGCTGTAATTATACACTAAGAGATCTAAGGGACCAGATCTTAAGGAGGGAGATAGAGTATAGCTACTATACAAATTTTTTAAGAGTTGATAACTAAGCAAGAAGTTAGACTATATTAGACTAGGACCTTTTAAAATTATATAAAGGATTTTACTAGTTATATTTAAGTTAAACCTACTAGCTAAAATGAAGATCTACCCTATACAGTATATTGTAATGCTAGAGCCAGTATATAGGAATATTAAGCTATTGGTTTACGAAGCAGACACATATAGAGGACAGGAAAAAGATAAATAGCAAGTTTTAAAGATTATTAGTTATAAGGACGTTAACGATAAAATATAGTATAAAGTAAAGTAGATAGGCTATAATAAGACTACCTAGGAGCTACTAGAAAACTTAAAGAACGCTATAGGAAAGGTATAGGAGTATCGGAAGAGATTAGGTTAGGTAATATTAATAAAGAAGGGTTGAAAAAAGAGTCACTTAAGGGGGACCTAGGAGGAATAGCTACTAAGCTATTTAGACTTATTTCCTTCTTAGAGAAGCCCGCCCTTTTATTACTAAGTTCCTATAGACCTTGTTTTATAAGTTTCTACTTTTTAAAACGCACCTTCTTACGGACTTTCTTAAGACGAAGTAGCTAAGTAGACGCCGTAATGCGAGCATCTAGGGCCTTCTGCTCTGCGTTATAAGAATATTTTAGCTTAATAAAAGCCTACGCTAGATTACTATCTAGCTTTATAGCAACGGTTTAAATATAAGACCCTAAGATAGATTAACTAGGGAACTTAAAGATTATTAAGAGTTATAGGACGTGTATACTTAGCGTTAGAAGTAGAATAAACGTTATAGGACAAATAAACGTTTGCTTTAGTGTACTCTAAGTAAAAGGAAGGTTGCCAAGATAAAGGACTTGCTAACGTAATATAAACTAACCCCTTTTTTATACAATAAGAATACAGAGATAATATTATTTCACTAAGTAATAATATAGCAGTAATAGTGCGAGCCCAACGTTGCGCATATAAAGAAGAGAATGCTTTAGGTATAATAAGTAATAATATTAACTAAATTAATTAAACGGATATTATACCTCTAGTAAATAACTTAGAGATATTTAGGATTTTTAAGGACGAAGATAAAAAGGAGGGAGATAGCGTTATAGACGCTTTAACTATAATATTATAACTACTTAGAGAAGAGTTAGAAGAAGCTAGTTAGTTAATATAGGTATAGTTTAGAATAGCACCGGTAGAACTATATAATAAGGAATAGTAAGCAAGTTATATAACGTGCTACGTATTAAACAAGAGGAACGAGAGGAACTTATATACCTTATATATAATACGTATATTACGTATAAGGAGGTTTCTTAAAAGTACGGTTGTGTATTTAAAGGACCATAGTCCCTACTCTAGATAGTTCCTTTTTTATAGTAATTCTTAGAATATAATTAAAGTTAATCTATTGGAGGAGCAACCATACTGCACGCAGCGGTGTCTACTTGGGCTAGCCTATGGTGGTGTGATAGATAAGCATTGCCCCAACTTTCAGGACTATAAAGGGAAGCACATCGACCAAAGGACGTTTCCCCACCTTATCCGGTAACAGCTTGCCACGAACCGTGGGAGTGATGCGGACTGCAAGCCACTATGTATCAAAGGAGCCCGCGGAGCGTTTTTCAAAGTCAGACTGTCGTCACATGGATATACTCTGGTCGCGAAAGGGACGATGAAACGCAATCTCGGCTACCCCCAGTATGAACAGCGCTTTCAACCGGATGCGCCAGGGTGGTGTAGGCGCCGGACACCACGTGAAGGTGCGAGCGATGGCGGGGCAAAAAGAGGGATTGTGCCGCGTCGGGGGCGCAAAGAGGCAAGATTCCCCAATATTGGCCCTATCGTCTGGCGTATCTTCCTGTTGACCGCTAACTAGCACCAAAAAGACCGGTCCTATTAACAGCGCCAATTAGGACAATATATAGCCTTAAATTCCGGTTGACGCACCTCCCCAGGGGCTAGTAGCTTGATAGCGGCTAGTAATTCCTGAAAATTTTCTCCATAGTGTCAAAAATTGCTCTTCTTTAGGATTTTACCGTTTTGTTATTTGACTGGGTCTAGTCCTCTCTAGATCTAGTTGCCGCTAAAGGCCGCTCTGGGCCCGCTTTAGTCTCGCTGACGGATTTAGCCTCTTAGATCTCGCTTAAATCGCACACAAAACGTGTCGTAAAATTTGAACTTTTCTCCGCTAGCTAAGGGGATGCGAACTCTTGTTATGTCTTATAGTCGTTGGTGATTCCCAAAATACGCTCGGAGTCACTTGGGCCCATAACTATTGACCGCTAACTGGTACTAAGAAGACTGGTCCTTTTGGCAGCGCCAATTAAGACAGTGATAGTGCTGGGGCGCGTCACCTGCCATATTCTGCCATATTCTGCCTACTTGCGCAATATGACGCATACTGCCACACTCTACTATGGGCTCGCCCACTACTAGCGCCTTAGCGGTAGTTCTATTAATTTGTTTACACCGGCCCTAGCGGGTCCCCTTTTCCTTCTCCTTGGCCTAGTATTTTCGTAATATAGCAATCCACAAGCTTCACCTTGGAGGCATTTGTGCGAGCTATCACAAAGACAATGTGGGGACCCGCGAAAATAGATTTCCCCTTCCTTTTTGGGACTAGTAGCTATTCCGCATACGGCCCCAGAGTTATAGGGGCTCTATCGCCTAAGCAACTGCCTATAAGACCCGCCAAAGGTGTCGAACAGGACGATCAAGAATGGGATTTCTGCTGCATTGAACGTGGCTCTAGAGCCTCTATATATACATTAAGAAATCGTCGTCAGCTTCGTCTAATCTACGACGTATTTGGTTAATCAGTTAAAGCTTCAAATGCCAGTCGTTTGACCAAGGACTGTTGCGGCTTCTGGAGGGAAAACCACTAATTCCAGAAAAGAGGGGGAAATCTATTTTCGCGCGGTCCTCCGTCACATTCCGGTTGACACTTCCTGTGTACATTTAGAATACTGTAAGAACCTCTAAGAAGTTACGCCTTGGCTACTAACCTGGATTCGTTAGTGTTCGGATCCTTAGCTACAACTCCATCTTGGGAAACACTCGGGAACCATACATTCCGCTCGAATGGTCCGAAACTCCAATTAGATGGGTGATTTCGTTGCGAGCGTTTAATCCTATCGGCGCTTTCGCCAATCTGGTTAAGACTGTCTCTACGCCCACTATCCGCTCTAGCGTAAGGATGAAGCTTTTCTGAAAGATTATCTAAGATAATATTCACTAATATTTACACCCAGGATTAGATGAGACCAATTAGGAAATAGAAACGGGGCTATACCGTTACTGCTGCTAGCCATAATATGGTTGACAAGGGCTTTACCAATGGTTTGACGAGCATAGGAAGTGTTATCCACACCGAAAAAACTCTCCGCGTGCTGGTCTATCAACGTACAGAGCCCTATTATGCCTTCCGTGACGTCGTTTTCCTCCGGTATGTCATCCTCGTAAATCGTCGGTTGCGGCGGATAGCTTGACTTTGGGCGCCGTCCCCCGTGCCCGGAGCTAGTTCTTTTAGAACTAGAAGGCCGATTCGAACTCGAGGGCCGATTCGAACTGGATGAAGACCGGGCCGAACCAGAGGAAGGCCGAACCGAACTGGAGGAAGGCCGGACCGAACTGGAGGATGGCCGCTTTGAATTAGTGGAGGGCCGAGTTGAACTAGATGAAGGCCTTTGAGAATGCTGTTTAGATACGGGCCGGTTTTGGCTGGTGCGAGGCCGATGTGAAGTGGGAGCTCTGGCAGTGGCAATCCTAGGTTGCTCCAACCGCATAGATTCGCTGGGAGTTTCCTTCGAGCCACCACAACCCATTCTACCCGATTGCACGTATCGTCAATTCCAGTGGTCTTGTTGGATTGGAGTGGAGTGGATTTGACCCCCAAATCCACTCCAAAGCTACTGGAGCTCCACGAACGCTAAACCTAAATGGGACTAACGGTTACCTATAATGGTTAGTAATCCAGCTCCAGTCCAGTCCAGTCCAGCTCCAGTCCAACAAGATCACTGGTCAATTATCCTACGTAAGATTTATTTGTACTTATACCCTGTGAATTTCACCGACTTTTCCTAGAACGGTGTGAATTCATTTCCATTTCCTGTTATTGCAGGGCTCTGACATACAGCCTACAGAATTTGCCGCACGAGTTCCAATCTGCCAGGACAATGCGAGGCGTCCGGCGATCCGTATACGGACGACTTAGATTATTCAAGAGATATTCGATATGCTGGCGGCCTGGATCCGTCAAAGCCAAAATCTAGTCACGCTCGCATGTTTGATCTATACTATGGCTCGACCGCTGGTGTGAATCTATTTATACAGCTAACGTCCAGTCCGCCCAGTGAGGAGTAGTCCGTTGAAGCAAACCCCCACGGGCACTACTACTCTACCCATCGGCGACAATCCAAGACCTATAGGCCGCCATCTTATGGAAGCCCAAAGCACAGCTTGGCGGGTGGTTCACCGTCACCGTTCAATATACAGCCAACCCGCCAGCAGCAGCCAAGTGTTATGGAAATTCAGCATTTTAATCCTTGATACCCAAATCTTCTACTTTAACCCGACTTACGCCCTATTTCTTAAGAGCAGCTCGTCTTAGAAGTGAAGTCTATATATGCTGGCCTTACAATGGTAGAGATAAAATGTATTTATGTGGATAGAGCTTAGGCCTCTGCGTCTCCTGAAACCGAAGGAGATCCAAATTCTAAATTTACAAATAATCACTGGTAAGTATTGGCTACTCTACACCGAACCTTGCTGCATAAGCATTATAACTTCTTTTTGGCCTCTTAATATCCTTCTACTTCCCCTGTATTACGTTGTCTAGTGACTGAGTACTCTATACCTACTAGAATATAGAAATATAGTATCCACTCTTTTCTTGAGCTATTACGTCGTCGGCTGCCCAAAAGTTTGGATTATATGCTCGCTTTTATATACCTTGCTTATTGGATAATGACTCTTCTTTATAAGACTGTGCCTATATTTAAGGATACTTAGATCGAATGTCTTGGTGATCTTGGTCGATATTGTATGGCTATCGAAGATAAGGACCTACGCGATCGCAAAAACTAGGCAGGTGTTGCACGTTTCTAGTATAGTAAAGCTACTAATAAGAGCCCCTCCGTGGGTCGTTTATACTATTATCTAGCTATACTAGCGCGGCCTAATGCGCTCTAATAACTTTACTACTATTTACGGTCCTTAACCTACGTCTAGCCATTTATAAGCGCCTAAGAATCTATCTTAACCTGACTAGATCTAATCCTTAGCCGTTCTAAAACATTATATTTATACTCTCTGCCTATAAACATAGATTTTATTAACGCTCACGGTATTCTCTTTGGAAAGCTATTATTAGAAAGTTTTAAAGAAGCTCTCGCATTGTTCTTAAGTTAATTAGATAATTATATTAGGCGTATAACCGCTAAATAGAAAGAGCAAGGTGTCTATATTACTGTTACTAACATTGCTGGGCTTTTTGATTACAGCTTAGAGGGCTTAATCCTTAGGCGTGCCTTTTAGTTATACGCTAAAAAATCGCTCTACGGTTCTCACACTAAACGACCGCTAACTCCCTTAGATAATAATCTAAGTCGTTTACTATCCCTAGAACTAAATCACTTTTCTAATAAAGAGCTATCGGCTTAGCTCCTTAATTTATCCTCCAATCCCATTCTCTCCCGTACTTATTATCTAACATTTTTTAACTTTAGCTCTTATTCTTCAGCGTATTGGGGATAAAAATATTCTTCCTTATATTTACGTTTTATTTGCATTCCTCTCTACTACCGTTTTAACCTTATATATTAGCACCTTGCTATATAATATCGCCCCCTAGTTAGAAATCGTTGCTTTCCTTAATATGTTATTAAAGTCTAAGAGATATAAGCCGCTTATTATAAGCGATCTATTCCCTAATTAAGATTAAAATAATAACCGTCCGTTACTAGAAGATTAACTTATACGTAGGCAAGTTTAGAGTTAGTGCCAGTGATGGCAATAATTAGTTAGTTAGTTACGATTATGTTATATTATATAGGAACATAACCAACCTAATCATAATCGTACCTGCTGATTATGTTACATAGATATAACTATATAATCAACTGCGGAAATAGCGGAAATAAAAAGAGGGAGAGGTAGAGCTTTAAGGGGAGCTCTGGCAAAGCTCTGGGGCGGGTGTATTATCTATACGTGATAACTTACGTGTAGATAACATTACGTGGAGGCCCGTGCCTAAAAGACGCAATCAATATAACTATATAATCAAATCAGAATCACTTTCTTTAATTATATAATAATCGGAATCATGGAACTGATTATAGTTATATAGTTATTGCCATCACTAGTTAGTGCTATTTCCTAAAATAGTAGTTTAGCGGTAAATATAATAAAGAGGGGCGCTTTCTTAAACTCGCCTTAATAATTAAATTAAGAACGGAGCGTATTCTACGCCTTGGTCAAAAAATCGTATCTATAAGATTAAAGGCTATAATTAAGGACTTTAGCCTAACTTTGTCTTAGTATAAACGCTAGATATATTATAACTAAATATCTAATACGTAGTCTGTATCCTCTATATTTATATAAGTCTAACTAGGGTATAAAACTAATAAGAGTTCTTATTCCTTAAACTATACGTTACCGTTAGTCGATGTAATAGATATAGATTTATTAAGTGTATAAGAGTTTAAGGTACTCAATAGGATATTATTTAGGAATTACACCATAAGATAATACAGCGTGTCTTCTTTTAGTGCTCTATTAATAGTCCTATAAACTAGGTTGTAGTTTATAATACTAGTTTACTACTTAATTAACAAGAGGTATTTTAGATGCTACTTAAGGACGATTAGAACGTTGTGGTTCTAAATAGTAGTGCGTAGCTATATATAATGTTAATTTATAGGCGTATCTAATAGAAATGTCTAGTTATCGCTAAGCTTCTTATGCTATTAAGGAATAAAGATTTAACAGGTATAGCTGTATAAGATACTCTTAATAGCACCAGGGCTGCTATTATAAAAGGGAAAAAAGTTCGAATTGCTACTATACTATATAGTGATGTTACTTACCGGTTTATAACTAAGTAAATAGGCGACTATATAACGGAAGGAGAGAGGAATTCAATTGGAGTTATTATTAGGATGGCTTGTAGAGAATGTAATCTTAATTAAGAGGCTTGGGGAAACTGTCTAGGGGGCTATTTAGAAGCAAAGCCTGCCGTTTTTATTACTAAGAATAGAACTAGGAGACTTAAGGCTGCCATAGTAGGGGTTACTACTGTCGCAATATCTATAATTAAGTAGGTTCTAACCGCACCGAGGAGAAACGCCCATTATAATTTGCTTTAAATCCTATATTAAATAGTTTCTCGCACTATATATAAGCCTTTAGGATGGATTGGTTACCTTTTTAGCACCTTATAGATATTCTTAAGTGTATCTCCTAAGATAGATATATCTTGCGCATAGGAGGCTAACGCATTTACCCCATTTATGTCTTTTTTTCTTTTTTTCATAGTCTAGTTCGACCAAATGCCCTAGAATGCCGCACTTAAACGTTCTAGCGGCCCTTATTATCCTATAATTAATCTATATATAATATCCTTTCCAAACGGCCTTAAGGAGGCCTTCTAACATTGCTTCCTCTATCTTGCCTATCTATTTTAAACGCGTATTCCTAAGCCCTGTGGGCGTTATAGGCGTCGCGGTAACTCTACTCTAGCTTATATAGGAGGTGGGTAAAGATATAGGAAACGTCAATTATAGAGAGGGCGTTAGCTAAGAAGGAGGCTCTATTATTATACTAAGGTAGGGAGTTATAATAGAGGCCTAGTGGTAGAGAGGGGCTTATTTAAATAGCTTACTAACGTTAATTATAAAGTTAAATATGGAGCTTTATTCTGGAGCTGTAACTAAATAATTAACTTAATTATAGATTTAAACGAGCTATGGTAGTTATAATGGAACCTTATAGCAAGTACTACGGTGGGCTCGTTATTAGGCTAGGTGTATAGGTAATACAAATTAAAGTTAACAACGTAATAATAACTGGTGGAGTAGTTGCCTAATAGATTAACTCTAATTATATTCTAAGAATTACTATAAAGAAAGAACTATCTAGAGTAGGGACTATAGTCCTTTAAATATATAATCGTACTCCTAGGAAACCCTCCTTATATATAATATACGTATTATATATAAAGTACGTAAGTTCCTCTTATTCCTCTTGTTTAATATATAGTATATTATATAACTTACTTACTATTTCTCATTATATAGTTCTACCGGTTTTATCCTAGACTATACCTATATTAACTAACTAGCTTCTTTTAACTTTTCCCTAAGTAGTTATAATATTATACTTAAAGCGTCTATAATACTATCTCCCTCCTTTCTATCTTTGTCCTTAAAGATTCTAAATATCTTTAAGTTGTTTACTAGAGGTATAATATCCATCTAATTAATCTAGTTAATATTATTACTTATTATACCTAAAGCATCCTCTTCTTTATACGCGCAACATTATACCCGCACTATGGCTGCTATATTATCGCTTAGTAAAATAATACTATTTCCTTATTCTTGTTATACGAAAAAAGGGTTAGTTTATATTACGTTGGCGAGTCCTTCGTCTTAGCAACCTTCCTTTTACTTAAAGTGCAC
>Ga0307515_10018928_pt1 | contig 12431 bp, 2 predicted proteins | sample 17_EM_MG_FD_194513 | JGI IMG/M metagenome (GOLD analysis project Ga0307515, IMG submission 194513) | Populus trichocarpa ectomycorrhiza microbial communities from riparian zone in the Pacific Northwest, United States - 17_EM | ecosystem: Host-associated > Plants > Roots > Unclassified | place...
GTTTCTCTCAAGCACGCATGGACAAACGTGGCATATTTTTTTGATAAACAAATAAAATTGATTTGTTTATGATAATGTTTTTTAATCTGGCTCACAAAACAGTACAGGGCATCTCATCTAATATTTTGCGGTGGCATAATGTTGGGGCTGGCTTGTGGCTTTTATGATAAAAACGGTCAATATTGAATAGAGATATAATATAAAATTATTAATGAGATATTACTCATATATTTTTATTTTTTCTAATTAAAATTATAATTTTTATATAAAATAATATAAGTTTGTACCAGTTTTAATATTAAAAGATTTTACTTGAGAAGCATATTATAAAAATAAAAAATTTATTAATGAGATCTCATCGAATAATATAATATTCGTGATTAAAATAAATTCTTTTACAGTTTTATTTTTTATTTTTATGGAAGACATTTTCTTATCAGCTTTTATATATATAAACTAATTGTTTTGAACAATTTAAAAAATGGAAACCACTCACATGGATTGATTTGGTATATTTAGATAAAATGAATTTATGTTAGTGTTTGTTTGAAGAATGAAACTAAAAAAAAAGAAAAATGAGTATATCTCTTTAACCACGAGATAAAGAAAAAGAATTGTGTTAGAATTATAATCGAATCCAAGCATATTAGGTGTTACAACTAGCTAAATTCACATTAATTTGGGCTATTACTGAATTTAAATATATAAAGCATGACAACTCATAATATCTATACCCATTACTTAAGTTATCTTCATGTTAAGGGTTTAGATTTTTTTTCACAAAATATCATAAAGAACCGGTGGCTGAACTGTCAAACCGACAGTTGAATCTATAAATCAATATTCTGGAAATATTGTGCTCATCAACTTCTCCTTCTCTCAACCCAAAGAAAAGGAAAAGAAAGAAAGAAAGGGAAGGCTAAAGGCCTGCCACCAGTACCATACGCTTCAAATACATAATGGTGGATATGTGCTCTGTCCATATAGCTCAACAAATACAGCTCGAATGACCATGTGGCATGTGCAATCTTGAATAATGAGAGGGGCAACTGCTGCTCCGATTACTTTTATATTTATCTGTTAGGTTTGTATAATTTTATTTTTTTCATTATTGCTTTCGATCTTTTCTTTTATATGTTCACCACTTTAGATTTTTTATTTTTTCATCTCTCTCTCTTTTTTTTTGCACGACAATTCAAATAAGCACATTAGAAGAAATATTTTAAAAATGAACAATGTAGAGTATTCATTTTTATTGTTCATGTGAGCAGTAAAAATATTCAATTTTTTTTTATTTTTAATTGTGTTTTATTCTAAAAACTAGTGTTTAATATTATTCAATTACGCTATACAAATTAAAAGAAGATCGCATGATGATGTAACATTTATAAAATTTGATCGTAATCTCAATTTTGTTCATGGTGATATTTTTATTGATTTTGTTGCACGCTTAAAAAACCATGAAAATTGTAATCCTTGTCGGATCAATTTCGTACGTGATGGAATTGTAGATAGTTTAATGGAATAATAAAAAATATTTTATATAAAATATTATTTATTTCATGATATAATAACAGTAGTTAAATCTATACTATTTAAATTAAAAACCATCAACATTAATATATATCTTTTTTTAGTTATTTTATAACCTCAATTTAAAAAGTATTCTTAACCAAACACATTAAATTACTTTTTATTCAATTTCAATTTCAATTATAGTTTTAACCAAACATATATAAATACCAATCAACCTTAATCAAAATATTTTTTATAAAACAACTTTTTTTTATCTGAGGTGATCCGCTTTGTCTGCTCTTTGTCCTGCTCTTGCATTCCTCGTAGCAGGCTCCGTTGTTCATAGCTTTCCTGGAGCTTGGTTTTCCTCCAGTTTAGACAGCTTATTGTTTTTCGTCTTTCTTTTTTGTGTGATGTTATGTTAGGTTTTCTTGTGATGGCAGAACAAACTTATGTTCTAATTAATTATATCAGCTCCTTTCAATATATATATATATATATATATATATATATATATATATATAATGGAGAAGGAGCAGAAAGCAAGCATGCAAATAGATTCAAACAAGTAATGCCATGACATGAGGAGCGAGGACCCAGATTTAAGCGAATAACACGAGAGGAGACAAACTTTGCAAGATCAACGTCGATTGTCTGCGCAAATCTTATTTGATTTGCGAGTTTTGTCCTAAATCGATCAACCTAACTATATATTAGTAATACTAATGGTTGAAAAACTCTGATACCAATTATTAAAGATTAAAACATATAATTTTTTAACATCTCTTGTCTTAGTAATTGATATTACCTTTAACTATTATAATTTAATAAGAATTTTATGATGGTCACAAGAGCAAACATGTCTGCATATGATGATCACGTCAATTTTAGAGTTAATGTTGTGCTAATTAACCTGCTCATAATTAATTGATAGCGTTTCAATCTTATGACGAGGGACGGATTAACAATGATGGAAAACACTATACACGTAAAATATGTAAATATATTATAAGATAAAAGATAAGATGAAACAAACAAGGATTCTAAACGTAAAAAAAATATTAAAATCGTTGTCATATCTCAACAATCCCTCTCTACGCAATTTTGTTTTTTCATTTATGGATCATTTGAGATAGTTTCTTTTTTTTTTTTTTGGGTTTTATGGAGTTTTCCCTTGGTTTTTAGCTTGGCAGTTCTGTTTGTGTGGAGGCAAAGCTGCATCCTATGGTTGCTGCTATGTTCTTGTGGGTTTCTTGCCCTTTTCCTCTTCGTTTGTTTCATTTGCTAGAACTGTGTGATTTGTATCTTCTCTTTCCCGCTATCTTTTGGCGTTTTTTAATGCAATTCTCTTGACAAATATATCTAGCGCGCAGGGCAACACAAGGAGATGATAGCTCTCTTCAAGTGCAAATTAAATGTATTTTTATATAACTCCGTAACTTGGGCTATCAAGTACGTAGCTAAATAAATATATAGGTTTGACGTTGGTGCCCAATCAGACAACAAAACCTTGTTTGGGTCGGCAAAGTTGGATAGATGGCTATGATAAATATCATGATATAAAGATGGCGCAACGCGCGCGATTCATTTTCAACAACAATTATTTTTTCATTGATCACATGCATACGTATTTAAATACACGAGCAACGGTTGCACGAGTTACGAAGCAGCCTACCTGTTAGGGCAATTCTATATTAATTTTCACTTTCTATTATTTATTCTGAAATGCTTCCCCTATTTTTATATCATTTGTGCGGTGTATATATTTTTCAAAAATATTTTTAACTATTATATATATATATATATATATATATATATATTAAAAAATTAAAATTATAATTAAAAATGGCAGATCACTAGTGTGGTTGAATTCGGAGAGGGTTATATCATCACAATGGGATGCTGTTAATATCATAGCCGCCCTAATTAATTACGTGGGGCAAAATTAATGGCTATACAAGTTGGCCACATCAATGAATCCGTTCAAAATTTAATTATTTACACCACTATTATTGGGTCCGATGGAGGGCTGTATCTAGGCAAGTCGTTAGTGTCAAGTGCTATGATTCGATAATAAATTAAGGTGGCTCAAGTTTCTGTGGTCTAAAGCGTTTTTTTTTAAAATTATTTATTATTTTATTTTTAAAAATTATTTATATATGATGATATTAAAAACAAATTTTAAAAAGCTAAAAAATTATTATTTTAAAATAAAAAATATTTTAAAAAGTACGGAAAAGATTTGAACTTTCAACCCGTCACATGCATGAACCATATTATATTATTATAGTACGAAAGATAATTAGCTGTGTGTAATATTTAATCATTTCAAGGAACATAATTTTACTTTTATTCTAGTTAATTAATAGGATATATCCAAATATAATAAATTATCATCTCCCCGCCACGATAGCGGATGAGATTGAGGTCAACTCAAAATTAAATATCGGTAGGAAATAAACCAAGGAAATAATCTTAGTCATTCTGGATGTTTCTCTCTCTTTTTTTAATACATATTACACAATTCTCGTAATGCTTTTAATCAAGATTTAAAATTCTCATTGTATTCCTATATATATATATATATATATATATATATATGAATGTTGCCCGGACATGCACCTGTATGATGAGGTAACCTTACGTTAAAGTAATTTTTTTTTTTATAAAAAAAAGTCAGGATCGACTTGCGAAGGTGATACCCAATCAAAATCATGTCATGTGCTAAGAAATTTGAGCCACTTTTCTAACTGCAATCGGCAATCAATGACGAATATATATCTCAAGTAGCGTTAGCGTTCCAATTAACCTAGCAAATGCATAAAAAAATTTGGCCTAAGTCAATATGGATTTAAACATGCATGGATGAACTTGCTTATAAATATCGTAGCAGGCTTATTATGCAACAACGGGAAAACAAACTAACCACTTCAAACCCAGCTGGGTGCCAATATCAGTCTCTATACAGTAGCTATTCAAAACCTCCAACCATGCAAAACACAAAACCTCATGCAGCCTTACTAGCCAGCCCCGGCATGGGACATCTCATCCCTGTCCTTGAGCTTGGTAAGCGTCTTGTGACCTACCATGGCTTCCATGTGACCTTATTTGTCGTGGCAACTGATGCCTCCACCACACAATCACTTCTAAAAGAACCATACCCTGATATCAACATTATCACACTTCCTTTAGTTGATATCTCTGGCCTAATCGATCCTGCAGCAACAGTTGTAACAAAACTGGCAGTAATGATGCGTGAGACCTTACCAAGCCTCCGTTCTGCAATCTTGGCGTTGAAGTCTCCACCAACAGCTTTGATTGTCGACTTATTTGGCACCGAGGCATTTGCTGTTGCTGAAGAGTTCAATATGTTAAAATATGTTTTCGACACTTCTAATGCATGGTTTTTTGCAATCACAATATATTTCCCAACCATAGATAGAAATCTGGAAGACAAGCATGTTATTCAAAAACAGCCACTAAGAATTCCAGGTTGCAAGTCGGTTCGGTTCGAAGACACTCTTGGGGCATACTTGGATAGGAATGATCAAATGTACATCGAATACAAACGTATTGGGATTGAGATGCCAATGGCTGATGGGATTTTGATGAACACTTGGGAGGATTTGGAGCCTACTACTCTTGGAGCCTTGAGAGATTTTCAAATGTTAGGACGGGTCGCGAAAGCACCCGTCTATCCAATTGGTCCACTAGCTAGACCGGTTGGACCTTCGGTTCCAAGAAACCAAGTATTGAATTGGCTTGACAACCAACCCAACGAATCTGTGATTTATGTCTCATTCGGGAGTGGTGGTACCTTGTCAACCGAGCAAATGGCAGAGCTGGCTTGGGGGTTGGAGTTGAGCAAACAAAGATTTGTTTGGGTGGTACGTCCACCAATAGATAATGACGCAGCCGGGGCATTTTTTAACCTAGATGATGGATCTGAAGGAATCCCAAGCTTTTTACCGGAAGGGTTTTTGGCCAGAACCCGCGAGGTGGGACTAGTTGTCCCATTGTGGGCGCCACAAGTGGAGATCTTGGCACATCCATCTGTGGGTGGATTTTTGTCACATTGTGGTTGGAACTCAACCTTGGAGAGTATAACCAATGGGGTGCCTATGATTGCGTGGCCGTTATATGCAGAGCAGAAAATGAATGCTACAATTCTTACGGAGGAGCTTGGTGTGGCTGTTCAACCAAAGACTTTGGCATCGGAACGCGTTGTGGTAAGGGCGGAGATAGAGATGATGGTAAGGAAGATCATGGAGGATGAAGAAGGATTTGGAATAAGGAAAAGGGTCAACGAACTTAAGCACAGTGGAGAGAAGGCTTTGAGTAGTAAAGGTGGTTCCTCCTACAATTCACTGTCTCAAATAGCCAAACAGTGTGAGCTCAGCTTGCATTTCCAGAAAGCAAAGGCTCAAGGTGCCTAGGCTGCAAATTTATTTACCCAGGATGTTACTTATTGTTCCATTTAGCCATGTCCTTCTAGCTACCTCCGTAACCATATACTATTAATTTCCAGCTTCAGCTAGTTAAAAAGTGTGTCATGAACCTTTTTCATCTTTTACTGTTGTAATGTGGTACTTGAGGCTGAGTTCTTGTACTTTAGCCTTTCCAAGGTTTTTTTATTTTACAATGAGTGTATTATTTCTTTTTACGTCAAAAAAGTGTTTTTAATTTTTTTAATTTTAAATTAATTTTTTTTATGATTTTAAATCATTTTAATATGTTCATATCAAAAATAAATTTTAAAAAATAAAAATAATTATATTATTTTATTGTATTTCCAAATAAAAAGTAGCAATTACTATAATTCTAAAAACTGCCTATTAAAGTTTATATATGTTGTTCTAGACAGATGATAAATCACTGATCTCGTCTTGGTTGTAACTTGTAATAGTAGTAAGACTCTGCTTGCCCCCTTTTTTGAGTCTGGAGAAAGAATAACCAACGTTTAGCGCGCAAAAGAAGAAAAAGAATATTCAAATTATTCGTTATACCTAAGTAGACACTCAATTGTACTTTAGAACGACATGCATTGAGTAAAAGAAGTCATCTGTAATAATAGACACGCAATTGATTGAGTTTAGAATTTCAACTTGAAAATCAATGGTTCAAATGTCAGTGAGAGCATGAGGGGGAGACTTTGTAGAAAACAGAAATACATCTGCGTTTTCTAACCTAATTTTCCATGCCAATATGCTTCTTAAAATATTTTTATTTAACAATATATTAAAATTATTATTTTTTATTTTTTTAAATTTATTTTTATTATCAACACAACAAACCACACATAAAAATACAAAAAAAAAAAAAAAATTTAAAATAAAAAAACTTCAAAACACCGCTGTGTGTGGTTGCTGACTGGCTAGCTGTTCATCAGTTAATTTTGGACATAACACGGACAGACAGGACTTGATTTCTTGACCAAGGGGATTGCTTCCTTGCTATATATTGTAATTTGTAAAGGTCGCTTTACCTCGTCTGCCACGTTCCAATTTGTACTGCTTGGTTGGGCTTCCACCCTGATTATTATCGAGGAAAACAAGAAAAAGAGCCAATATTGAACCTCAACGTAAACCAAGTTGTAATTATAAAAACAATATTTCAAGGCCAAAATCTTAGGAGGTTTTTTTATTTGAAAACATGTAAAATTTAGTTAAAAAAGCAGTTGCAAAAACATATAAAGTGGAGTTAATATCATGGAGCAAAGAATCAATGACGCAGATAATCACAATTGATTGAAGATCTGATTATTCCGATATAGAATTATGATGCCAAAAGACTTAGATGACGTTTTTAAACGAGCTTTGAAGATCATAAATTATGGCCAATTGGGTTTAATGATAGTGGATTTTATAATGATGCATGGTAGACCAATTAATCAAATTTCTTGTCGTATAGAAGAAAGAGGAATAATCTGAGTAATTGATCAAGATAGTAGAAAACGACTAGATTTCTTTGAAGATCATAAATTATGGCCAATTGGGTTTAATGATAGTGGATTTTATAATGATGCATGGTAGACCAATTAATCAAATTTCTTGTAGTATAGAAGAAAGAGGAATAATCTGAGTAATTGATCAAGATAGTAGAAAACGACTAGATTTTTTTTCTCCACGACTCAAGTGAGAAAGATAACATGCCAATTTGAAGTCATTTGTCCCTACTTCTAGACAGATTGTGTTATTTTATGTGATGGTGCTTCTAGATAGATTTAAACGGTCCATTAATTGTTTCTTCCATTCAAATGTCTCCGATGGCTTTTCTTGCGTGTAAATGGTTGCTCCGTGCATTGGGTCCTTAATTAGTTTCTTCGATCTACATGAATCACGTACTAACGAATTCTTGAAACACGATGTAAGAGGAATAAACGAAGAGTTGAAAAGTAGAGGATAGACGCCAGCTAAATTAGCAATCATCATGCAGAGAAGTATTCAATTCTATATTATTCTTCAACTCATCTTCATCCCACTTGACTGGAGACCTTGGTGGATAGAAACCCTACTAAACAAAGCTTTTGTAATACGTGAAGCTAGAGACAGTTGCTCCAAACTTCTAGCTAGACCCTACCCACATGCTTATGTATGGTGGAGAATAGAAAAGCCTTCACCCCACTATACCACCCCTTTTGTTTATGTGAACTTAGCAATAACTCAAGGACGATAAAGGGACAGTTGAGCTGGACGGAGGCCACCATCGCCATCTGAAGTGAGCTATTAATGTAAGGAGGCTTATGTGTGTTGGTTGGATGAAAACTATAACTAGTTTATTAATATTAGCTCTGTAAACGAAAAAAGTAATGCATGTTCTTGCCTGAGATGCAACTTACGTTTTAAAAACATATTTATGGTGCAAAGCGTTGACAATGCAAGAGAAGTTCTACAGCGCCGCCTTCACTTAGCAGTGGTGCTGCTCCATTGGAATGCCGTAGGACTTATGTAATAGTGGATACAAAAGAATTCGTGAACGTCTTAAAAGAAAAAAAAGGCGAGCAACTGATTTGAGCAGTTGTTCCACTTAGGTTTTTATATATTTTGTTTATTTGTCTTTATTATTTTTGTGCCTCTTTGATGGGTTTGTTATGATGTAGTGGAAATTATAAATGAAAAACATAGGGTTTTTTGGCCTTGGCCAAAATAGCTTTGCTGGTTGCACCGGGCAATACCCCTTGATAAGAAAGTTGACCTTAGGGGCTACATTAATTATACTGTATACCAAATTTTGGCTCTTTATTCGACTCAGAATATATATTGCTTTCAACTGGTTTTTCAAAGTTGCCATCATCCACTATTAAAATGGCTGCAAAAAGACTGGTCAGATGGGCCATTTTGTAGTGGTAGCATGATGGCTGTAAGGGCAATTAATTGGCTATATCTATTCTAAGGTGTAGTATTCTATCATGTTATTACGATGGTGTATGGTTTATTAGTTTAGTGGGGAGAATTAAGAATGTTAAATATCTTTGAAAAATAGTTATCTAAATATTTTTTAGGTAAAAAAAAAGATAATGAATAATAATTAGACGATGCAGTCGTGTAGTTTCGTTTTTTATTGTTAAAAAACTTTGATGTTTTTATAATTTTACTCTTAATTTGAATCAATTAACTTTGTAAAAATTAAATTTGATCTTCTAAAATTTCAAACTTCTCAATTAAGTTTAAAATTTCAAACTTATAATAAAATTAATTTGACCAATTTAAAGTATAATTAAGTCCTTACACCTAATTAAATCCTTTAATTGGACTTAAATTAATTTTTAAACATAATTAAACCTTTAATTTGACCATGATTAAATCAAATTGGCATATTAAAAATTTAATTATGTTCTGTGACTTAATTTTTATGTATATTTGTTCAATAATAATTTAATTTGACATTGAATCTATATTATTTCTTTAGTTTTGGATATAATAGGATACAATTAGGTTTCTAATTTAATCCAAAATTACAGCTTGATTTTTATATATTTTTTAAAATTCTTTTCAGCCTGCTTTTTTTCTTTTTAAATGCCAGTGTCTTTTATTTTTTAATTTTAATTTTATTTTCTTTGATAGTGCATGTGCAACGGTATTTATTTGTCTTGTGATACATGGTTGGAACACGCAGAGTGAATTATAACTGAGCCCTTGCTTGTTCTACAAAAATAATTACTAAATCGTCGTAGCTTTAAGAACTATATATTTAACTCCTATATTTTTTATATTTATTTATAATTTAGTCTCTTTTATATAATTTTGTGATATCTTCTAATTTATTTTATTTATTTTAATTTTTTAAAATGTAATAATGAAAAAATAAACAGGTAAGATGAAGAAATTTGACCATGATAAAAGGTTTCGAATTAAAAAAAACTACTAAATTAAGGATTGTAAACACCGGTCAAGGATTTATTTAATTATTCTAATATTATAGAGATTAGTTAATTAATTATATCTTTTTATAAGTTATAAAGAATGAGTAATAATTAATAACCCTTGCAGTCCAATTTCTATTCCAAATTCACAGAAGTTGACTTTTGAAATCAGCCAATACCCCCAGTTGACGGTCAATCCATCCTGGAAACAATATTAATACCACGGACCGACTCCTTGCTTGTTTACTGGGCACTGACATGATTTATGAATTTCCACACTTTCTAATAATTTATAAAAAAATTATCAAAAAAATTAGAGTGATGTTTTTAAGGTCTCAGTAAAGTTCATAGATAGCCATTTAATTAATCATCACACATTGGAGTCAACAGAATCTGAAACAAGTGTCATAATTGAGTTTTTCTTTTGATTTCCAAGTCTATAAGCATAGAATATTGGCCTTTCATTTTTTAAAACAAGAGAGTAAACTTATTGGTATTTTTTTTTAATTTAATTAAAGATAATAGAGTTTAATTTGAGATTTATGACTATTTGGTAATATAGATATATTCTCGTATCATTTCTATTGCAAAGAAATATTTTAATTTTAAATTTTAAATTATTGAATAAAATCTAAAATATTTTTATATTACTCTTTAATCCTAAATAATTGGAATGATTAGGTTAAAATATTTTTATATTATTCTTTAATCCTAAATTTAATTCAAGTGATTTTATTGGATAATCTATATAGCCGATTAGTTACCTTTAATCCAGTAAAAAATCCTTCTACATAGCAGGTTACGAATATATATTTTCATCACACAAATTCAATAAATTTAATTCAAGTGATTTTATTGGATAACCTAGCCTCTCTTCTAGAGATAGGTAATAAATACCTTAGTCCACAAGCTAAGTCTACTACAGTAGCAAGGAAAAATCCTAGAGGTGCATTTAAATTTTTATTGACTTCAGTCGCGCTGGACAAGCCATTTGATAGTAGATTAATATAACTTAGTCCTTGTAGTTGAAGACAATAATTAAGTAATCCTTATAGTTTTAAAGATTTTATGTTTAAACCCTAAATTTTTAAATTTATTTACACTTTAATATTCTAAGAATTTATGTTCCTTTTCAATTTATTTTGAAAAATAATAAATTAGAAATTGTTAACATCACTCAAGGAGTTATTCTTATTTTTTATTTTATAAGGAATAATTAATTAGTTTTGATAAACTACTAAGATAAAGTTATAATTAACTTTGTTCCTTTTTTTTAACATCACTCAAGAAGTTGTAGCATATCTTTTTTTTTTTCTCTGTTTCTCTAAGTTTATTTCTTTTTTTTTTTCATTATGTTCCTGTATTTTGTTTTGATTATTAATTTTATGATATTTTCAATATATTATCTATGAAAGAAAGTTATAATTCACTCTTTCCATCCTGTTCCAATTTGAAAATGAAGGTGACACCACTGCTCTAATATTTATTTATGGGTCAAGTTGACGTAGCTTGCCCTTTGGGGGGGTTTGTGCTCTGTCTCATGTGGACGTCTAATGTGACTGCTTGGCTAATATACGGTGTATCGGAGGTCATCTTGGAAGCAAATTGAAGTCATTGGCCAGTCACTACCAGAAAATTGATAAATACAAACGGAAATATCGAGGGAATATTTCCGTCGGTAAATTTTCGAGGAATTTTACCGACGGAAATATTCCCTCGGTATATACCGAGGGAATTACCGTGAGAAAAAAAATTAAAACAAAGCAAAAAAAAATGATGACGTGTCATTTTTACCAACGGAATTACCGACGAAACAAATTTCGTTGGTGATTCCGTCGGTAAATTTGCTGGTAAATTGTGAACACTGTTCATCATGTCAAGTACAAAGGGAATCACCGACGGAAAATTCCGTCGGTATTGTCCAGATAGTAAATCACTGACGGATTGAAAAGTCGTCGGTGTTATTTGGCGGTTTTCTGAAAAAATTCAATTAATTTAAAATTTTCATTTAAATATTACAGACGGAATCACCGACGGATTGAAAAATCGTCGGTAATTTTTCGGCGGTTTCTGAAAATTTTTTACGAAATTGAAAATTTAAATTAAATATTACCGATGGAATTACTGACAAAATAATTAAAAAATATTAATATTTAATTATCCGTCGGAATTACCGACAGAATTTTTTTTAAAATGTTTTTCCAAGCATCGGTAAATCCCTCGGTAAATCCCTCGGTAATTCTGTTGGTAATAAAAAAATTATTACCGACGTGTCTGTTCCGTCAGTAAATCCGTCGGTAATTATATTACCGATGGATTTACCGACGGACAAAACATTACCGACGAACGATTCACCGACGGATCATTTCCGTTTTTGATTCCGTCGATAATATAATTACCGATAGAATATGTGTCTTATACCGATAGAAAAATTCTTCCAGTAAAACTATTAAATCTTGTAGTGAGTGCCTATGTCTGACTGTGAAGTTGGATGAGTAATTGAATCTTTAATTTTGATGAGAATTGAGATTGAGAGCTGCAGAATGGTCATGTT
>Ga0307515_10018929_pt1 | contig 12431 bp, 21 predicted proteins | sample 17_EM_MG_FD_194513 | JGI IMG/M metagenome (GOLD analysis project Ga0307515, IMG submission 194513) | Populus trichocarpa ectomycorrhiza microbial communities from riparian zone in the Pacific Northwest, United States - 17_EM | ecosystem: Host-associated > Plants > Roots > Unclassified | place...
GTCGTAACACACCAGCACCCAGCGGAACCTCACAGACAGACTCAACGCGTCGCGTTGTATCCAGCCCCGCATCCGGCATTGCTAGCACTCGCACTCCTCTCAGCGGTCTTGAAAACCTGCCTACCCCAATCCCTAATCCAGAAGCCCACGCGATCATTACAAATCCACTGCGAACGCGAGCTACAGAAAGGAATCAGAGACAGAGGCAGTGGCAATTGGAACCGCAGGTGGTGTCTACACCTCGGTCAGTGGTCCCCGGCAGTCGCAGCATTCATCGATTTGGTCACTCCGACATGACGCGTCTTGTATTTGCAACTGGCAGACTCCTGGAGCTCTACATGTGGAACAGACGGCCGTTTATGAGTGCAAGCGACTTGGAGACGGTGAGTTATGCAACGCGACGCATTTTTTTCTTTTTAATTTTAATCCTACTGTATTCACTCTACTTAGAGTATGACATCAACGTGACGCGTTGCGAAAGCATTAGCTGAAGCCCCACACTGGTAGATAATAGAGACGTACTGGAACACCGCAATGCAGCAAGACAACATTTGGTCCATAGCATTTGAGGCACGCACAAAGGAGATCTTGAAAGAGGTATGCTGAAGCAACGGCCCACGTTGGATATTACACTCTCAAACCGGTACCAGGTTCGCGCACAAGTCGATAATGTCAAATCCCATTTTATTCAATCAGCAAGGGACAATATAGCAGAGCTATATGATCTCCACTGCTTTGAATCCAATGCAGAGCATTTGGAATTCATTGATTCCCTTCTGGCAGACAATAAGTATCTGTTTCCTGTAGCAGAGCATGTGGAAGGTGGTGTACGCGGTCCAAATCCAACGCAGAGAGTGTCGAAAGCTGCTAACAAATGGCCAGCGTCCACTTTACTTCCTGGCGGAAGCAATCCCGCGGCTTGTCTACATCAAATTTTATCATCGGGCGAATAACCACGGTAAGTATGCTGATGGATTATATAATTCCATGATTGATGACAAGGACGGTCATATACCCTTGCCACTGATCATGTTTACCTGCACCGCGTTGCGCCACGCTCTCCTGGAGTGGCAAAAGAACAAAGGCGTTCATCCAAAAGCTTCCAAGTCACAGCTGAAAGCGGACAGACCTGATCGCTTGAACTACTTCAATTACAAGAATGACGGTGGTAAGAATGCATCCTGCTGCGCCGCAATGGGTCGCAAGTCGTTAACCTCGACTGGCATTGCAGACACATATGCATTCTTGATGAATACCTGGAACACACTACTGCAGAGCTACCAATAGAGGGTGTATAACAAAACTCGTGCTACATTCAAGCGTCAGATCCAACAGGCGGAGAACCCAACGCCTGCCGTGGTGATCAACGTGGAAGGAGCGCGTGTTGACAATGCTATTCTTCTTGAATATTTGACCTCCAAAGTGGCGCTTGAGCAGCCTGAGATTGGAAGCACTGACCCAAACATCCCGATACACAACAATTGCATGGATGACGAACTTGATTTCGGGATGCCAGGGGGCAGCGGGGATTGCGAAGATGAAGGCATTGAAAGCGACGTGCATGATGCCATCCCCACCACCAGCCGGTGACGATGGCCCGCGACTCAACTCGAAAGGTTTGACCTGGGCACCAGTGATGTCAACGGGTATGAGGGCTAGGATGGCGACGATGCATATGCGGATGAGAAGGAAGAAGCCTCGCAAGCCGATGATGTATCAACGCAGAATGTGGAGGACTGAGGGCATAGTAGGTTTGACCTGGGAACTGGTGATGTCGACGGGTATGAGTGCGAGGATGGCGACAATGCGGATGCGGATGAGGAGAAATAAGCATCGCAAGCCAATGATGGAACAATGCAGAATGTGGAGGACTAAGGGCATAGTACTAGAGAGTGTAAGGATTAGACTGTATATTTCAGACGTGTAAAATACGATAATGGCAAAGCAAATGCAACGGGAAGCGATGTATCCGAAGCGAAGACTCTATTGCAATATGTGACAAAATCTCAAAGCTAAACATATCTGGGGCGAGTGCGGCATCCGATATATAGCAATAGCGGAGAGGTATAACGTGGCTATCGGCCGAAGAAAGGCATGAACATCGCCAGGCGTGGTGTATACGGCTACAGCATAACTGCAGCCCCTGCGAAGAGCGTAACACACGAGTCGTTCTGATGGTACGTATACCAGGCGCAAAGTACTGTAGGTGAGTATGTAACGCGACCCATCGCCTGAGCGACGGAAAGTGTGTAATTCTCCGTCAGTGGGTACGAGGTTCCGTCAGAGCCATCAGAGCCATCCGGAACACCCGGGTGTTTCACACGGAAACTAGCATTGTTGCTGATGAATTAGACCAGGATGCTTTGATGATCTCTTTGGGATCTGAAATGTATCCTACGGCTGTCATTTGCTTGTTTTGAGAGCGAGATTTCATTCTGTGTAGTACGTAGGTTTTGGCAGCCTTGCCACATCTCCAAAAAGTTGTGGACCTTGGCCATTCTGTGCAATTTTCTTACCTCCACCTCTTTCTTCAATTCCGAGTCATTTTCAGTTTCGGCGGTATCCAATACTGCACAGTTGCCTGTCAATATTCTGTTATTCGCTTGAGGAAACTGCTTTACTACGACTTTTCCCCAAAGCATCTCGCCTGTGGTTATAGACTGTCTCCAGCCAATAACATCTTGCCCAAGGAAATAACTGACCTCCACTCCAACACTATGTGGTATAATTGAGAATATGTTGTGAGCCACATTGGAGAGATCAGCATACTTTGAGTGCGTTTCCTCTTGCTGGCGCCACCAGTTGGTGATTTGGGGTAACCAAAATGTACTGCTAATCTCAATGGGGTCGGAGTGGTAATCATTGACATTTGGATTAACTCGCATCAGCAAAATGTATTTTAGTCACTGGGAGCCTCCAGGAGTGTGTGAGCGGAGGTGGAGTATACAGTTAGAAGCGTCGATTTCAGGAGCAAATCAGGCCCTAGGTGGGCATTCCGGCCGGCCTTCGGAGTAACTGGGATCTCTGATGACTGGTATGGGAGCACCATGGGAGCGGTTGTGATAAGTTTGGGAGCACCTGGAACTGTCGCCCAACCAATGCGGGAATCCCATACTGACTCTGAGAGATGCCTGGGTTTTTAGGGATATTCATTCGAAGGACTGCAGGCGTTATCTGAGATTCTCCGGATTTACTACATGAGTAATAAGAATACCCTCCTGGTATGATCCCTAGATTTTTGTTCATTATCAACTTTTAAATCATACGATAGTACCCAGCATCTCATTCAACATTCTACTGTTTGCATCGCTACATTAAGGAGAATCAAAGCAAATGATGAGTGATTTAAAAATAAAAGCAGATAAACCAGAAACAATAACCCAGCCAAGCAATTGAATGATATCAATCGAACATAGTCTCAATGTCATCCACTGAATCTCCCATCTCATCAGGGCCGACAAACGCAGGAACACACAACTCATCAACGGCGCAAGAAGCTGCAGGCGCTGCTTCTATTTCCGAATGATTCGGGTCTGGCGAGTGGGTGAAATTGAATTCCAATGTCGTTTGGCTTGATTTGTGATATCTAAAGGGTTGGAATTGAGAGGTTAGCTCGCGGTGAATCAAAATGGAGTTTGAAAGGCAATATGATGAATTCACAGGGAAAAGAGGTACGCCACCAGGAAAGGAGGAGTGCCTGATGTGGAGTACAGGGTGGGCAAGTGTTACGCCTTTGGTGTGACAGATGTATTCTGGGATCATACTGGATCATTCGATAATCCTACTATGGATATTCGATCCGGAATCACGAATCATCACTCGGATTTCCGTGTTGGATCAACCTTCCAGATTAGTTCACCAATTAGTCACATTTCCATTACCCGACCTTCACATCAATAGATCAACAACAGTGGTCTGGCCAACTACAAATAAGATGTGTATCACGTTTGGATCGATAGGGTTGTGGGATCTCTATTGTCAATGGTCACTCCTTGTCGGCAGGACATCTTATTCCTAGTCGCCGAGCAAATGACTATTCACTCATACTCCAATGGGTTATTCCTAGAGAGATGAGGTGTCGTAAACATCAGAGCATACGACATCTTGAGATATGCCGAGTCATATAAGAGAAAAGTTAATAACCAATAATCGATATATCAGAGCCCAATCGACCGAATGGACTTATACAAATCAACCCATATTTCAACCACACCTTCTTGGTCTTGGCAAATAGGACTTGGGGCATATGTCCTGAGTGATGCAGGATGCTATCCGTTCAATATATGGCAAACATCAGCAAAAAACATTTTCGTCCGGGCGGAATGGCTGCATCAGAGTGGACGCGCTCCGTCAGAGCCGTCAGAGACGCCCCGGTGGAGGATTACTCCGCGGCCGGTGTCAAGACCACACGTCGAGTTGCATATCGCCCTCTATTCCCAGTTTCGCAGCTTAATCTCGCTGTGTCGGTCTCATATTCTAAACAAACACTCTGGCGTTGTGGCCAACTGTGACCATACGTCGGCATCAGCAAAATGTATTTCAGTCACTGGAAGACTACAGGAGCGTCTGAGAGGATGTGGAGTGCAAAGTTAGATGCGTCAATTTCAGGAGAGTATCAGACCGTAGGAGGGCATTCCTGCCGGCCTTCAGAGTAACTGGGATCTCTGATGACTGGTACAGCAGTACCATGGGAGTGATTGTGATAGGATTGGGAACACCTCGGAGCGCCGGAGAGAACTTTCGGTGTACCTGGGAGTGCCAAGGACAATCCTGGGAGCACCTGGAAGTGCTGGCGACAAGCCTGGGAGCGCCTGCGACAAGTCTGGGGCTGCCGGCGACAAGTCTGGGAGCGCCTAGAATGACAGGAGAGCAGTCTGGGAAAAACAACATTTTCTTTGGGAACACTGCTGGTGCGCCGGGAAATCATAGCTACTACTTATCGTTCAACAATTTTTAGAACTCATGTATTCAGTTTGTATTGTCATCTATGAATCTATGTACTATATAGCTACCCATCTACATGCAGTATATCTGGACAGTGGCTGCAGGCGGTGTTTGAGAGCAATTCGAGGTGCACCTGAAAATGACAATCGAGTGAACTCAGAGATACACTCCGAGGCCATGATCGAGCGAGTTTCGAGATTGACTTGGAGGCGGTAATCGAGCGTATTTGGAGATACACTTGGAGGCCGCGATCGAGCGAGTTAGGAGATGCAATTGGAGGCCGTGATCAAGCGAGTTTGGAGATATGCACTTGGAGGCCACGATTGAGCAAGTTTGGAGGCCATATTCGAGCAAGTTTGGAGATACACTTGGAGGCAACAATCGAGCGAGTTTGGAGATGTACTTGGAGGCCGTAATCGAACCAGTTTGGACGAGTACTTGGAGGCAGTCGATGCACGGCGCACTGGGTGCTGAGATTCTTTTCAACAGTTAGTTAACTCGCAACCGTGGGGCTGTGAGAAGGTGACTTTACCTCTGAGCTCTCATAGAGAGCTGGTTTGATGGCAGTCGATCGTGTAGGGAGGCACGCAGGAAGCTGAATCTCCATTCAGGGGTCAACTCATAATCATGAGAATGAAGGGAAGACAAACTATCTTGGGTAGATGCTGTACTCGGTGTATACAGTACTCGGTGTATTCTGTACTCGGTGTACCCTGTACTCGGTGTATGCTGTACTCGTTGTCAACTCATGATCATGACACGGAGAGATAGAGAGGGATGACTTAACTTCATATTCTGCGATGATGGTAGGGTTGAGGACGAGAAAGAGAGAGATTGTGGATAAGGATGAGAACGATGTGGAGGATACGAGTGGATATGAGAAATTAGGGGTAGGACTTGCCTAATTTGGTTGGGAAGACCTGGGATAGGTGTAATTACACGCCGGATCGGGACTCGTACCTGCCGTATCGGGGATGGTAAATTCACTCGCACACGAAATTCTCTTCAGTCCCAGTTTCTCATGATGATCTGCCCCATCTCTTCCCATCTCTCTCCTTCTCGTCCTCAACTCTACCGTCACCTAAGAATACAAAGTTAAGTCATCCCTCTCTATCTCTGCAAGCCATGAATGAAGAGTTAACACCAAGTACAGCATCCACCGAGTACAGTATACACTGAATTCAGCATACACCAAGTACAGCATACACTGAGTACTGCATATACCGCGTACTGCATCATCCCAAGATTGACTGTCTCCCGCTCCCAGCCAGTCTCTCAGCGGACCAGGTTGTACTCAATTCTCTGCATTCCCACAATAACAAGTCAACCAATGAATAGACTCTCAGCTTCCATCGCACATGCCTCCCAATCTACTGCCTCCAGATTCACCGCCTCCAGATTCACTGCCTCCAAATTGACTACCTCCAGATTGACTGCCGCCAGATTGACCGCCTTCAGATCAATCACTTCCAGATCAACCACCTCCAAGTACTCCTCCAGAAGTCAAGGGTGTTGTTGGGGAGCCCAAAAGCTCTCATGTCAAGTCGGTACTTATGCGGCACGTCCAGACTGGACACGTCCCATATTATTCACGAGGTGTTTATAAGAGATGGAAATGGGGAAATGCAACGCACGCTAGCTCTAATCGATTCCGGCGCGACGAGCATCTTTATGTCACCAAGACTGCGCAAATGGCTTGGTCTAGTGGACGATCCAGCATACGTTACGACTCTAGGCCTCAATGGCCAAGTAATGGCTCACGCAAGCTACAGTCGAAAAACGGCATTCACAGTTCAGTATATGGAGCACTTATCACTGGTTTGAGAATCGGAGGTGCTAGTTGTGCCCATGCGGGCTTACGACTTGGTTTTGGGATTGCCTTGGTTCCAGTCCAGGAATCCTGGCGTCAATTGGCAACGCGGTTGACTTTTGGCTCTGCGAACCCCAGGGGGAGCGGAAGTGGTGGCAGTGGACCGGGTAGACCATCAGGAATGCCTCGGGAATGTAGCAGGATCTACGGCTAGGGAGGAGGCCTGTTCCGAAGGAGGCGGCGGTATCCCAGATATTCAAATTCTCGGAGCAACTGCCCTTGACGATCTACTGGCCAGTGAGCAGGATCGTCGGGACATTCTTCCTAAGAGTGGGAGATTGTACAGGGCTGCTGGGAACAACCGTGGAAGGAATCACTGATGGTGAGCGAGATAGGCCCCAGGCGCTGGACAGGCGAGCAGAGAGCAGAGGCGGCAATGGTCAGAAAGAGGTTCCCAAGGGTATACTCGTGTAAACGTTGCTGGCTTGCTGGGACACGAAGGGAGTACTGGACAGCGGGGCTTAGCCCTATTGTGGCGAACCGTTTTAAATCCGGGCTCCTGGATATTCCTCCTTACCGCTCCATATCTACTGTGAATTGAGTACTAACGTGTGCAGATGGAGCCGGCACAACGACAAAGATGAGGCCTACAGATGATGGAGGACATATCCCGGCTACATACGGAGAATTTGTGGAGGTTTTCAGCAAGGATAAGGTGGAGACACTCCCACCGCATCGGTCAACCGACCATGCAATTGACCTGGAGCCCGGCTATAACTTGCCATATGGGCGGATTTACAACCTATCTGAGTTCGAGTTGAGGATGTTAAAGGCTTACATTGAGGCAAACCTAGCCAAGGGGTTTATTCAGTGATCATCATCGCCGGTGGCAGCGCCAAAACTCTTTGCAAAAAAGAAAGACGGAGGGTTAAGGCTTTGGGTGGACAACTACGCGCTCAATCTGGCGACGAATACAAGACGGCGTTTCGAACTTTTTATGGCCAATTGGAGTACCGGGTCATGCCATTCGGCCTAACAAACGGACCGGCTACGTTCCAGTTCTATATCGATGATTGCCTACGGCCATACATCCACGACTTCACAGTATGCTATCTCGACGACATACTCATCTATTCGACAAACAAGAAAGAGCATGCGGAGCATGTGCGCCAAGTGCTGCAGCGACGTGAGGAATTCAGCCTCTATTGCAAAGCCGAAAAGTGCCAATTTGGAGTTTTGGAAGTCGGTTTTCTGTGGTTTGTTATCTCTCCTGAAGAAGTTGGCATGGAATCGGACCGGATCTCCACAATCGAGGACTGGCCAACACCACAGTCAATTAGGGATGTCCAGGTGCTCCTCGGATTCACAAACTTCTACCGAAGGTTCATCCGGAAATATGCCAAGGTGACTCTTCCACTTACAGAACTACTAAAGAAGACAAATAAGGCTGGCGAGCCACCGAAAGACAAACCTCGACGCCCGAAGTCAGAAAACTGTGGGAAAGTCAAATGGGAATGGACGCGGCAAGCCGAATTGGCATTCCAGAAATTGAAATGTACCTTCACGGAGGCACCGATCCTCCAGCATTTCGATCCGGCCAAGCTGAGCATTCTCCAAATGGATGCGAGTTGAATCACGATTGCGGGCATTCTCAATCAGTACAATGTTTTCGGGGTTCTCCGGCCAGTCAATTTTCACTCCCGGAAGTGTTCTCCGGCCGAACAGAATTACAACATTTATGATCGGGCGCTATTCGCCATTGTGGAAACACTAAAACAGTGGCGGCATTACCTCGAGGGCGCCAATTACAAGGTCTTAATTCGGTGCGACCACAAGAATCTCAAATACTTCCAGACATCCAGAGTACTCTCCAGAAGTCAAGCCAGGTGGTCGGAAATACTTTCGGCTTACGACTTTGTCATCGAGCACCTGGAAGGCAGCAATAACCCAGCCGATGGCCCATCCAGACAGCCCGACTACGAGATTGGCTACAAAAGGCCTGTGGCACGACTATTGGCAACCGTCCCAGTGGAACCATACGACGAGCTCATTCCAGCAATTATCGTGGCCCCGGCTTCCGACTCTTTGGCTGTTGACATCTCGGCGAAGATTGTCGACCAACCAATGATAGACGGCACAGATGCCGCCAAAGAGGAGAGCCAATGGAAAGTCGTCGCGGGAGTCTTGACTTACGAGTGGAGGATATACATTCCAGCAACCGATTCTCTACGCGGGAAAGTGATAAGTCTATTCCATGACAACCCTGATTCCGGTCATTTTGGAGCTCTTGAGACTACTGAGCTGGTATCTAGGGATTTCTACTGGCCAGCAATGGACTCGCGTGTACATAAGTATGTCAGTGGCTGCGAAGTATGCCACCGAATGAAAGCACCTCAGCATGCCAGGCACAGGATCAACATGCCCTTGGAGACACCATCACGGCCATGCGAAGGCCTCACGATGGGCTTCGTCACTGACTTGCAAGAGTCAACAGCATCAGGCTGCACCGGGATTCTCATCATCGTGGACTGACTGACAACGATGGCAATCTACTTACCATGCCGAAAGGATATTGACTAGCCGGAATTGGCCCGGCTCTTCTTTGAACACGTCATCTGCAAGCGAGGCGTCCCGGACAACATAGTTACAGATCACGGCGCCCAGTTTACAAGCCAATTCTGGACGCAGGTATGTTCTCACTTGAGTACTAACCATCGGCTCTCGACAGCCTTCCATCCACAGATGGACGGGCAGATGGAGCGTCAAAACCAGACATTGGAGCAGTATCTCCGGGCTTTCTGCAACTATGAGCAGGACAATTGGGTCAAACTCTTGCCGCTAGCCGAATTCACTTACAATTACGCGATACACGCGTCTACAAGGATGACTCCATTCTGGGCGAATTACCACTACCATCCGGTGATGCAGTTTAAGGCCCCGAAGCGACCATCTAGCCTGAATTCGGAAATCCAAGCAGACACGTTCGCAGCTGGCTTGGAGGAGACTCACCAAACCCTCCGAGAGAACTTGCAGGAGGCTCAAGCCAATCAGACGAAATACGCCGGCGGCAAAGAGGTTATTTTCGAGATTGGAGATAAGGTCTGGCGTTCAACACAGCACTTCCGGACGACAAGACCGTCAAAGAAGTTGGATTACAAACGGACAGGACCGTACACGGTAAGTAACGTCATCAATAAGAATGCGTACCAATTAGACCTTCCGTATATGATCCGGAAGCACAATGTTTTCCACGTCTCTTTGCTCGACCACTATACACCTCCTATCACCGGCCAGCTGCCATCTGAACCGCAGCCGACGGTCATCGACAACTCTGACGAATGGGAAGTCGACCGGATCCTCGACTCTCAGCGATGCTACCGGAAGCTCCATGATCTCGTACAGTCGGCGGGTTACAGTTACGTACGGACTAGCTAGGAACCTGCGGAGAATCTCGGGAATGGGCAAGAGTTGGTAAACGAGTTTCACTGAGAACATTCGAGGAAGCCTCGACCATGATTCGACTTGGAGGAGGGGAATTGGACGTTTTTACGGGGGTTCTACTTGCTTACTTTCTTATGGATCTTGGCCCAGTACAAATGGCGTCCGCACGGGTTTTTACCACCTCCGGTGACAAGTCAAGTGGAGGTGGAGTTTCCCCGTGCACCGAATCCGCTGTGAGGCTTCTCATAGGGCACTAATCGGTTGTGGGACTTGCTAAGTCGTGCGGAGGCGTATGCATTGGTTTTGTTTCTTGTTGTGGGGTTTCTCTTATTATATATACATATGTGGCAGCCCAGGGGGTCTGCTCCTAAAGGGGGGGATGATGTAATGGCACTCATGATTAGGTTCTCGCCAATGGCACGAGACGTATCCAGGGCTGGGTAACGGCCAACCCTATATAGACGACTCGCAATTGCTCTGAGATCGCTAGCGATAATCTTACCTATCAACTACTCTATCATATTACCACATCCACGTGTGCAACCGTATCTTCTCATATACTCTCATACGCGGCCATATACGGATATACGGCCTTACAGGGGCTCCAAAATTTGACTATTCTATAAGTCAAATCTCGTAGCATCCTGAATGCACCTCCATAACTGCAGGTGCTTTCAGGAGCACCTGAGAATGCTCTTGCAGAGTCTGAGAGCACTTTGCTTAGCTCCAGGGGGGTCTGGGAGCGTCTAGAAGTACTTAGAAGCACTGGTGAGGTCGCCAGGAGTGTCTGGGAGGATTGTGTGTTGCTTCCAGACCGATTTACATTTTGCTGATGAAACATGCCTGCCGACAAGCGACTGCAATTTCAGAACTGCCTATCCGATGCTGAGATAGAAGCCACGACCTGGAGCTTGGCTGATATGGAGTGCGTCACTATCCAGCTGGACAGAGAGATTTATGGCATCACCTCGAATAAACAGAAGCAGTTAAAGAAGGAATTCTCCATCCGCATGATTGAGTTTGAAGCTTGGTGGGAGACAATCAGGATTCAGGCGCTCTGGAAAACCATTGAACAGCGCATAATCCATTTTGGATATCCAAAGATGCATCTAGTGAGCCATATATCAGAGTCAATTCACCAAATGGGTTCCGGGGACAATTTTACCACCGATATTTCTGAACAGCTACATATAGCCAATGTGAAAGAGGCATATTAATCTAGCAACAAAGTCAATTACATTCGACACATGCTTAAGCATGATGACCAGTGTACCAGTCTTCACTATATGGAGGAGACACTATTGTTGCTTGCACTTGAAGGCTAGTATGATGTTAACTCTTCAGAAATATTGAACCTACTGTCCACTGCCGATAAACGGCGAAGTACACGCAGCACCCATCTGTTCTGTCTCCAAACTTTTCCGGACGAGCCCTTTATCAGCCGTGTATCACAGCAGGTATATCATTTGAGAGAAACACATGTCCACGCAGTGTGCAGAAGTATTAACTTAACCTCACTCAGAGATGCATCAGAAGATTTCGGAATTCCCAACTTTGGTCTGCTATTCCGCGCTCAAATTGAAGAGGACTGGGGACCCAAAGTTTGTGGACTTGTGCTCGGATATGATCAGAATGTACTCATTGCCAGTATATTTATCAAACTCCAGAATCGGGTGTTGTACTACTGTCAACCATTTCACAACCCTACTCCTGTTGAGCATCTGGGATAGTGTTAGCAACGGGTCCAGGTAACCCACCAGCGGTCCGGGTTTGGACCGCAAAAACAGGTCGGTTCGGTTCTTGAACCGGCCAAAACCCGACCCGCAGACTCTTGGCAGGCCAAACCCGGACCCGTACCCGTCAACCCACGGGTTTCGCCGGGTTTGGCTAGACCCGTCGGTTCCAATCTCCGGTTCTGCGTTTCGGGTTTCACATTGATGGTCGCATTCAGATATGCGACTGTTAATCGTAAAATATTGACCATGGTACGTCACAGTTCGTTTTCGATGTATTAGCCGCCTTGATGTGCAAAACAAGAATACTCAAGCGCCCAACTACATCCTGAAAATGAGCGTCAACAGAGCATCAACGATATTTGGTCTTGCATCTTCGGTAATATGAGTGGTGCGTGATCACAAACATCCATAAAGAAGGATATGACAGCCTTTATAGGCATATATGTATGGGATATTCTAGCCACATCCCCCGGGACAGTAACAACTTATTTCATTTACAG
>Ga0307515_10018930_pt1 | contig 12430 bp, 18 predicted proteins | sample 17_EM_MG_FD_194513 | JGI IMG/M metagenome (GOLD analysis project Ga0307515, IMG submission 194513) | Populus trichocarpa ectomycorrhiza microbial communities from riparian zone in the Pacific Northwest, United States - 17_EM | ecosystem: Host-associated > Plants > Roots > Unclassified | place...
CTTTGCATTTTGCATTTTGCAAAAATGGTCGATTTAGATAGGAACCAACTCCGTCAACGCCAAAAGTTTTGCATTATGGGAATTTTGCATTATGACCTTATGCATTATTAGCGTTTCAACTGTATATTCACTACCTAAAAGGGACATACGGCACTTCTCCATTGCCGAGTTCCTTTCAGTGAGGCTCATCAAACCTCCGAGAACTCTGCGAGTGAGAACTCCGCGAGACGCTACGAGGAGGGGGGTCTTGGGCCTGGGCATCGAGACGATTGTCATCCACAACCCATTGGTTACCCGCCTCTTCGTCGCGGGTCCTCCCCTCCCTTTCCTCTTCCTCCACCTCAATCTCCACAGGAGACATAACCTCTGTAGGCTCTTCGTCAAACTCTGCCGAGTCCCCTTGCCGCCCCGCCCTCTCCAGTGCGTCCTTCTCGGCGAGGAGGAGAGTCAGGCGCTCGGCCTTGTTCACCAGTCGTTGAACGGTGGTATCCAAATGGAGCATCACGAGCGCCTTCGTCGTCGCTTCGTCCTGTAAAACCTTCGTTCGCGTCGCCTCGTTTATGTTCTGCTGGTCCATCGCCTCCTGCAACACTCGTTCCAACCCTGGCGGGTGTTTATCGCCGTGACCCTGACTGGAGTCCCCGACATATCGAATATAGACTTGGAAATCCCGTGCATCTTGAACGATAAGCTCCGGAAGACCCGTGAGCTCTTGGCGGACACCCTCGAGGGCCTCTATTCGCTCTTCGACAGCTAAGTTGACCGTGTCCGTGGTGAGACGGCGGTGGTGGTCCCTCTCGTTATCAGCATCAGTGTTACTGCGAGTGAACGAACTCGTTTCTCTAAGGCCTTTGATCTGCTTGTCAAGAAGATCGTGATGCACTATCATGGAGTAGCGGGATAGGTATGCCTCTGCAAGGACCGAAATAAGGACAGTCATCGCGGCGACGGAAGCGATTGCCCAAAACACAAAGACCGCTCGTCCCGCGGGTGACTTGGGCGTGAGGTCTCCATAACCAATTGTGCTGAAGGCCACAAAGCCTGGGCTGGTTATCAGCCCCTTGAAAATACGGAAATGTCAGAGTAACTCACAAAAATATATTGCAGTGCCAAAACCCCACTCCTCTGTGGCCATGAAGATGGCCCCACCAATCAACCAAAGTGCTGTAAAGAGGCCTAATGCAACCCACAACTTGGCTCTAAATTCTTTTTTCTCTTCCTTGGCCATTTCTTCTCTGAATTTTGTGTATGCTGCTGCTTCCCTTTCAGCAGCAGCCTTACCATCCGAAGCTTCTGTCCTCACGGCAGCATCGTTGGTGGTGGTCATGCCCATTCCCGCGTGGGCAAAAGCAACTGCGTGGGCGATAGAGGCAAATTGGGGGTTGCGGGACTCCCGCTTCGCGCGAGCAGTCTCTCGCTGGTAGAGACGCCTGCGTGTGCGCATCAGATGTCGGCGACGGCGGTAGCTCTGCTCGAAAGATTCGACAATGGTGCTGCGCGCGACAGCAATGAAGAGACCGGTGTTTAAGATACCTGACAGGATTCAGTCGTATTCGCGAGGTGAATATCAGTAGTACAACTGACCGATGGTGTTGTAAAAGACTGAAAACACCTTGGCACCTGTAGTAATTGGGGCGATGTCGCCAAATCCGATGGTGAAGCTTGACACGACAGAGAAATAAAGGGTATCGAGGTACCTTGGAAGTAAATGAGTTCTAGTACCTCAGGTAGTGCATACGGCGCACTCGAGGTCCAGTAAGTAGCAATAGATAAGTGCGCCAATGGCCAGGTCGGCAAGCAAGACCATGAAAACAATGACAGCACTCCTTTGCTTTCGTGTGAGTCCGCTCCCGGACTTTGCAAAGTTGGGGGTGAGATAATAGTCGAGAAGGAGAGTAATGGTTGTGGTCACAGAGGCTATTGTTGAACAAACTGTCATCCAGAACGCTTGGGAGTAGGTGAAACCATCGTCGAATCTATGGACGATACCAAATGTGGTGACCACAGAGATGTTTATGATATCATGAACAAAAAGGCACACGATGGCTGCTATCGTCATGCCGTAAATCCGTCGCTCTAAGAAGCGAATGATCAAACCTAATGTGTCCACCGTTATAGAGAGGACGGTTTGGGATGAGGGTTGAGCTTGTACTCACAGATATTTGCGATGACGGCGAGGGTTATCGATATGGCCATAGCAGCATAGAGAACTGGTGGGTTTTCCCGGGTCTCGACGGTTACAAATCCGTAGGTCCGAATGTACCATTGGCTTGTCAGACCAGGAACTGAGAGATGTCTGTATGAGTTTGGGTGCGGAGAGTATAATGGAGACCCACTTTCAAGGAGAATGGCAAAAGGGATGATGAGGCCGCTCAGGATGGGCAAATACCTGACAGGAAGGGGTTGAACAAAGGGAATTGGGTGCGGAGGAACTGAAGAGGCGCACCGGTAATTTGGGATATATCCCTCTTGAAGGGTCTTATCTTCAGCGAAGAAGAAACGTTTTGTAGCTGCTAGCGCGCGAACGAGGGCTGATGGCCTTGATGGACGGCTGCCGTCATGTTGGAGGCCGTGGGAACGAGGCCAGCCGCGTAGGCTCAAATTGACGGGTGGAGGGTCAGCTATCGATAGTTGCTCGTTTCGCGTAGTTGCGGTTGGGGTCGGCCCGCGTTCGCGTTCGCGTTTGGGCTCCTCCAAGCCCAAGTGACTATTGTCTTGGTCAACTTTTGTTGGCGATTTTTCTGCCAATGGGTTAATAAGCCGTAGAGACGCCATAAATCGAGCGTGTGGCGCGTCGAGAGTGGTAGCGGCAGGAGTAGTAGTCGTTTGTGGGGTTGAAGTTAGAGGGCCCGTGATTCAATTTAATTTTAGCCAGTGGCCGAGATAACGAACTTGATAGAGGTATATATATATGTGGGTGTGCTGTATACTGTATGCTGTATACTGTATACTATATGCTATATGCTGTAAGCTGTACACCGTGTGCCATATTCCGACGTTAGTAGGCTATATACATGACCGATGATTCGCAGATTCGCAGAGATGTGACTAGGTAAATTCGATTCGAAGTGGAATTGAATTACTACCTTATCACATTGCATTTGTTATGATCATGTATATCCACGGCCCAAAGAGGTATGTTAGGAGTAAAGGAATGATTGCGGGCATCATGGGAGACACCGAGGAGGTCATAGGCGCTGGGGAGTTCTGTTGACATTGGTACTATGCCCGAATTAAGGAGTTCTTGTGCTGATTTGAAAGGTGCGAAGGATCGAAGAGCTTAGGTGCCTAGTTTACTGTCAGGTCGTATCAACCGTGATCTGTAAAGGTACTTATATCGGGATCGGATTGTACACAGCCCCCAGACCGCCACAGCCGAGTCACCTCGTATCTAGGCCGCCAAAGCCGAAAGAATTTACCATAGATCCCTTCCATGTCCTTCTCTACTCCCTCGACGCCCTCGGCAGCCTCAAACGGCTCTGTGAGCCCCCTTAGAGCACACACACCGTCTACACCCCCAAACCTTCACCAAAACAGCACCGATCCCGACGCACCCTGGATAGTCCAAAAGTTTGGTGGCACGAGCGTCGGCAAATTCGCAGCCAAGATTGCCGGAGATGTAGTCTCGTACGCAATTTAATCCATCTCATAGATGTGGCCGAAGATTCAGACTCATGCTACTCAATAGCGGTTACCTCGATAACTACAAAGTGGCCGTAGTATGTTCCGCCAGGTCGGGTTCCACCAAAGCTCTAGGTACAACAAATCTCCTATTAAGAGCAGCATCGGAAGCTCTCAACCGCTCCCTCGTTCCTTCTAACCATGCCATGCCTGGGATTCATACCCCATTCACAAGTTGTGCCCAGTCGCCCGAATCCTTGTCACCGTCATTAAGCCCGCTTCTCCGAAGGAGCTCAGGCAGCCATGGCTCTCCACCGGGTCTTTCCTTACCGTCAACTCCGCAGTTGGTACCATTCGGTCCGACCGTTGACCTTATTCGGACCGAGCACCTCACGGCTGCTCGATCACTCATCCGAGACCAAATACTCTTGAAGGAGTTGGAGCAAGACATCAACAAGGACTGCGAGGGTTTGCGGACATTCTTGTTTGCCGCCCAGGTCATCGATGAGATTTCCCCCCGCTCCAAGGACAGTATAGTGGGAATTGGTGAGCGGTTGGCTTGCAGGCTCATTGCAGCTGCACTAAGAGATCGAGTAAGTCCTTTTGACGGTTCCTCTCCTCGATCTCAATTTTTGCAAACAGGGTATCGACAGCGAGTTTGTCTCCTTGGAGAATATCGTGCCCCCACCGGAGGATCGAGACGGTATTGAGCACGATAAGGATGGCCTCAAGGGACAGTTGGACCAATCCTTTTATGAAGATCTTGCCAAGGTCGTCGGGGAACGCATTCGTCAATGTGGCAATCGAGTGCCGGTTGTCACCGGTTTCTTCGGGCCCGTACCTGGTTCGTTGTTGCGCCAAGTCGGACGAGGATATACAGACCTCCTGGCTGCGTTGTTGGCCGTAGGTCTGGCGGCAGAGGAACTGCAGATTTGGAAGGAGGTCGATGGTATCTTCACGGCTGACCCTAGGAAAGTGCCAACAGCAAGGCTAATATCGAGCATCACACCAGAGGAAGCCGCGGAGTTGACTTACTATGGTAGCGAGGTTATCCATCCCTTCACCATGGAACAGGTAAGTCTAACGTGATCACCAAGGAAAGTACACCTCACAAATTCGTAGGTCATCCGAAAGAAAATCCCAATTCGTATCAAGAACGTCGAGAACCCATCTGGAAATGGAACCGTCATCTACCCTAATCCCGACGGCGGCAGCACACTTGGTTCAGATCATCTACCCATCCCCGCAGTGACGACATTACAGGACCTGTCGCTGAGTAACCTAAATGGGTTCTCCACACACCGACTACCCACTGCCGTGACCATCAAGGAAGGCATCATCATCCTCAACATTAACTCCAACAGGAAGAGTGTTTCGCATGGTTTCCTCGCACGCATATTTGCCACCCTGGATAGGTTTGGCGTTGTCGTAGACCTCATCTCCACCAGCGAGGTACATGTCAGTATGGCGGTTGAGAAGGGTCTGGGCAAGAAGGCGTTGGATCGTGTTGTCGCTGACTTACAGAAGCTTGGAACTGTGAGTAGATATAGCCCTAGTACCATCGGGTGCACGTGTGTGGTGGTGCTGAGATCTTGAAATAGCTTACCGTGCATCCCGACATGGCCATCCTCTCTTTGGTGGGCAAGCAAATGCGAAACATGGTTGGTATTGCTGGAAGAATGTTCTCGACGCTTGCGGAAGGAAACATCAACATCGAGATGATCAGCCAAGGTGCATCAGAGATTAACATCTCTTGTGTGATAGACGGACGAGATGCCGCTAAGGCGCTTAATCTTATCCACCAAAGCTGTTTGCAAATCCGACCAGAAGGTGCAAAAGGCCGCGGTATGTGTTCTTGGTTGACCAGACGTATTACTGAATACATCTTAGTAGGCCCTTGGTTGTTTTGATCCGATTCATGAGAGGACTATAGAACCTAAAATGCTTGATATAAGATGTATCACTCATGTGGTCGAGAAAAGATACAAGCCGATTTACCTATAGTTACATGGATACGGGCTGAAGAAGACGGGGCAAGGAGGCAGCTTGTTGCTGGGCCAGCTTGAGGTCCCTAAGCTTCAACATCCGCAGGTAGTTCTTGCCCATAAGCCGTTTACGCCCTTTCATAAAACGTTTCTCCAGAGTTTCACTGAGGGTCGCGTTTGCGGTCACGTATGGCTTGAGCTGAAACGAAAGGAACGCGTCAGGAATACGAGGATTGCATTAGATTGTATACACTCACGTCTGAGGTTTCTAACACACGAGGTGGAGGCGCGACAAAAATTCGGACCTTCGTATCGTCAATTTCATACTTTGCCTTGCCACGTATTACGTGTCGACCAGGTGCGCCAGTTCTACCGCTGCCTGGTAAGACCGTTTGTCGATTCCCTGCAGTGAAGAACGAACGGTCGGTATTTTGCACGCTTTTCTAAGTCGGTCACCCTCGTAACCACGGACCCTTGTAAAAGTCCTTGTTCCCACTTTTGGAAGTGAGTGGGAGTCGCGATGCCTTTGCGAGACGAACGAAAGAGGGGAACATGGTTGGGAACGAACTGGAGGCCTCCCTGCATTTGGACTCGAACCAAGCGCGGCCCTGAAACTAGCGCTGTAGACGACGCCGTTGGAGATCTCTAGGTCGGTATGGACACCTTCAAGGATGTCCCAGAGTTCCTCGAGGTACGATGGGTCCTGCACCTTGAGCCAGCCAGCCAAGCACGAGCTCACCATCGACTCCAGGTCGAGATTGGAGAGTCCTTGACTGCACGAACAGAAACACTATGTGAGTCAATGCTAGTACCTACTAGGGAGCATATAGAGCCAAATATGCTGCCGCTTTAGCATCGTTCCGCGAGCTGGGACCACCAGACTTGTGTCATGTCGTGAAGAGCACGGGCAAATCTGGCCAGAAAGACGTACGTGAAATCAGATTCGTGATTCTGGCCCCCTTGAGTTGATATGCTTCGCAGATTGGTTCATATCACTACGTCTCTGGCGTCGATGCCTCAAGTTCCGCGTCTCTAGCCGCGTATCTCAACTCACTCACCTACGCCATTGAAGACCAGTCAACATGGTTTGCTGCCAAACCTGTGTGGAAAGTACGGAGCGGGTGCTACTGTTGCTTCAATGCCTTCTCTCGCGTGGATATGCGGGTGGACGTCAAGATCCCTGGAGGCGTTCATGCATACGTGATAGACCTGCGCGGAGAGAAGTAAGATTCAATCACGTATCGTTAGGAGGAAGAACTAACGCAGCTTGTAGACACGAAGCAAGTGCGGAACTCTGGCAAGAAACGTATCTCTCCGCCATTCTACGAGCCATTCTATATGCCGATGACTCAAATTACCGCCTCATTGGGTACCGAAAACTCGACCCCATCACCTCTCGCGAAAGCGAGATCCGTTTCCTCCAAGCCGCCGAGGCTCTGTTCACAAAGGGTTGGCAACTAGGCTCAGATCCCGAAATCCAGGTCGCTAGTCTTGTATCCAACCATCTTACAGCTGGCATCATGAAGTACTTTAGCGACAACTTCCGGCTTGGGCACGCCGCCAACATGTTCGAGAAGCTCATGACCAACGAGGCCGAGGTTGCTTCACTACTAGCTCGTAGCTACATTGGCATGAGTGCGTATGCTTTCCATCGGCACTGTCGTCTACGGACTGACAGTTTGTATAGACGAAGAGGTCAAAGCTGTTCAAGTCATGTCATCAGCAATTCGAGAGAACCCGCAGTCATACACACTCCTACACGCTCAATGTGACTTCCTCCGATCGAAAGGGAAGCTAGAATGGGCCGCTGAGCTCGCTCAGCAGGCGGTGAACTGCGCACCCAGTGAATTCGTCACTTGGGCCAAGCTCACAGAGGTCTACATCGAACTTGGTCAATACGAGTCTGCATTACTGACATTAAACTCCTGTCCTATGTTCACATACAACGAGCGCGACCTCCATCGAATGCCTCCTCCCGCACGAACACACCTCCCAATCAAGCAGTTCATTTCTGACTCGCAAATCCTAGAAGGGGAGGGACAGGAAGAGGATACGGACCCTGCGCTATTGCGCCTTCCTGCACCTGGCCTACGCGGGACATTTGCGAAGGCCTATGCGCTCCTGTGTAAACTGGTCGGAGATATTGGCTGGGACGAACTTTTGAAAACACGGTCGGCAGTTTTCGTCATGGAGGAAGAGTACCGACAGCACAAGAGCAAGGCCTCGGTGGACGGGTCCAAAATTCTCAATGGACCCTCCGACGGTATAAAGTCCCCCACCACCGGTGTCAACGAGGATGAGGACGACGCATCTAGCACACGAGCGATTCGTTCGCCCAGGAGTAGAGGCTCTGAAGGTGTAGGGGGCGAGGATAAGGATGAGGATGAGTCGATCCCTACGATTCGGGTGTCATCAGAGACCGACAACGACGCAGAAAATGAAGCAGGTCCGAATGCACAAGCAAACGGCGTCGCTAAACCTGAGCAGGCGCAACATGCAAGTGCCGAAGACCACGAGGAAGAAGCTGACGGAGAGCTCTCGTTCAGTAACAAGCGTCTCTGCGAACGATGGTTGGACAACATGTTCATGTGTTTATATGAGGTAAGCTTGCTCTGTCCTCTAAGGGCGTCCATCTCACTTTTTGATACAGGATCTTCGCATATGGACCATCTTCCGCGCCGAAGTCGCGCATTTCAAAAACCGGCATCAAGCATATCGTAAAACGGGGGCCGAGTGGGAGATCCTAGGTGACCTCGGCACTAGGCTGTTGCATAAGGAGGAGGCAAAAGAGGCATACCAACGATGTCTCGAAGCCCGTTTCTCACCAAAAGCGTGGTTGCGATTGTTGGAGATTTACGCTGACGAGGGAGATTTGCAAAAGACGCTCAATGCCGCCATTCGATTGACGGCGTATCAACACCGGTGGTACATGGAGATGGCGGTAGGTTTCAGTTCCACGCTCTCCATTGTGAGAGATATGTTTGATGCGGACATGCTGATGCTCTTTCTTTAGTATCCAACAGCTGTAGCTCATCATCTCTATAAGCTTGGCCTGGTGCATGGGCATGCAAAGATTTCGTTTACTCTTCTCAGCATGGGCCTTCCGGATGGCATTCGCAAGATCGTGGAGAATTATCTGTCGTATGGGAAGACATTCCAGATAGAGGGACACGACTTCTAATATCAATTCCCGAAATTTTTGCATTTCCTGCAGTGTTATTCAGCTCTGCCATTTCTTGAGCCAGGTGACAGCTTTTTCGCACTCGTCTTCTTACGATAGTGGCACAAAAAGCGGTGAGAGAAAGGGGTATTGTCCGCTTCATTCAATAGAATGATAGAAGAATGTAATTACAGCACTGCTGCATAAAATCCATCGAAAGCCTGCCGTAGTGTACTAAGAGTAATTCGCACCAAAAACTGTCCGAGAGCAACGCACATCACTGGCGCTTAGAGAACAAGGCCAGCAGCAAGTCCCGCCAAACCGAGAACGAATGTGGAACGTGCGGTGACAGACCCTGCGGCACCAGTCGATTGACTGGGGGCAGCAGCACCGTTACTAGAGGGAGTAGCAGCACCGTTGCTGGGAGTAGCAACAGCAGACGAAGCGCGGCCATTGTCAGTGTTGGCGGGGCTGCTGGGGCTAGCTGCGCCAGAGCTACTGGAGCTGGCAGTGGGAGGAGTGAACGGAACTTTAACACCGAGACCAGGTTCCTGGGCGTTTGGTACGTTAGCAGCAAACGTTGCAAAGGTCCTGGGGCCAGTCGCAGGCGGGTTGATCGCGCCGTACATGCTAGAGGGAGCGCTCGTTAGACCTGGACCCGTCTCAATACAAATCAGGGGACATCGCTTACCCATTCTTGCAGTGCGGGGGCCGACCGCAGAAGAACCAGATGGGGGTAGTGGGGTCGGTGATTTCCAATGAGTATACACCGACTTGGCCCGAAGTCTGGTTGAAGGGCATGAAACCCGAGTTAAACCCGTCCAGATTGGTGACAGTATTGGTTGTCCCTGGAGAAGTCGCACCGGTCAGATTAGTAATTCAACTGCTGCGGAGAGATGTTAACTGACATGCGCATGGGTTGGCGAAGCTGCTTTGAGTTACAGTCTGTGCAAAGAGAGACGGGTCAGAAATAGACCGCTATTCTTGGAGATCGAAGAGAACATACGTGGTTTCCACCGCGGAACTCGAAGTTGACAACGTCGTTCCTTTGTGCAGTGATCTGCTGAGGTGTAAACGTCTGGGGGGAGCAAGTTGTAACGGGTCAGACACGAGTTGCGCCTTCACAAAGAGAAAACCTACGAGACCATTATTAGCACCAACGACGACGGTGATGTTGGCGGCAGAGACAAGGGAGGGAGCGAAAGCTGCGACGATGGCGACTGAAGAGGCAGCGGAGAACTTCATGGTGCTGAACGTTAATGAACTTGGAATGGACTAAACGGGCTGAAGAGGCTAGTGAAGTTCGATGGATCTAATATTGACTAAAAATGAAGAGTCTGTCGAGCGATCAGCGACAAGACGGTTACTGGCAAGGGCAAGCACTGACCCGGCTCGACGCCAATGAGGCAAGGGAGGGAGTGAGGGTGAGGGTGAGGGAGTGGAGTGGGAGTGGTCGGGTCTAAGGTATGACTGGCCCTTGGCAGCTGTCTTAACAACCACGCCACGCCAGCCACGCCCATTACTGTATTCCCACCGCCTCCCGAACCGCCCATCGCCATCGGAAGTCCTTCGCCCCCGCAGTAAATTTATAGCAAAATGTGTGTAAGATAACAGGTATCTATACCATTTAATTCTGAGATCCCGGGTGTAAATTTCCATGCATGAATCGATCTCAAGCCTCTGGCTAGCAACATCCCAGTTACGAAGCGCTCGCCAGGGGTGCGCCCTCCATTGCTTGACCACCCATTATGAACCATGAATGAACGGTCCCCCCTACACGAAAGTGCCGCATTTATGTCGCACCTGCCCGGGAGCGAATCCGTGATGTGCTACCTCTCGGCGTCTGAGCTGCTTGAGCACGCGACGTGGCCTCGGCAACAGCGACCCCCTCCTGTCTCCATTGAGCGCGTTCATACGCATCGTACTCCTCCTTGGCATCGAGCCATCGCTCTTGCACATCCCGCACGTCACTCCGTGGACCAGACAAAGGGCCGACGGCAGTCGTGAATAACGAATAAATATTTGGTCTGCGATCTGCTGGAAGACTACTCGTGTCCACTGCGCTTGGGGGTGCGCCAGTGTTTGCTGCAGGCGCAAAGATGCACCCAGTCGCGCGATCGACCACACGCATGAGGTGGAGCATAGACTCTCGATCCTATAAGCACAAGAAAAGTTCATCAATACGTGTCCTTGTATCGTGAGCATGACATACCTCGACCGCCAGGGTCTCAAAACCAACTAACGAGAAATCCTCAATTAGCTGGCAGATGGCCATATTCAGCGAAGCGTATCTTGATGAGCCCGTATTCAGTGAGGTCTCCAAATACTTCAGATCCTGTACTTCTGTATAGAAATCGAGGCTGAAGTCTGTCGGGCAGTGCGTCTGCGGTGTCAATAAGACGCGCGCCTCGCAGCAGGCTCAAGAGAGAGGCAAACCAACCAAGATTGCCAAATTGAGAAAGGAGGTCTATCTTCGACAGGATGTTAATATGAGGTAGTTCGAGTTGCAACATTGCCCTCAGCGAGAGAAGAAGCATGGAGATGTATTTGGCGGCGTCGGTTACATAATGTGCATCGCACAGATGTACTGCGGCTAACTTGAGAGACATTATATGGCCAAATAAGTGAATGGATGAGGCTGCCGAGGCTCGAGGTGGAGTCTTACTCTGTATCCAGACTTGTTGAGTCTATTCACTATATTCTTCAGGCTTGAATGATTTGTGCTAAGCTCAACTTGTCCAGGTAGGTCGAAGACGATGTATGTGTCTGAGGAAAACGCGCAAAGCCTGTCGAGCAACCAGTCGAAGTTTTGCTCGAGATACTCGAGACAGTACAGCATCCCTCCATTTGGCCCCAAACCAAACTCGTTCATAGCATCCTGGAGAGTAATGAGAGACGCGATCGACACGTTGCAGGGATATGGAAGATCGTCGTTCGCAGGGTCCAAGTTGACGATGGCAATCGGACGTTCCAGAGCGGTAAATAGTTGGTGCTTCCCATATGCGTATGTCGACTTGCCTGCTCCTGGTGCGCCTATTACTACTTCCCCGAAAGGCATGATCGTGGTGGAGGTTGAAGGACCGCTATACTCGCCATTTGTCACAGAAAGGCCGGGGGTGCAGTACGGCAATACCACCATATCGTGCATCAAGAGTACGAGGGAATTGAAAATGTCCAAATAAGTGCTGCAGGTCGGGGTTGCCCTCCTCATATATTCGGTGCTCACAGCTTCGGTCTCCCACAAAGTAAAGAATCACGCAAGGTTTACATTCCAACCTTAGACAAATGGGTATCATCGTACAGGCCAAGCATAGCCGAGGCCCGTTTCCAACAATCGGTGCGGGTATCTCCCATTTTGTGGGTTTAGCACTTCACGCGGTGACCGCCTTGTTAAAGGCATCCGCAAACGCCTGCCCAGAGAGCCCGTCGGCAGCGGTTTGAGCAGCCTTGCAGTTATCAATGGCCTTCTGGTTGGCATCACAAGTGTTTACAAAAGTGTCGCAGATGAACTGGGAGATGATCTTTGGATTCAAGGCGCTGCCGTGGCTGAAGTCGGCCTTGTTGGCGGGCTGGAACGAGTCCTCCTTGCGGCCGTCGAAGCCAGGGCCGAACACGATGGTCGGGTTCGTACATTTGTTGAAGTTAGCGGTGTTGGCGAGAGCAG
>Ga0307515_10018931_pt1 | contig 12430 bp, 9 predicted proteins | sample 17_EM_MG_FD_194513 | JGI IMG/M metagenome (GOLD analysis project Ga0307515, IMG submission 194513) | Populus trichocarpa ectomycorrhiza microbial communities from riparian zone in the Pacific Northwest, United States - 17_EM | ecosystem: Host-associated > Plants > Roots > Unclassified | place...
GAGAGAGAGAGAGAGAGAGAGAGAACGATCTTAAAAAAAGTTAAATTATAAAAAAAAATATTAATTTACTAATTCTATTAAAAATCCTTATAACAAACTAAACCTAACAAGAAAATTTTAAACATTTTGATTATAAAGCCTATAAACCAAACCCAATAAAAAAAATTTGAAAGCCCAATTTAATACAAGCTCATTTTATAAAAATCCAAAAAGGACTTTTTAGTTTTATGAAAAAACTGGTTTAGTTTGAACTAGAATTCTGTCCGATTCGGTTTATATTTTCTCAAATTTAAATTACTCAATTCGATTGGTTTTTATAGTCCGAACCGAACCAAACTGTCAACAGCCCTAACTGTGGGTTTAATGTGATCTCACAAGGATGGATGGCTGTGGCTTTATCATACTTGAAAAAAGAAACAAAAAGTCATTAGAAAGTTTAGTTAGATTTCCTTATAGTAACCTTCGATTTCAAACCAGATTAATCTTCAACTAGCAGTACGAAGGGCCTTGCTTTTATTTCTTTTGCCATATTAAGGGGGGGAAATCAGTTTTTTATTATCGTTTTATTAACTAGTCTCCCTTCAACGTTTCTAATTGCTCCACAGTTCCACGGCGTAATTAGTTCACCCGAGTTTAATGTTAGATTGGAGTCTAGCTCCAAATTTAATGATAGATCTATTGATTTTTCCCAAATTTTATCATCAAAAAATGATCAAATCCTCTCCCCTTTTGACAAAAAATAGCGGGTCTGCCAAAAAAATAAAATAAAAAAACAGAGCTCCAGTCAAGCCGTGATGGTTTCTTATCAAAAGCACTACTTGAGCTATTAGTTCTGTGGCCATGGAAACAACACAGAGAGAGATAAGTTGGCAGACAGGAGGTGGTTTAGCATCTTGACCTGTAACCAGAGTCTCCTAGCATACTACGCAATCATAATTTCAACCAAACCTAATTAAAAGATTTGGATAGGTCAATTATCTGTGTCTTGATGCACCAACACCACCAAATGGAAGTGTGCACATACACACCATATCCTTTCCCTATGAAAACATGCCCTTTTATTTTTACCTCAAAAAAAAAAAAAAACATAGAAATTTTAGATATCTCGTTTCATTGCCAAGCAGTGTGAGGATCTTTGAAAAATATAAGAACAGTAAAATATTTAACGTAAGAGATACACCAAGGGAAGAAGGAGCAGTACCAATCAACTGAGTTCTAGCAATGACATTAGTTGGTAGCTATATAGACCTTATGCATGAAGTAATCAAGCCAGTCAAGCATGAGAGGCAATTTGAAAAAATACACATCTTAAAACCACCCCAAAAAATATTACAAGAATAGAGCAGCTAAATAACTTTACCTCGATAAAGTTGGATGTGACAGCCCCTCACCCTATATCCAACATCATCTTTCTTCCCCTTTTGGTATCATATATCTCCTTTGTCTTCAAGGTTTATGTTGGACCATCAAAAACCTTGAAACAAACTATCACAATTGTTCATATCCTTCAAGGACCTCGATTCCTGCGGAAGCAAAAACAACCCCCTTGTTGATCAGGAGGGATCATGCCTCCACCTTTTGTTACGTCAATGGCCTCCAACATGGAGACAACCTCATCCATCTCAGGGCGCTTGTCAGGGTTAGCATCCCAGCAACGCTTCATTACATTTGCTAGAGAGTTTGGGCAACACCTTGGAATCTCTGGTCTTAGATTCTACAGTTGCAACATGGGAGAAACATTAAACAATGGATTATTTCCTTTTTATTTATTTAAGCAAAACCTTGGGTGGCATTGCCAGAAATGAATGAGATAGGAGAATGTGTCAGACCTGGCGGACCACAGCTGAAGTTACTTCTGCGAAACTAAGATCAGGATAAGGCATGTCACAGCAATATATCTCCCATAAACAGATGCCGAAACTGTACACATCACATTTCCTGTTATATGGATTGCCATTGAGAACCTGTAACCAGCCACATAATGAGACACCGATCCCAACCATATACTGAGACACTGATCTTTAACCTATCAATTTTTCTTTTTAGTCAACTAAGAAAAACAAGTTCTCAATGTTGAATTACTCGAGTTATGTAAAAGCCATATCTTTCAATCATTTACACAAAATGGGACAATATGAAAATTGGTGAGAACAAGGTGGTTTTTAAATGGAAACAATGCCTTTGCCAGTGACACATCCCCTTCATAATAAACATCCTAACACTTATCAAAAATGATTCTACTGATTGTGTTTTCAGTGAGTCATGAGATAAATTGAAGGTAAACTCTTCACCTCAGGAGCCATGTATCCGAGTGTTCCTGTCTCCCCAGTCATATCATTAGGATTTGACGCCTCAATACGAGCAACACCAAAGTCAGCAATTTTTACAGTCCGTGTCTTATCCAATAGCATGTTTTCAGTCTTTACATCTCTGTGAACGATTTTCTGAGAATGAAGGTAATTTAACCTACACCAAACAGTCAATTTGTATTCATATCACTTGTTAGCCTGAGAAATAAGTAATCAATCTTGAACTGCCTGGATATAATTAGCAAAAAGAAATGAAATAAAAAGAAAAGAGAGGATAATGCTAATACCCTCTTGCAAGATCAAGTGCCAGCTCAACGACAACTTTAAAAGCTAGCTTTCTTCTCCTGTTTTTTATAAGGTATGATTTCAAGGCACCCCCAGGAAGATACTCCACAACAACACAACATATATTATTTGGCATCCCAATTTGACCATTCGCAGTTTGTATTTGTAGGTCTGCTGAGCCCATTGTTGCCCCTATAAACTGCACTACAAAGACCAAATTCAGTATAAATAAGTTAACACCAGGAAGCTATACTATCATATCTAAGCCACTTGAATTAAAATGGTCAAGGTCTGGAATGTTCATAATTTCAAATAACAGATAAACTGATGTTAGCAATCAGCAACAAGTCTTTATATAACATATCTAAAGCAATTGAAAAGAGTTGATTATTGGATTTTGGTGATATAACATCATCAAAGCCAAGGGAAAGTCAAGGTATCAAGAAAGAGCGGAATCAACTTGGACAACAGGAAAAAGACAGTAATTTAATTTATGGAGCAAGGTGCATTGAACTTGAAACAAATTTTATTCTTTGGATTAGGCAAAGACATACCAAACGCAATCTTACAAATGAGTTGCAGAAACAAATCGAAGCATATTAATGCTAACCTAGAAAATAGGAGCATGAGTGATGGAGGACCTAATAATGATTTTTGGAATTTCAGTTTGGAAAGAGAACCAGTGAGTTAAGTTATTTTCTTATTTGTTTGACTCGTAATCCATCACATGTTTTGGAGTTGGCCATCTGATGATAATTTAAGCCAGGTACAATTTCTCTATAATTTCTACACACCTCTTCTCTCATCACTTCTTTCTACTCTTCTACCCTTTCTCCTCTGAATTAGCGTGTGAAAAAAAAACTTTTCAAGGTATCAAAGAATCCCAACCAGTTTTATGATTGAATATCTAAAGCAATCAATTCATTTTTTCACTACTCACTTGCAAAGTAGAGTTGAACAAATACCACAATTTAGCCAAACGCATAAAAAATTCTCTATATCCTCACACAACAAATGCTCCAGCAAAACGACAAAAGGAGCAACCTACTGAAACTCAACTGCCGACTAAAGTATATACACAGGCAGTATGAAATAAAGCATTTGAGTCCTCCACTGAAGCAACGGATAAACAATGAGCAAATAGGACAATACAAACACAATTTTCATGTTTTCCTACCACATTAAAAAAGGTCAATGAAAAACCAGAATTTAGAAAAAGAAAGAAAGAAAGAACGTGAACCACAAATCTTCTTAACTGGCTAAAACTGATGAGTTCATTCAACCACTATTCTTTCTATCCCTTTCTTAAGGAAACAAGTAACATATGCGAAGAGCTTATGATAGCCACCATTAGGCTGAGGACCAGATCATGGCTCTCGGACCAACTCTAACCAACTGCCCAACCCAGCAAAAACAAGGAAAAGAAAATAAAGAAAGAAACCAGTAGCTGAATCCGATATTGCAATAGCCAACATATGAATAGATAGAAGTAAAAAAAAATCAAAATCACAACCTTCACAATAAAGGCAAGATATATGGAAGTCCTCCAAACAGTTAGAACGTAAATTAAGGAAATGGCTATCTCAAACATATATATCAGATTTATAGATGATCTCAAACATATATATCAGATTTATAGATGATCACAAACATATAAAAAAGAAAATTTTAAAAAGTTGAAGGCGACCTTAGTAACATTTGGATGATCAAGCTTATGCCAAACAGCAACTTCTTGAGTAAAAGCTGCCCTTAGTGCTGCAATCTCAGCTTCTGTCCTTTGACCCTCTTCACCCCAGTCAAGCAGTTTAACTGATAATGCACAAAGACAGAACTTTTGTTAGTAAAACAAGAACAACTGATACTTCTAGTGGTTAGATCCATATTCCAATACCTCTGCATTAACCAACAAGTGGGATCACATGAACTTTTAGAAATAAGCAATTTCAATTCAAACCCGTGTAGAAATCACAGATTGCAAAAGAATTAACCATCACCTCCTTCAAAACTAATGATCAATCGAAAGTTACCGCAAATAAAAAATTTCATCTTTTCCATAAGACAAAAGGAAGACACAAACAAAGAAAAGTAGAACAACAAGAGGGGAACTGACCGGCGACATCCTGGCCATCGTAGACGCCACGGTGGACAGTGCCAAAAGTACCACGAGCGATTACAGTCTTGATGGAGAGCTTAGAAGGGTCGATCTCCCATTCCTGCCTCTGCTTCTTGAAAGGGGCGGTTCTAGTGGTGGAAGGCGTAGGTGTGGGATTAGCAGTAACAACAACATCACCATCATCATCATCTCTCTTGTTCTTGTTTTCAAGAGTCAATACTCTATTGAGATGCCTCTCCAATTGTTCATCTAGACTTTTGAGATCAATCTGATCTGCTCTCACAAACCCATCACTGTTTTCCTTCATTTTTTGCCAAAAAAAGAAAGACTTCTGCTTTCTTTCCTTTCGCTTTCTCTCTCTAAGAAAAACCGAGTGGCAGTCTTGTACTTTAGGTTAAAAACAGATAAGAACGTAGGGAGTATTTATTGTTCTTGTGTCCAGCTACAATAAGCCATGTGGGCACATGCCATTGCCTCCTCTACTCTACATAACGTGGTGCTGTTGTTGTTTCTTCGAATTCTCAATCTGACCCAGTATTATTGCCTTGCCTTCTTTCTCTTCGCTTCTCCACTCATTTTATTTATTTATTAGCATTAGTACTGGTCTCCCCCACCCCTCCCTCTCTCTGTTGTCTGCTCTCCTCTTTTCCTCCCCCATTAATTACTGCTTTGAGTCCAATTTGACTTCATGGTCCCGTGAAATTCCAGTACCCTTTATAAATTGTTTTGATTAATCAGTGTATTTTCTGCACTATATTTTTAAAAAATATTTATATCAATATTTTAATGATTTTTTGAAGTAAAATACAAGCCACTCACTTATAAGTTGCGTGTCATTTCATCTCAAGGAAGGTTTTGACTTCTATTTTATATATTTTTTCTGTGTTTGTATTCGTATACTATGAACTAACCAAACCCACATAAATGATAAAACACCATACCTATAAGCAGGTCTCCATCAGCACACGAGTTTTCTTTAACCAAGAGTGATTGTCTAGTTCTTCTTCTACATTATTGAAATATTTATAAAATCTTCAAGGCCCCTTTTCTTTATATGTATTATCTGTGTTTCTTCTGTTGTCCAATGATTAAACATTAAAATAGGAGAGATTTGAGTCGTAATGTTTATCTTTTTATAAAATTACAGACCAAATAATTAAAACTTGTTCTTGTTCCATGAAAACTTCACTCCAAAATAACTTGCCTCCCTAGCTTAGGGGGTACTACGATCTTTAATTGCAGAAGAGTAGAAGGGTTCCATCGTAAGCTGATGCCATGGGATTTTGATAAAATTCTAAGTACTTGATAAGCCATCCAACTATAATTAATGAAAATTGCAGTTAAGTCCCCAATATTTCATTTGTGTTCTTGGTCTCCATGAGCATGTATCTCATTTCAAATTAAACATATTAAATTGATAAATTATTAGCTACTAAACCGATAAATTTAGACCTTTTATAAAAAATTATATATACTTTATAACCTCACCTCAAGGCGTAAGCAAGTGATCAAAGAGGTTTCCCTTCTTTTTTGATTTCTTAAGTTCAAATCTTGAAATTAACACTTGATTAATACCCTTAAATACATTATTTAGATCCATTTAGAAAATACATTTTTAAGATTATTTGAGGAGGGGACATAGTTTACCTCAATGAATAAGTTGGTCTGACAATATATGTGATAGGGAAAAAAAAGCACATGTAATTTACAAGAATAAAATATTTTTTGAGTTATATACCTTAATTTATTTATTTTTCAAAGGAAAAGTTACAAAAATAATATACTGTAATTCAATCAAATATCATGTTCCATCTTCCTCTTGGATCAATTTGAAAAAACAAATATGAGGGATCATAATGTAAATAAGGATAAGTTTTTTAGGTGATAGGGTCATTTTCGTAAATTAAGTTATTATTCTAAGTAGATATTTTTGTATATATTATACCAAAAGCTAAATGACGTGGAGAAATCATTGTAGATCAAAAAACATTTTACTGTAAATTGTAATAGTATCACTTTTAATTTCTCATCTTTTCACGAGCAGATAAATGTTTCTTTGGCTTTCTTCCATAAAGGTATTCAGGTTTTTCAAATTTTCAAGTATAGTCAAATAACACTTTTAGTCTTAAAAAAGACAAAAAAAAAAAAAAAACCTTTTGCATTTTAGGGGTATTTTGGTATTTTTACATGGATATTTTGTGTATTTAAAAGGACCATAGGGGGCGTTTTAGTATTTTTCACGATGTATTTGTTATTTTTTAATAAAAAAAAGCTATGAGCTTGTGTTCCTCACACCCCATTGAGTGGGCGGCGCTCGCGACAGTAAGGAGGCGCGTACGACGTTTCTCGGTGGCCAAATCTGATCATCCGTTGTCTAACTAAATGCGCAGCCGTGTCCTTTTTCCCATGGTGTGGCACGTATAGACAAATAATGCTTGAATTGCTGCCGATGATCGATTGTTTGTTTGTTTTTTCTTTCTTTTCTCTCTCCTAACAACTAAAGTGTACAATTGTCCTATTTGTTTGTTGTTTATCAAATCAGACATGTTTGTCATACTTAAGCGCGGGTCTGGCAAACCTAGGCGCAGGCAGGCATGTTTCTAGACCCAAGCGCGGGTCTGGCGTGGGTCTCACATGGTTTCCAGACCCAGGCGCACGGGTCTAGCATGAATGTCAAGCCCAGGCGCATGGGCTGGCATGATTGCTAGACCCAAGTGCCTAGGTCAAAAAATTTAAAATTTCTCAAAAGCATGATTGGACTACAAAAACAAACACTGGCTTATTCAAGTATGATTTTTGATTCATATGCAATAGAACTTAACTGCAAACTCTTTTTTAATTGTGCAACTTATTTTATAAATTTGTTATATTTGAAGAGGAAAAAATAGAAAAAAAATTTGAGTTCTAAGTGATTTTTTTCAAGTCTTCAAAAATAAACTTCTCTTTTTTATATACATTGTGGATGAAAATATTAATTTTATTTTTCCAACCAAGTGTTGGACAGTTTTTAAAAAAGTCCATGCTTTTTTAAATATGAGATGTTGTTGCATGATCTAATTGTCAAAGTTTGTTACAGTGAGAGTTTATTTTACATTATAACTATTAGTATATTTAAAAATTTGAAATATATGATCATAAGATAAAACTTTTGAACTTTTGAATTGATAAATTATGTTGTAGGAAAATAAAATATTGTATATGTAAAAGATTTATTGTCCTTTTGACTATATTAATTTGTGCAATTTTGTAGATGATATCTTCACTAGAATTACAGATTAATAAAAAAAAATGAGTGAATTTTAGAGATATGTGTGATTAATATCCCACAATAGAAGAAAGAAATATAAAAAAGATAAAAATATATTTGGTTAAAAAGACAAAAATACAAAATACAAAATAATTTTTTTTAGAACAATTATAAGTGAATTCCTATATTTTCAAAAAAAGATGCATGAGTCTAGTATGGTTGTCAGACCCAGGCTACGTGGGTATGGGAACCACGCCATACCCAAGCTACCTGGGCCTGACAACCACGCCATATCCAAGTACCTGGGTCTGGCAATAACATTAGACCAAATAGGAGGGTCTGACAAATCCAAAGCGCCAGACCCAAGATACTTGGGTCTAGCAACCATTCCATATCCAAGAGCCTTGGGTCTGTCATGGTTCCCAAGTCCAAGCATTTGGGTCAAAAATAAAATTAAAAAATATTAAAAAATAACAGTGCAAAAACGAATCTAAATCTACATTTTGAAATTTTAAGGATTAATTAACTGGTTTTATTGAAGAAGGGAATAAGTTAGAATTAACGCTCCCAAGCTCACTTTTTATTGTTTAAGCATAGTTATCAAATCCGGCTCGGCCTGATGGGTCAACTTGAGACTCAGATGACTTAGCAGAACCTGATAGAGACCTGTTTTTTTTTTTTTTCAAATGTGTTTTTCCCCTGGCCATATACCCTTCGTTTTTCATCATTTTCAGTTAGTTACTAACCCATATCAAAGTTCATTATATAAATACTAGAAAAGTGTTTTCTTTTTTCAATGTGAGATTTGAAGCCCATTAATATATATATTCTACGTTCACAAGAAAAAAGTTGTGTTTTTTCAATATGGGATAAAAAATCTTTTTGGTTTAAATACTTCAACTTAATAGAATAAGATAATATCTTTTCAATATGGAATAAAAAAACCTTTTGAAATAATCTTTTAGCTTATATCTGCATGGATTGTTTCTTATTTTTTTTTAGATGAAATATTAAAACCTCAAATATTTTTTCAATCTTTCCGAGTTGACCCGGGTCGACTTGGGTCAACCTGTGTGACCCAGGACCTAGCCCCTTGGTCAGGTCAACCCTCAGGCTGAGTTTGATAACTATGGTTTGGCATGATTGGGTTTATCATGTTTGTCACGCCTAGACGCATGGGTCTGGCATGGTTGTCAGGCCCAAACGCTTGGGTCTAGCATGTTTGTCACGCCATGTCAGACCCAAGGCGAGTGAGTCTAGCTTGACTACTAGATCTAAGGCGTTGAACAGGCCATGCCAGATCTAAGTCGTGTGGGCTGACATGGCTGTCAAACCCAAGATGTTTGGGTCTGGCAAAGAGTTGAGTGAAAGTTTAAAAATTAACCCACTTGGTTAGGTTTAAAACACTATTAAAACATTCTGCATACTTTTAATAATTTTTTTACATTTAAAAATTGATATTGACCCACTACGAAGCGCGAGCCAATATAATAGTATAAACTAAGCCTCCCCAATTAATGGAAAAATGTTTTTTTGTTCTTAGGATTCTTTACACTTTCATCCTTTAATTCTTTGTCTTCTTATTCGGTCATTTTAAATTGCTTTGATTTACTATTAGTATTAGGGATTTATTTTTCATATGTGTGTATAGGGATCTCAATGTGTCGATCAAGGAAATATTTTGTCGCTTGATTGATTCTCTGTTTGGTGAAATAAAATTTAATTTTGTTGATTTAAAATAATTAGAGTTTCCCAAACTGAATTTGAAACTTAAAGAAATGTTTGGTCACTTTTTTTTTTTCAATATTAGGGACCGGTTTGCATGGTTAGAGGGGAAGTTCATGTCTCTTTTGTTTTGGGTCTTTTTTTTTCAATTTCATCATTCAATATTTGTTTAATTGATATTTTTTTTTTCATATTTGTCTTCTATTGGGTTAGTCTCAGCCTCATGGCCCGGATCATAGGTTTTGAAAATTAGTCCGAGTTGATTTTGGATTGTTTTTAGGTCTTTTTTTTTAAATTGAGTTTTGTTTTCTATATTCATCCTTCAAAATTTTGTTAGTTAGGGATTAAGTTTCATGATTTTTTTCACTTTTTTTTTCAATGAGGTTATTTCAATCTCATGTCTCGAGTCACAAACTTGGTAGGGTAACCTAGGTTGACTCGAGACTTTTTTTTTCTTATTTTTTAAATTAATGTTTTTTAGTTTCGCGCTTCAATATTGGGTTATTTGGGATTTAAGCTTTATAGTTTTATTCAATTTGATTTTTAAAGGGTTGTCTTGGTCTCACGATCAGGTTTTGGATTTGGCAGGCTAACTCGAGTGGACTCGGGTCAATTTTTTTCATTTTTTAATTTGATTTTTTTTTTGATTTCATCCTTCAATATTTGATTTGCTAAGAATTGAGTTTCATAATTTATTTATTTTTTCTTTATTTGGGGTTATCACATTCTCATTTAATTTTTGTTTTGTTATCAAATAAGATCATTAAGACTTTTTAAGAATATTGGAAGGATATATTTTTGTAACATTGGCAAGCATTTGTTTTTTTAGTTGATCATTGTTGATTTTTTTTAGTTTCATTTATTTATTATCATTGTTTTTTATAATTATATTATTAAATTAACCAAACTTATTGTACCAAGTCGAGTCAATGACCCAGATCTTGTATTTTTCTTGTTTCTTTAAAAATGTTAGTGTCACTTAAGCATTTTTTTTATGTTAAAAAAATTTGATCCGACCATCAACGTAGCGTAGATCACCAATCTAGCTCTACACTAAAAGGTATCCTAATGTTTGCTTGTATATCCAATTTTCTTTTTAAGTGATCTAAAAGTACTCTTTTCTCACTTTGATGTAGATTTTTTTTAAAAAAATCTTAATTCGAACTCATTAAATTAAAATTAAATGAGATACTAATCAATTCAAAAAATAACATAATGATTTTCTGGATAATATAGCTTTATGACAACCTAATAATTTTAGGTCTAAACCCGTAAATAATTAATTATTGGAAACCTTACTGTGAGAACAATATCATCCTTTTAATTTATTGCACTTTCTAAAATAAATCAAGATCTTTTATTATTTTTTTATTTAATTTTTGATTCAATACTTAGTTTCTTTACAAGGTTTATTAAATTATATATGCCATAAGTTGTTAAATATGACCAATATCATGATTAATTAGTTTTCTAATTCATAAATTTACTATTTTCAATTTTTTTAAAAAAATTAAAATTATATAATATTTTTATATCAATGAATGGAACCAGATCAATAAACTCAAATCACATTTTTATTTTATATAATGAAATAATGTTTTAGAGGTTTAAATGATGCATAATGTTGTTACCCATTTTTTACCCTACGAAAGAAATCGAGAAAAGAAAAAAAGAAAAAATATAAAAAGAAAATTCAAAATACAAGATGATGTACAAGAAGAAAGCTTAGAAGATTTTTGAAGTTGGTGATGAAGAACAAAAAAAAAGTGGAAAAGTTAGAGGACCAAAATGTATAAGATAAACAAAATTAACAACCCAATTTTAATTAACAAAGGGGTCTATTATTGAATTTTTTTTTATTTAGGGTAAAGAAATACAAATTTGGATAGGTAAGAACTCAATGAGAATTTTAAAAGGCTTAATTAATTTTATTGAGGACTGAATTGCAAGAAAAATTGATTTTTGAAGTCAATTTAGGCTTTAATTGGAAGAGATTAAGTATGAGAGTCGAATTGCAATTTTAAAGAGTTAATTTGGTCGAATCAGGGGCTTAATTGCATAAATATTAAAATTTGATGAGCAATTAAAAACTTGATTGAAGAAATAAAAAATCAAGGGCCAAACTGAAAAAAGCACGTGAATGTGGGGGATGAAATTAATTTAATCACGGATCAAATTAAAGAAATTTGAAATTTGTTCATCAATTATTAAGGGTCAAAATGCACAATTTCATAACCAATGACTAAAATGAAACAGATGGTTAACTTTAGGGCTGATAATTGAGTTTGACAGAGGTGAAATTGCAAAATAAGAGTTGAAGAGGCAATTATAGGTGCAATTAAAAGCAAATAGAAGAATAGGGAATAAAGTGAAAGTTTTCAAATCCCAAATTAAAAACCCTAATTTTTAGGGTTTAACCTAGATGACGTATCGTTCAGCCACTATTTAGCTTTTTCTTTGACACTTTTGGCTGATTGAATAGACACTTTCAGGCTAATAAATATGATGTATCCGATCATCTTTAGAGGTGTAACTACCACCATTTAACTAGGAAACACCCCCTCTATAAAGATCAGCTACTCCCATCAAACATTTATGTCCTAAGTTTTATTTTTTTTTTATTAGTTTATTCTTTTTATTCAGTTTTATTTAATCTAGCTTAACTCACACATACAAATGTTTTATAGTATTTATGGATTTATTTTATGTTGAGATTTATATATTGGGTTTTTTGTTTTTTAGTTTTTGTAA
>Ga0307515_10018934_pt1 | contig 12429 bp, 10 predicted proteins | sample 17_EM_MG_FD_194513 | JGI IMG/M metagenome (GOLD analysis project Ga0307515, IMG submission 194513) | Populus trichocarpa ectomycorrhiza microbial communities from riparian zone in the Pacific Northwest, United States - 17_EM | ecosystem: Host-associated > Plants > Roots > Unclassified | place...
TGGTGTAATTATTTTGATAATATATAATGAACACCCCCTATATGTTTAAAAAAAAGAATAACAAATAAAACATACGGATATTTCTCAATGTAAACGTTGAGATTTATTGAATTCTCAAAAACATTTTCCTAGTATAAAATCATATGACTTTTCACGAGGTGTACAGACTCCAGTAAATATTAAATTCTGAAAATTATAATATTGGAATTTACTTTCTTAGAAAACAAAAAGGCAAGCTGTCTGCGTTTCGTTTGACAAACACAGCGAAACGGCTAACATCAGGCTCGGCTCATTCATGTACGTGTGAAACACTTATACCAACTTTATGTGTGAACATCACGATAGCCGCAGATTAATCATATGAACACAAAGGGACAAAATTAGGAAATACATCATCGAGAAAGAAAATTAGACGTCAAGTATCAGACGACTTATCTGTATGATGTAGTTACACGCTAGATCTCTCACTCTCGCCTCCTTTCCTTCGGCATCTATTCAACCTCGGAGACTCCCTGCGAAGACGAAAGAAATTCACGAGAAAAATCAAACATTTCTGCTCTCATCCCTCTCTAGATTCGCTCTCTGCAAATAATAATTCGTGGAATTTCTTCGTTAATTCCTCTTTCGATCCTTCTAAAAATGGTACTGTTTTCAATTATCTTGTTAATGCATTTCTGTTTGATATCATGTTTATGACTGGTTTTTGACTTGGCAGATCCGGTTTATACTGCTGCAAAATAGACAAGGCAAGACTCGTCTCGCCAAATACTATGTTCCTCTCGAGGATTCCGAGAAGCACAAGGTCGAATACGAGGTTATGATCTTATTCATACTCTTTTCCTTTTGTTTTATTTGTTTTAGGTTTTTTTTATGATTTTTTTAAAAAAATAATTTACAGGTTCATCGATTGGTTGTTAATAGAGATCCCAAATTCACGAATTTTGTTGAGGTAAGTGATTTCTGATTCCTTTTCAATATTTGAGCAAAATATTTGATAAAGAGAAGAAGCTAATTGTGAAACGGAAGCCTGTGCTTAAACAAGCTTTAATCCAATTGATTTGACTAGATGTGCTGAGGTTTTTCATTAATGAAAGCCATTAAGAATTGAACGTTTGATTGCTTTTCCCACAGTTAGTAATGGAATGGTTGTTTTAGTTTTACCTAAGGAATGTTTTGGTTGCAGTTTCGGACACACAAGGTCATATACAGGCGGTATGCTGGATTGTTTTTCGCACTGTGTGTCGACATAACGGATAATGAACTGGCTTATTTGGAGTGCATTCATTTATTTGTGGAGATATTGGATCATTTCTTTAGCAATGTGTGCGAGCTAGATTTGGTGTTTAACTTTCACAAGGTTTGTCACTGCTGCAATTTTTCTTTTTTGTTGTTTTGATACTTTGACTTCAACCATGGTCGTCTTGCCTCTTGAAATTCTGTGTGCGTTGCATGCATAATTGATGTTTCCTTTTCCTGCTTGTGATCATTGCCTTCTGGTCAAGTTACCAGATCAATTACTTATATCACGAGTCCCTCAAAAGGATTTCACAGGCCTCATATTGGTTCTGATGATTCCCCTCACATGCACACGCTTGCATGCGTGTGCGTGTTGCTATTGAGTAATGTGTTCTTTGCTGCTGTTTTTCTGATATACTGCTTTGTTTGATTTTCTGTTTCCTCCAAGGTTTATCTGATACTTGATGAATTCATTCTTGCCGGGGAGCTTCAAGAAACAAGCAAGAGGGTGAGTGTTTTCTGGAGTTTTATTTCTTCCTGGCATATCCAGCTCATAGGGAAACAAGTTTTTGCCCATTTCACACTGACATGTATAGAGTGCATGGTCTTCAAACATGCAACTAACACTTCATTTGTAATGTGCAGGCAATCATAGAGAGAATGGGAGAGCTGGAGAAGCTGGAGTAAGCATCTGTTCTGCAGTGAAGAGTGTTTATGAGTGTCAATTTGGTCTTCCATTTTTTCCCTCCTGTGTTTGTTTGCCTTGTTCTTTATTGTTCAGCTGTTATTTCTTTACCCATTTTGCGCACAAGCCAGTTCTCACCTTGTAACATTACAGATTTTAGACAGAAATTGCTTCTTTTATCCTTCGTTTTCCATTGCCTCTGTGTCTCACTCTGCCTTTATGGAGTGAGTTTGTGTGAGGTTACTGGGGTGTTCATCTCATGTTCTTTCTTATAACATTCTGGATGTCTATAAACAATTTGCAATCGTCATCTCCTGTAACTCGTTAAACTCGTTCAAATTGTACTTTTATTTCAAGTAGATGCCAGAGATTTAGGAGCCTAAAGCTGTGGCAATTGCCCAACAGTGCTCAGGAAAACGAGGAAGTAATGGATAGCTGAGAAGTTTGATAATGAATTTACCAAAGCAATAGCACAGCTTTCTTGGCCTGCCAATAATCTAGCAAACACAACATTATGAAAAAGTTAAATCCTGAATTCTAAATAGGAATAAATGCTCTCTGACAGCATGCCCAGTCCCTATAAGCTCGAGATATTTTTAGAAAATTAGAACTAGTTTTTTTTTAATGGTAAAATAATATAGTTTGAAAAAAATTGATAAAATAGTATATCGTGGTTAAAAAATATAACATTTCAAAAAACAATTATGAAATTTAGCACAAATATTAAAATAAAAAGAAAAAAATAAAAATCCTGGAAGTAAATTAAAGCTTTGATTATAACATTATTTGTATCATATATGAACTATATGAATTGAAGAACAGCATTAAAAAAAAATCACCAAAAGTAAGTAATTTGAATGTTGAGTTTTCTAATTACATGTACTAATTATTTTTCAAACTATATTATTTTATCAATCTAAAAAAAAAACCGCGGTAATAAGCAAAAACCATAAGCTAGCTTACAGGATTGAGGGTACTCAAAAGAGACAACGACATTCTACAATTTCCCTTCTATTTAAATTTTCTTTGAAAATGATCGAGATGTACTACATGTACTTGTGAAAAGGCGACAGTACTAAACGTCGTCACCACTTTATCAGCTAACCTCCCCTGCCTGCTGTCCTCCCCATTTCAATTTAACACCCAAGGATAACTTTGATGTTCATTCCCCATTTGATGGTGCCGAGGAATCACAGGTATTAACACACAGAATAAAATTATCTCACTGCTCATCTGATAGAAAACAGCCTTCAGCCATCCCATTCCCATTTCATAGGCTCTCGTTACAGAGTAATTGCAATGGCAGTGCACCACCAGTTCGAAACCCACCTCCAGTTTCTTCATAAACAGAAGAGAGATGGTGGTCTTGTCTTCTGACCCTAGCATGAGGCAATGTAGTAATGGTCATAAGCTGCTGCTGCTGAGAGATTTGAGCGTGCTTGGGACCAATTGCTTCTTGAGATGACGAAGTAGGGATGATGGTTTGGGCGAATGATATCTGTGCAGGCGAGTCTTGCCTTCCATTTTGCCAGTTTGGAAATTGAGTCATAGCAGTGGAATTTCCAAGAGTCCTATATTGAGCTGCTGCTAACTGAGCTGCCCAAAGCCGGTTTTGTTGGTGCTGCAGCTGCTGCTGTTGTTGGCTCTGTTTCTGTTGCTGCTTTGTGAAGCCCGTAGGACTTGCACGAGTACCACAGTACAAGTGGCCAAGGTAGGAGGGTTGTTGAATCTGGGCCTAGATCAAGAATTGCGCCATAAGTTGGCATATGACTCGAAAGGCAACTCAGTAACTCAATCAGGATTTGACTAAATCATGTATAGATGTAGTAGAATTTAGTGTGAATTTGGAGACCACAGATAACTCAGAAAAGGGTAAGGAAAAAATAAGATCATGTTGAAAATAAGATCACCGATTGGCTGGCTCCCTACGTTCACTGAAACTACACTTCCACGGCATCCCCATTTAATGGATGTAATATTGACTAGAATTGTGGGAGAGTTTCAAAACCATCTGTTCAATTTGTTGTTGAGTCATCAATGTAAATGCATACATGCAATCTAAGAGGCAAGGATAAAAACCTGCTGTGCTGCTGCAGGCTGATCAGGGTGAGATGAGGATGAGTAATATGTTTGGGACATAGGGAAAGGCACGAGTGTGGAATGTTGCTGTTGCAAATGTGAGTGCAGGTAAGGAAATTGCAGCTGAGCCGATTGTTCAGACCTCTTTCCAACCCCACTGGAACTGTTATTAGCTTCTAAGCCGCTCCCGTCAGCTGACAAGGACAAGAAATTGAAAGTCTGCAAGAGAGTACAAATTGATGAAAACCAGTTAGAAAATATTAAACCATAGCTAAATCGACATAGCTAAATTTACCTGCTTCTGAGAATTGTGCACCCCAGATGCTGATGAAGTCTGTGGCTGATCTTGGAGTGTTCTCTGTAGAAGAGTACCCATTTCAACTTGATTTGAATTCTTGTCGACCATGTTAATTATGGCTCTAGCAGATGTAGCTCCATTCAAACCATTCCTGTTGCCATTGAAGTCGTTCATTGTCATGAATGCACCTTGCCTTAATATATCCTGTGGCCTCGGTTGATTCAGATGTAGTGGCAAGCTGTCTTTGCTCTCTGGAATTTGTAAAACCCGAATGAGATGACTTATGTAAACATGAGTTGTGGACCTCTTCAATGATCTTTTATCGGTGCTGACTTTAGAAACCTGTACAAGTCATGGTCCGTAAGATAAACCGGTCATTAAGTTTTGAGCAACCAATTCATGTGGGCAAGAGAAATAATCATTAGACTCAAGTCTTCCATCACCTTTCCAATAGACGAACAATTCTGGAATGAATTGGGCCTGGTAGCACCAAGAGCAGTATCCATCCAAGAAGGAAATTTGGTGGCAGAGGATCTGAGATAGGGAAAACTGAATGACAAATTGCAAAGGCATGGATGCTGTAAATGCACAAGATCAAAGGCATGGAAGAAAATTACTGTGATGAAGAACCATGATTGCATGCACCACTTGATACAGTTGAAGACAAACCTGGCCACAATGCTGGACCTTCAAATGAAAAAAAAATCAATTATTTAATGTAGTCATAAACATGACAAAAATAATCTAATATCAAAGCTATTTCAAGTACATATGAGATGATAATTTCCCAGGAGCAGAAGTTTTACCATTGTTCTTGGATTGACAGATTGTATGCCGTTGATCTAGTTGACTTACAGTTGTTGTCAGCCCCAATGCAATGTCTGGCTTTCTCTCAAGTGAGGTCTCCAACCGTGTGGAGTGCTTCACTTTGCTGCAAGCCCAAAAAATGTAACGAATAAATAAACAAATGCCTTGAAGCTATAAATAAAGCAATGTATTTAACATAACCACCAAATGAAAAAGGAAAAAGAAAAGCATACGGAGTATTTCGGTATTGCTCAGGGGCAATGAAAAGATTGATAGAATTGCACAATGACTTTAGCTCCTCCTGTTTAGCCAAAATAGGGGGCAGATTCATTTGAGTAGCACGACTGCCTAATTCACCTTGGATTTTATCAGTGGGCAGATAAGGTCGTTCTTGAGCACCAGGCTTGTTCAAATAATCAACTCTAGGAGTTTCGTCAAGCAATGTTTTCTCAGCAGCCTCGTCAATTCTCCGGAGGGAAATTAGATTCAAGTCCTCTTTTACAGCTACAGAATTCCATAAACAACATACTTACAACACAAAAAGTACGACAACAAAAAATGGAGAAAAATAACAAAAAGAATCTTCAAAATCAGGGGAATTAGTCTCACTGGGCTCTTGCAATGTTGAAGGACTTGCATCCAAAGAAGTATTATCCAATTTACAGTCATTTTTAGGTTCTTCGTTGTCAGTGAACATTCCTGCCAAAGAATATAAGGTCTCCACAACTTCTTCCTCGTCTTTGGTTATTGGCCCACGGACACTCTGTTCTCTGGACCAGTCTGGGCTTGGTTGTTTCTACAAAAGCATTTTTTGCTTTATATAAATTAAAGTGCTTAATGCAAAAGGAACTGGAACTTAAGAACTGAAACTGGGATCTAGATATAACCACATTCAGTCTCGATTTCTTTAAACCATCCCTTTTGGAAGATTCCACTCCACTGTTAGGGTGGTTCAGCTTCTTTGAATCAGGAACATGTGGAGAGATAGATTCGCGATTGCGCTTCTTCATGGCTGAGAATGAAAATGGTCATATATCCACAGAATTAATGCCACCAAAATCGTGAAGAACTGATATTTAATTTATTGCTTATTCAGGAAAAGAGAAATGAAAGAAACTTTTCTGATTCATAAAAAAGCTGAAAGTATCTCCCTCGGAAAAGCAAGCTTGAGAATATTAAAGAACAAAAAGAAAATCCCAAACACAATAATATAAAAAACTAATTGAAAAGATTCGATACAACATGAAAGTGGAAGCATCAACATAATAAATAGAATTAAAAAGGGCAACACAGAGAATCTTGCTTCCATAAAAAGAAAAGAAAAGGCACAAAGCTCCAGTTTTGCTTCAGCTCTAATCCAAAATTCACTATGCCAAAAACAAAACAAAACCATCCGGAAAAAAAAAATGAAAAAAGAAAAAAAAGAAGAAACTTCCAAGAAATACCCACCACCAAAAAACACTTGATATCAAAAACCAGACATCCAACCAAATAGCCAAAAACCCCACCAAGAAAAATGAAAAAGCATTCAATTTCTGAATTGACAAACGAAACAGCACACACCTGACCGTAGCTTCCTTGGAACAGTTGCATGATCAACACCATCGCAATCATCCAAAAACTGCTTTGGAATTCAACCAAAACATTAGAAAAGAAAACGAAATTATGAAGTGAAATTCGTACAGCAAAAAAAAAAGTAAAATTCAAACAGGAATCTAATTAGTGAAAAGAAAAAAAAACGAAATTAACAAGTAAAATCCGTACACAAAAAAAAAAAGTAAACTTCAAACAGGAAACTAATTAATGAAAAGCAACTAACTCATAATTAATGGACTTACCTTTCTGGGAAGCTTGAATCTTTTGTTGCTTGTACTAACAACACCAATAAAAGTAGACGGTGCTTGAACTTCTTTGTCAGACTCCTCACAACCACCACCACCACCCATCTCACACTTCTTTTCTTTCTCCACCTCGTAACTACAACTCCCTTTATTAATATTATTATTAACAGCACTCAATCTTTTAATTCTCTTCGATTTCTCCAAAGAAACAACAAAGTCACCACCATTCGAACCTTGAAAAAATCATAAAAAATAAGAGACCAGATACTTCTACTAGGAATAGCTAACAAAGCAGAGAGCATGGAATCATAGACACGCATTATCAGTGGAACTCTTATCACAAAATCAGAATATGAATAAAACAGATAACGACAAATCTTCATTTGGGGTTTTGTTTATTTGTTTTTAAGTAAAAGACATGAATTTTTTTTCCTTGGGGACCAGAAATAATTAAATTTGAAATTTAGAAAAAGAAATCACCAGAGAGAAGCTTGTGTCCAGATTGCTTAATCTGTTGTCTTGAGAACCGACTGGCTCTTGGCCTCACGTCTTTACTCTTGTCCATTTCTATCATCTTTTAATCATTTTAACACACTAACACCACCACCACCACCAGCAGCTCTACTTCTGCTTCCTCAAAAACCAAAAAAATCCAGCCAGAATAAGCCAAACCCAGATCTTTTCTTATCGTTGCTACTGTCTCTCTTCACAATTTAAGCTTCTTCAATGGAACAAATACAAGTTAGATAACATTGACTATTGAGAGGAATACTGAAGGGGAGAGAGAGGGAGAGAGAGAGAGAGAGAGAGTTTTTGGTGTATTAGTTAGTAAGCGAAATGCAAGGCTGAAATAACCGAAAAAATGGCATTTGGGTTTTTTGTTTTTGTTCCAAAGAAAGAGAAAGTTAATCAATTTAGTAGCCAGATATCTCTCCGCTTCTCTCTGTCTCTCTTTATCTTGAAGAGCAGAGGATCTCTGTTTCTCTCGGAGAAGATGGAGATGAAGATAAGAGATAGAGAGAAATATAGCCGAGACAAAAAGCAAGAAAAGCCAAATAAAAATAATAAAAATAAAAAGAAGAAGAAGAAGAAACAGAAAAGTAATTCGTTTCCTCGTGTTTAGAGAATCAGGTTCTTCTTCGTGAAATAAAGCACACACAAGACACGAACAAAGAACAAAGAAAGAGAAAAAATGGGACACCAAAAGAAAGTCTCAAAGCAGAAAGAAGGAGCAGAGCAAGCAAAAGGCAAAGCTCTTGAAAATTTTAAAGAGTGGGTGGATCTCACTCCTAAAACTTCTCCTTCATTACAATTAACATTAGCCCATCAATGCCATCAATCTCTCCTACACTACTCTACACACAATATCCTACCTAGCCTCCATTTCAAAAATCATCACTCCTTTCACTCAAGCCATAAAAGAAAGAAATGGGAAATGCGAGTAACAAGTAACAACCTTTAAATTCGAAGGAAAATCGAAGCTTTGGGCACACTAAAATCCTATTCGTTAAAGCTTCACTTGAGAAAACGTCTTCTCTTACTTCCAGCATTCCTTTATACACACTCCCAATTCTCTTGTAATTCCCAATCTCAACGGTTTCTATTCTCTACTCATCCAAAACCGTCCGATCAGTAGACTTGGGCTACTTACACGTGTCTGCCACATCGGATTTAATATGCCCCCATCGTTTTCTTGTCGCTCCCTGACACTCTGGAACTTTATTCTCTAAGGCTACGGAAAACCTTAATTTAGTCCCCAAAGTTTTTAAATTATTAATGATTAGGTTCATTTTGATATCTTTGATGAAAATATTTAATTATCAAATTTAAATTTCATGTAAACTAGACTAAATTACTTAAAATTACTATTCTTTTCAACCATAACATTTTAAAAGAGTTTATAAGAAGTCGAGATTTCTCCTAAATATACGAGATGCGAATGGAAAAAAAACATTTTTTTCTAAGCCATGAGCCATTTGAAGTATACATTGAGTGAAAAATGTAGAGTGTAAGAGTCATGAATTTCATTTGAATGATTCTTGAAGAGGTAATATGGTCTAGTATTTGTAATTTGATTGGTTTTGGGGAAATATTGACAATTTAAAAAGATTTAGGGATCGGTAGATAATGAGGGTAACAGTTAGGGGCTAAATTGAAGGTTCCTCGATCAAATAATCAACGCACCTGATTCACTGAAAAATGAGACTTTTGATTCATCGATCAACGGTTACTATTGAAAAGGTCAAATACAATAGACACGAGGCACTGCAGTATGTCCGTACGAGCGATCAGTCTGTTTCTACTGTAAGAAAAAGAAATATACTGTATAAATTATCGGCCTTTCTACGAATTTTAGATACTAAAAAGGCCTGAATTCAGTCGCTGGTTTCTGATCTGACCCACACGCAACAGAATTTGAAGGGAGTGAAGCGTGAGGTGAATTCACGCGCTGTGGAGAGAATTCGTGTTCGCTACTGAGAGAAAGAAGACGGGGGGTTCTAGAAAAAGGGAGCGCTCACGAGGGAGTGGAGGTGTTTTAGAATCGGCGATTAATCGACGTTGATGTGGAAAATGGTAATGCGTGCAGTGATGATGATTCGATGCTGTGCGTCTCAGCGTGGCATCGGGTCATGAATTATGCGTGACTTCCATTTCTTTTAATTTGACAGAAATAACCCCAGATGATAATTCTGTTTTCGCATAGCACACAAAAGGATTCAACCACTTACGTAGTGCGAATTATATGTTTTTATTTTTTATAAAAAAATTATATATATAGATTTTTTTTAATATGTTTTTATAATTTAAAAGATTTAAGTTTCAATAAAAAAAATTATGTATATATATAATTAAATAAATTAAGAATTATATGTGTGAATAAATAAGTAAAAAATCATTAACGATATCTAAAAATAAAACTTAAAAATTTCAAAAGATATATGTAGATCAAGACATTTAATCTCAAAAGACAGGATATTTATCTGGTTATATTTGCTGAATTTATTAATTAAAATAATTTTATCATTCAAGTAAACGATAATAGAAATAGAAACACAAATCAAATTGATCGAATAAAATAAAAAGAGAAAAATCACCATGCAAGGCTGCATATATTAAAAATATTATCTAAAAATATTTTTTTATTTTCAAAATATAAAATTCATCTATACAAAAGATAAAAAATATATAGAAAAATTTAAAAAAAATCTATAAATGTAAATACATAACTAAAGAAATAATCATTATTTAAAATAAGCTCTCCAAACAAAATAAAAAAGAGAATAGGTACTAATTTAAATATATTAAAAATATTTAGAGAGAAAAACATCAAAAACAATTAATTTTTTTATGAAAAAAAAAATTTGAAAAAAAAAAAAACAAAGGTCAGGTGTGGTGGGCCTGGCAAGTCAGCCCGCCTAACCTATTTTATCAGGGCCCACGCGCAAGCCTTCCCCGGCAAGCAAGCGCGATTCGGCCTTTAATTTTTTTGCTTGCAACTAGGTGATTTGACCCAAATTTTTTTGAAAAAAAATCACACGACGCATCATCTATTGAAGCAGATGACACGTTGTCTAATTTGCTCAAATTCCAGTCATCACAATGACCGGAAAATCGAGGCTTAAATTGTTTTTTATTCAAAAACTCATTTTCAACTCATGTATGACACAAAACACTTATAAAATATCGTAATAATAGTGATAAATCTATATATGACCTCAAAAAACCACTTTAAAAACTGAAATAACCCCAAAATAAAAAATCAACCCAAGCTCATATATGTTTTTTCATGAACTTTAAAGCTAGACAAAAGATCTAATATGAACTCTAATCGTTAAATTAAATCATTTGACACAAATATCATCTATTTTTGTGATCTAAATCATTGTCAATAATATTTTTTTTTCTCTACAGCTGGAATCTGGCGATCTCTCTCTCCTCTCTCAATTAGGGATGAAAAAAAATAAAAAAAATTATCAAAATTAGATTGAAAAAATATTGAGGTACCGAAGTTGTATAATTTATGTGATTGTTGAAGTTCAAGTACCGATGTGCATATTTTGTGAAACTCGTGACACACCTTGCAAGTTTGACGTTTTTTCATTTCGATCTCTCTTCTTGTAATCTCAATCCTTAGAACAAATCAAAATTAATTGGTCTTCAGTTAGAACTAAATCGCTAGAAAAAAATTTGAGAATCAAATTAAAAAAATGAAAAGAAATTACACAACTCATCCACAACAATTTGTAAAATGATGAACAATTGAACCTTTCATAGTAAAATACTGGGGCCTTTTAAAGTTATACTTAATTGCATAGTTTTTTATTTAATTTTAGTGATAATTCGTAATTGAATCTGCTATTGAATAATTCAGATGACCATCTCAACTCGGTCAAACATGATTAACTCAATTGTTTTTTTTTTTTTTTGTAGAAATCCGGCGAGTGGGATCCCAGTATTCATCATTTACGGCTATAACTACCAATGATTCTAATCTCATTCGCTCTCATAACTTTTGTTTTTCAGTGTCAGTGTGAGTCGAGCAAAATATATAATCGTTAGTGTTCTTTTCAATCTCTACGCATTTCACCGCTCCACTGTAAATTCCTTTTGCTCCTGCCATCCTATAGCTTGGTGGTTTCCATCGTCTATCCGGCCAGTATTGAGCCCTGAAATCTGATGGCGAATTTAAAAGGCCACCTACAAACATGGTGTTTTGATTTTATTTTATTTTATTATATTAGCGTTACCTTGGAGACAATTAAAAAAAGAAAAAGAAAAAAAAAGAAAGAGTAGCAGTAGTTGATAAAGGCACATAGGCATGGCATAGTAGTTAGTAGTTGCATTATCTGATAGGCTGGACATGGGTGCGGTTAAATGATACAGTGATGAGATTGCAGATGTCTAGTGTTATAGGGCAACGTAGCAAATAAATGGCAAGTGGGCCTTGCTTGTATTGGGCTTGGAATGTTTATGATACTAGTTATGTGATCGCGTCATGAGTTTGATAAATTTTTTTATATAAAATAAAAAATAAATATGTAAATTTTTAAATTTTTTTTAATTATAATTCAAAAGGCATATGAGTTATTTGTATCAATAAATGCAAAAAACAAAGTGTTGACGTATTTATTCAACTCGTCTAGCTGCAGGTTGAATGATTTTTTTTCCAACGCAAAAGAATTAATATGTAGCTGTTATTAATATATTTTTTTACATCGAGTAAAAAATATAATAGTGAATCATAAAATCGATATTTACATATAATAAAATGTAATAAAAATTATATGTATTAATAAAAATATGTAAGATTTCAAACTAATTTTTAACGTAGTCGGAAAAAAACAATATTGCAATCGCTACAGCGAAACATTATTTTCCTAGTATGTCAATAAATTCCTAAAAATGAAAATGTAAAGAAAAAAACATTAAAAAGCAAATCATAAAAGAAAAAAAATAAACAAAAAAAATGGTATAAATAGGCT
>Ga0307515_10018935_pt1 | contig 12429 bp, 9 predicted proteins | sample 17_EM_MG_FD_194513 | JGI IMG/M metagenome (GOLD analysis project Ga0307515, IMG submission 194513) | Populus trichocarpa ectomycorrhiza microbial communities from riparian zone in the Pacific Northwest, United States - 17_EM | ecosystem: Host-associated > Plants > Roots > Unclassified | place...
TCGACGACACCGACAGCCGCACTTGAACGCACCCGGCCAGCGAAACGTCCTCGGCCAGCGGCTCGGTCTGGAAGACGAGCACGTCCGGGCGGCTCGCGAGCGGCAGGTGGGGCGGCGCGCACCCGAAGGTGTCGTCCGTCGGTGTCTGGTCGAACGCCCCGCCGACCATGACGGGCTCGCCCGAGGTGATCTGCCCGCCGATGGTCGGCACCGGCCGCGCCGGGTCGAAGTCGTAATCCAGCCTGTCGTCCGTGCCCGCGACCGGCGGTTCGGCGGTGAGCGCTCCGGACTGCCGCAGGAACAGCCGCACGGGCGTAGCCTCCGGCGGAGGCCAGTCCTGGGCCGTGTGCCAGCGCCCTCCGTGATCCAGCCGTCCCTCGGCGGTCCGACGCCCGCTGCCGCCGCCCATCAGGAAGTACCGCACCGGCGGCTCGTCGCCGTCCTGCCAGTGATCCGCGTGTGCGGCTTGATCAGGCCGTGTCGTCGGGTCGGGTCTGATGCCGAGGTGGCGGGCGAACCAGTGGGCGCGGAATTGCCAGTAGTCGGGGGCGAGGTTGCCATCCAGGGTGGCCTCGGGGCCGAAGTCGACGTCGCCGGCGTGGGTGACGCTGCGGGCGCCGTGGGTCCACGGGCCGACCACGAGGTAAACGGGGCTGGATCGACCCTTGCTGAGCTGTTGGAAGTTCTCCACGGCGGTGCGGACGTACGGGTCGTACCAGCTCACCACGTGCAGGCTCGGTACGTCCGGGAACCGGTCGTAGTGGCCACGGCCGTACAGGCCGAGCTGCTGCCAGAACTCGTCGAAGGCACCCCGCTCCCACTGCTCCAGCAGATAGTTCTCGTACTCGGGGGTCGCTTGCAGGGGAGAAGCGCCACGCCGCCATGGCATCACGTGGAACCAGGCGCGCAGGTCCTGCGAGCGCAGGGCGGCGGCGACCACCGGGTCACGACGGGCTGAGCGGCTGCTCAGCGCGTGCCGGTACGCCCACGTCGCCTGCTTGAGCTCGAACGCGCCGCCCATCCGGATGCCAGCCTCGTATGCGCTGGCGAAGCCACCCGAGTCGACGAACATAGCCGCAAGGTGGGGCGGCGACAGGGCCGCGAGGGCGGTCTGCGTGTGCGCGGAGTAGGAGACTCCGGTGGTCGCCACCCGGCCGTCGCACCACGGCTGGGCGGCGATCCACTCGACCGTGTCGTAGCCGTCCTCGGCCTCGTCGAGGTACTTCACGAACGTGCCCTCGGAGTCCCCGCGTCCCCGGCAGTCCTGGCGTACGACGTTGAACCCTTGTCGGGCGAAGAACGCCGCGGATTCGTCCGGCATGAGCCGGCGGCCGTCTTGGCTGAGACCGTCCGACTCGCGCCGGGTCCTTCTGCCGTACGGCGTGCGCTCCAGCAGCACCGGCCTCTTGTCCGGCTGCGGGCCGACGGTGTAGAGGTCGGCCCGCAGTTCGACGCCGTCGCGCAGCGGGGTCGTCACCACCCGTCGCCACGCCGAGGCTCCGCCGGGCAGCGGTATCTCCGCTGGCCCCTGCGTGTTCGGTGATGTCATGTCGTCGGCTCAGCTGCCCAGCGGGTTCTTCAGGCTGGGCCAGGCGGCGACGAGGTCGGCCAGCGGGGGCTCGGTGAACCATTTGCGGTAGAGCCGCAGGAACGTCCCGTCGTTCACCATCGCGGTGAGCTGGTCGTTCACGGCCTGCTGGAAGCTGGTGTTCTTCTTTTGAACGGCCATGGCGGTCGGGTGGTCCACCGGGGCCGACACCGCGATCTTGAGCTTGTTGTACTGCTTGAGGTACGCCTCGGCATCCGGGCCACCGACCACGAAGGCGTCCACGTTGCCGGAGAGCAGCTGTGAAACGGCGGCGTTCTGGTTGGGGAACTGGACCTTCTGGGCGCCGGTCATCTTGGTTTCGACGAAGGAGACCTGGACCGCGCCGGTCACCACGGCGACCTTCTTGCCCTTGAATTCGGTCAACTGGGTCGCGGTGGTCGAGGTGCCTGTGACGACGGCGGTGGTACTCCAGTAGAGCGCCTTGGTGAAGGTCACCGACTTCTCGCGCTCGGGTGTGACGCCGAGCCCGCTGGCGGCTAGGTCGTACTGCCCGGACGTCAGCCCCTGCAGGGCCGCCGGGACTGTGGTGGCCTTGTAGTTGACCTTGAGCCCCAGCCGCTTGGCCACCTCGTTGGTGATGTCGACAATGTAGCCCTGCGGAGTGCCGTCCTTGGCGGCGGTCGCGAACGGCGGCTGGTCGGTAGAGACAGCCGCCTGGATCGTTCCCGGGGTTTCCAGGCCGAACTGGTTGTTCTTCGCCGAGGAGTCGGCGCTCGACCCGCAGCCGGTCAGCGATAGCACGGTGGCCACGCCGGCCACGGCAACCCATTTCTTGATCATTTCGGTCCCTTCGAGGGGTATGTGGTTAGAGGACCTGCGAAAGGAACTCGCGGAAGCGGGGGCTGGTCGGGGCGTCGAGGACGTCCTTGGCCCGGCCGTCCTCGGCGACCACGCCCTGATCCATGAAGATCACGCGGTCGGCCGCCTCGCGGGCGAAGCCGACCTCGTGGGTGACGACCACCATGGTCATTCCGGACCCGGCCAGCTCACGCATGACCGCCAGTACGTCCTTGACCAGTTCGGGGTCCAGCGCCGAGGTCACCTCGTCGAACAGCATCACCTCGGGCCGCATCGCCAGACTCCGCGCGATGGCGACGCGTTGCTGCTGCCCGCCCGACAGGTTCGCCGGGCGGGAGCCGGCCAGATGGCCGAGTCCGAGCCGCGCGAGCTGGGTCCGCGCGATCTCGACGGCCTCCGCTTTGTCGATTCTTTTGACGTGCCTGAGCGCGAGAGTGATGTTGTCCAGCACGGTCCGGTGTCCGAACAGGTTGAAATGCTGGAACACCATGCCGATCCGGGCCCTCGCGGCATCGATGTCGACCTTCGGGTCGGTCAGCGTCACACCCCCGACGACCACGCTTCCGCTCGTCGGGGTCTCCAGCAGGTTGAGGCACTTGAGCAGGGTTGATTTACCCGAGCCGGACGGCCCGAGCACGCATAGCACCTCGCTCGGCGCCACATCGAAGCTGACGCCCCGCAGGACCTCGTTGCGGCCGTACGCCTTGCGCAGGCCCCGCACGCTGATCGCCGGCGTCATGCCTGCTCCTCCGCGAGCGCGCTCTCCCGCCGTACGTCCACCACGCCGACGTCCGCCGCCCGCGGCCCGTGGCGCATCCGCCGGTCCATCCAGTTGACGAGATACGTCAGCGGGATCGTGATGCTCAGATAGCACAGCCCCGCCGCGACCAGCGCCGACGCGTTGTAGCTGGTGGCCTGCCGCTCCTGCGCGATGAAATACAACTCCCGCTGCCCCAGGCCGAGCCCGAGCAGGTAGACCAGCGAACTCTCCTTGATGTCCACGATGAACTGCCCCGTGAGGGCCGGCAGCACGTTGCGGATGCCCTGCGGCACGATCACTAACCGCATGGTCGTGAGGTGCGACATGCCCAGGCTACGACCCGCCTGCATCTGCCCGGCCGGCACCGCCTGGATGCCCGCCCGGAAGATCTCCGCGCAGTACGCGGCGGAGATCAGGCCGACGGCGACCACGGCATACCCGAGCGGGCTCCGCCCGAACGGCCGGATCCCCGCCGCGGGCAACCCCAGCCCGACGAGGCTCACCGTCACGATGGCGGGCAACCCCCGAAACACGTCAACATAAACCCGTGCGGGCAGCCGCACCAGCAGGTTGTCCGACAACAGCGGCACCGCCAGCAGCACGCCCACGACCAGCCCGAACATGATCGCCAGGACCGCGATCAGCAGCGTGTTCCGAAGTCCCTCCCTGAGCAGCGAGGGCAGCACACCGGCAATCTCCGACCAGTCGAAGAAGGTATGGAAGAAGTCCTGCACGGGCACTCCGATCTCAAGTTTTCGCCGCAGCGCCCCCGTACCGTCAGCGCACGCAGCATAAGGACCGGGCACGGTCCTGACCGGGACCGTTGCGCCAATCTGGTAATTGTTGCGACCGGCGCCTGACCCGGCTGCCCACCAGCCGGCCGCGAGCGTCCGTCGAATCGGCTGAGCGTCCGGCCGCTGGACACCCCGTTTCCGTTCCCTCGACGACCTTTTCGACAGACCGGCACGGGACCCATAGGTACGGGCCGGTCGGGCCGGTCGGCAGCCGGCGCCCGGGTCCGCGATGGGATCGTCGCGGCCGTCCCGGTTGCGCTCGCTCACAGCATTGACCAGCGGTTACGTTGTCCGATGGGATGCCGTCATCGGGTAGATGCTGATCGGGCACTGCCGGGGAAAGTGCGTCAGAATCCCTGGTTCGGCTTGCCGACCCCGGCGGTGCCGGACAGCGCGGAGATGACGACCGCCATCGGTTCGCCCTCGGCCGGCTTGGCGCAGAGCTTGTGCAGGCGGGACAGGTGCTCGGCACGGCCGGCGAAGCCCGGCACGTCCGCGGGAAGCTGGCTCGGCACCGGCGGGACCTCGATCGCCGGCCGGGTCATCGGCACCGGCGGCGGCTCCGGCTCGCCGCGCAGGATGGCCTGGTGCACCGCTTGCAGCTCGGGGCCGGGGTCGGTGCCGAGTTCGGCGGCGAAGAACTCGCGGACGGTGGCGTAGTGCTCCAGCGCCTCGGCGGACCGGCCCACGGTGTGCAGCGCCCGCAGCAAGGTTGCGGCGAGGGATTCCGCGAGGGGGTACTCGTCGGCCAGCTCGCGGAGCGGACCGATGACCTCGCCCGGGTTCGCCGCCGCCAACTCCGCCTGCGCCCACGCCACCGTGGCGTCCACGTACCATCGGCGCCAGTCTTTCGGGTGTGCTCGATCCAGCCACCGGTCAGGCCGGCCAACGGCTCGCCACGCCACAGCGCTCGGGCCTCGCGGAGCAGCGTCACCGGCGCGGCGTCGGCGGCGGTGCTGGACCGGGCCCTCAGCACGAGCTCCCGGAACCGGTGCAGGTCCACCTGGGCCGCGTCGAGATCCAGGAGATATCCCCCCGAACGGCGGGCCAGCCCCGCGGGCGCGCCTTCTTGTCTGCTCACCCGCTCCAGCAGCCGCCGCAGGTTGCTGAGGTGGACCTGGAGTGCCCGCCGCGCCCCGTCCGGCGCCTCGTCCCAGACCCGGTCGATCAGGGTCTCCGTGGTCACCGGCCGGCCGGCGTCGACCGCGAGCGCGGCCAGGACGTGCCTGCGTTGCGGCGGCCCGACCTCCCAGACCTGGTCACCGACGTACAGCTCCACCGGCCCGAGCACCCGCAACTCCACGTGCCCTCCCACCAGCCGACCCCGTCGACCCCGCCATCGTATTCAGGAGCGCGGCCACTATTCGGCAGCGGCCGACAACAAACCGTTAACAGGGCGCCTCCTGCCTGCCTGCACACTTCGGTTGTAGGAGTTGGGCCAGTGCTAACGGGGGTGGCCCAGCCCCACATCCGCGGTGCGCGCCGACGTGCTGTCGATGGGCTGACCGGACGCCTATCTCGTGACTCGGCAAGTTCCGTGTCGTGGATGTTGCAAAAAGGTAACAGAGCCTTGCTGTCGGCTGACCGAGGTGCGAGCCTCCAGCCGTGGTTGCGCAACCATCCCCAGGTGGTGCGGGGGTTCGGGCCGATTCGGCCCGGCTCCCGCGGCGGGCCCGCATCCCGTCCCTCGCGAACTCGCCACCGGAGACGACATGCTCAAGACCCTGATGAGACCCGGCGTGCCGGTGCTCCGTGCGATCACCGCCGGAGTGGGCGCGGCCGTCCTGCTGCTCGGACCCACGGCCGCCGCCAGCGCGGACACGCACCACGTGCCGGTCGGCGGCACCAGCGACTTCCGCGGCGTCAACTGGGCGGACCCGCGGGACAACTACGCCAGCGACGCGGTGGTGCCCAGCGGGCTCGCGGTGACCGACAGCTACCGCAGCGTCTATCGCACCGCGCAGCGCATGGTGCAGGGCTTCGGGCAGAACCTGGGCGCGAACACGCTGCGGCTGCCGATCAACCCGGCGAGCGTGGGCACCGCCTGGTGGAAGTCCTACCGGGGCGCGATCGACGGGGCCACGAGCAGCGGCGACAAAGTCATCCTCAGCTACTGGGAGGCGAACACCAGCAAGGACGGGTTCGTCGACGATGTCGACGCTTGGAACAAGATGTGGGACACAGTGGTCAAGGAGTACCGGCACAATCCCCGGGTCTACTTCGAGCCCATGAACGAGCCGCACGGCTACACGCTGGACCAATGGGTCTCGGTCACCTCGGGGTGGCTGGCCCGGCACCGGGACGTCCCGCGGGGCCGCGTCGTGATCAGCGGGACCGGCTACAACGACAACGTCACCGGCGTCGGCGCGGCGCCCGCGTTGCGGGGAACACTGCTGTCGCTGCACTTCTACGGATTCTGGGCGAGCTACACCCAGGAAACCGAGTGGGCCGACGATCTGAGTGCCCGGATCGGCCCGTACGCCGGGCGGACCATCATCGACGAGGCCGGCGCGCCGATGACGATCGGGCTGAACTACGGCGCGCACAACGGCAACATCTACACCTCGTACTTCGCCGCCGTGACGGACACCGCCCGGGCCAACCGGATGGGCCTGGTCTACTGGCCGGGGCTGCGGACCGGGGACGCGTACTCGATCGAATCGCTCACCGCCGACGGGCACCTGGTCGACAACAGCGCCACCGGCGTCGCCCAACTGCGCTGGGGGTACGGCTTCGGGACGGTCCCGCCGGTCAACGACCTGCCGCCGGCGCCGCCCGGGGAGGTCCTGCGCGGCGTGGGCTCCGGCCGTTGCGTCGATGTGCCCGGCTTCAGCACCAACAACGGCACCCAGCTCGACCTGTGGGACTGCAACGCCGGCGGCAACCAGTCCTGGAACTACACGGCGAACCAGGAACTGACCGTCTACAGCAACAAGTGCATGCAGGTGGGCGGCACCGGGACCACGGCGGGCGATCCGGTGATCATCTCCGACTGCACCGGCGCGGCTGCGCAGCAGTGGAACCTCAACGCGGACCTGAGTGTGACCAGCGTCGCGAATCCGGCGCTCTGCCTGGACGCCGCGGGCGGCGGCACCGGCAACGGCACCGCGGTGGATGTCTGGTATTGCAACGGGGGCAGCAACCAGGCCTGGACCAGGAGCTGATCCAGCCGCCGCCTATTGGGAAGCGGAGCGGCTCTGCTTCCCAATGGGCGGCGCGGTGCTGGCTCGGATGATCAGCCGGGTCGGGACCGCGGTCTTGTCGTTGGCCTCGGGCCCGGCCCCGGCGACCTTGCGCAGCAGCTTCTGGACGCTGAGCCGGCCGACCGCGGTGAAGTCCTGCCGCACGGTCGTCAGCGGCGGCCAGAACGACTGGGCCTCCGCCATGTCGTCGAAGCCCACCACGCTGACGTCGGCGGGGATGCGGCGGCCGAGCTCGTGCAGGGCCCGCATCGCGCCGAGCGCCATCTGATCGTTGCCGGCGAAGATCGCCGTCAGCTCCGGCCGGCCGGCCAATGCCAGCCCGTGCCGGTAGCCGGACTCCGTGGTCCAGTCCCCGTACAGCGGCTCGGGTGGGGTGATGCCGGCGTCCCGCAGCGTGCGCTGCCACGAGTCGACCCGGTGGATCGCCGAGAACGAGGTCGGCGGCCCGGCGATGTGCCACACCTGCCGGTGGCCCAGGCCGAGCAGGTGCTCGGTTGCCTGGCGGGCGCCCAGGGCCTGATCGGTGTCCACGACCGTGAAGCCCGCGCCGGCGTTGGAGTCGACCACCACCACCGGGACACCGGGCGGCAGGCTGAACTCCGCCTCGTCCAGCAGGTGCGCCTCGAAGATGATCACGGCGCCGTCGACCGCCGCCTCGCTGAGCCGGTGGTATGCCCCGGACAGCCGGCCCAGGGTCGGCTCCGCGACCGGGATCAGGGTCACGGCGTGGTTGGCGAGCGCCGCCTCTTTCGCGATCGCGTCGAGCGTACGCATGTTTCCGAACGTCTCGAGCGTGGACATGATGACGCCGATGGTGTTGAACCGGCCGCTCTTCAGCGCGCGGGCGGCGCCGTTGGGCCGGTAGCCCAGCGCCCGCATCGACTCGACCACCCGCTGCCGGGTCGCCGGATCGACGTTGCGGTGGCCGTTCGACACGCGCGAGACCGTCTGGGGCGCGACGCCGGCGTGCCGGGCCACATCCACCATCGACGGCCTGGCCCTGCCCGGCGCGGGCTCACTCACGGTCCCCTCGCCCCCACTGTCGGCATGGTCGCGCCAACATGATACCGCCGGCCGCCGCGGCGGACCGCCACCTCGCCCGGCGCCCGCCGGCCCAGATTTAAGCCCAATCTAATAGACCGTTGTCTAAGTCTCCCCTATCGTCAGCGGCCGTAATGTCCTCGTCCGCCTACCGGAATCCACCTCCCTCATGCGCAAGCAGAAGTACGCGATCGGCGGCGTCGCCGCGTTCACCATGCTCGCCGGGATCCTGGTCGCGGCCAGCGCCAGCGCCGGCACCACCACCTACGAGGCCGAGTCCGCCGGCAACCGGCTGACCGGCGGAGCCCAGGTCGTCAGTTGCGAGCGCTGCTCCGGCGGGAGCCGGGTCACGGCGGTCGGGCTGCTGGGCAAGCTCGCCATCACCCGGGTGGCGGCCAAACGGACCGGCACCACGAAGATCCAGGTGACGTACGCGAGCACCGAGGACCGGGTGGTGCAGATCAGGGTCAACGGCGGCGTGCCGACGGCCATCGACTTCCCGAGCACTCGCGGCGTGGGCCGGACCGGCACGTTGCGCATCCTGCTGGGGCTCGACGCCGGGGACAACACCATCGAGTTCGACAATCCGGCGGGGCCCGCGCCGGACATCGACAAGATCGTCATCACCACGGACGGTCCGGCGCCCACCGCGCCCCCGGCGGTGCCGGCCTCCGCCGCGCCGGGTGTGACCGCAACCGCGTCCGCGCCGGCTAGCCAGCCTGCCCCGGAAGCAACTGGTCCGGCCCCGAGCAGCCCCGCCGCCGGCGATGTCCGGGCGAAGGTGGCGTTGGAGGCCCAGGTGGTTTCGCTGGTCAACGCCGAACGGGCCACGGCCGGCTGCCGGAGCCTGGTCGTCGACGCCCGGCTGACCGCCGCCGCGCGCAGCCACTCCACCGACATGGCCGCGCGTGACTTCCTCGGCCACACCGGTTCGGACGGGGCCGAGTTCGCCGCACGGATCACCGGCGCGGGCTACAAGTTCTCGATCGCGGCCGAGAACATCACCAAGGGCCAGCCCACCCCGCGCGAGGCCATGGCCAGCTGGCTGGGCAGCCCCAGCCACCGGGCGAACATCGTCAACTGCGCGTATCGCAACATCGGGGTCGGGGTGACCGCCGACAAAACGGGCACGCTGCTCTGGACCCAGGACTTCGCGACGCCGCTGTGAGCGGGCGTGCTCACCCCTGGCACACTCATCGGTGTGACAGACGGTGAGCTGGAGAGCTACAGCCTCGTCGAGCTTGCCTTCAACCGGCTCAGCCAGGAGATCCTCAGTGGGCGCACCGACCCGGGCGAGCGCCTCGTCGAGGAGCAACTGACCCGGCGGCTGGGCATCAGCCGGGCGCCGCTGCGCGAGGCGCTGCGCCTGCTCGCCCAGCAAGGCCTGGTCGAGCACATCCCGCGCCGCGGGGTGCGGGTCGCGACCCTCTCGGACGAGGACGTCCGCGAGCTGTACGAGGTGCGCGACGTCCTCGAGCGGCACGCGGTCCGGTCCCGGCCGCCCGGCGCCGACCTGTCCGGGCTGCGCGCCGCGCTCGACGTGATGCGCAAGGCGACCGAGACCGGAGACCGGCTGACGATCGCGGACGCGCATCGCGAGTTCCACGTGGCGGTCGTCGCGCTGGGTGGCAACCGGCAGCTCTCCGCCTTGTACGCGTCCGTGCTGGTCCGGATCCAGCTCTACATGGCCGTGAACCTGCGCCGCGAGGCCGAGGTGGCCGACGCCGCCGACGGGGTGCACCGGCACGAGCGGCTGATGGCCGCGGTGGAGCGGGGCGACGCCGACGAGGTGCTCGCCGAGTTGTCCGCGCACGGGGCCCGGACCTACCTGAGCTGAGCGGAGCCCGCCTCACCTGGGTGAATTCTCGGCCTCGCTGAACCAAAAGAGCGAAAGTTCGCGTTGGGACATCGTCCCGTTACATATCGCGACCGTGGGCGAAATCAAACGGTCGACAATCGACAGAGTGAAGCCCATCACAGCGGTAGCCGCGGAGATCCTCGCCCGACTCGACGAACGTGGCGACGACGGCCTGTGGATCAGCCTGGTCGGCCCGGAGGAACTGCTGAGCCGGGCGGCCGACCTGGACGCCGCCGCCGACCTCCCGCTGCGCGGCGTCCCGTTCGCCGTGAAGGACAACATAGACGTCGCCGGGATGCCGACGACAGCTGCTTGTCCCGACTTCGCGTACACCCCGAGCCGGACCGCGCCGGTCGTGCAGCGGCTGCTCGACGCCGGTGCGCTGCTGGTCGGCAAGACCAACCTCGATCAGTTCGCGACCGGGCTGACCGGGGCGCGGTCCCCGTACGGAAGACCGGAAAGTGTTTTTGGTGGGGGTTTGATCTCGGGCGGCTCCAGCTCGGGCTCGGCGGTGGCGGTGGCCGCCGGGCTGGTCTCGTTCGCGCTGGGCACGGACACGGCGGGCTCGGGGCGGGTGCCGGCGGCGCTCAACGGCATCGTCGGGATCAAGCCGACCCGCGGCCTGCTCAGCACGGTCGGGGTGGTGCCGGCCTGCCGTTCGCTCGACTGTGTCTCGATCTTCGCCCCGGACATCGCCACGGGCACGTCGGTCATGCGGGTCGCCCGCAGCCGGCCGGCCGACACCCCGGTGCTGGCCGCGCCGCGGATCGGGGTTCCGCGCGCGGCGGACCTGGAGTTCTTCGGCGACGCGGGCCAGGAGAAGGCGTTCGCCGCGGGGGTGGCGCGCTTCCCGAGCACCACCAGCGTCGGCATCGCCGAGATGTACGAGGCCGGCGACCTGCTCTACCGCGGCCCGTGGGTGGCCGAGCGGCTGGCCGACCTGGGCGACTTCCTGCGCGAGCATCCCGACTCGGTGCTGCCGGTCACCCGGGCCGTGCTCGAGTCCGGGCTGAAGTTCACTGCGGTGGACGCGTTCCGGGCCCAGCACCGGTTGCAGGAGCTCAAGGACTGGACCGAGCGGCTCTTCGAGGACATCGACGTGCTGGTCGTGCCGACCGTCGGGACCACCTACACGCATGCCGAGATCGCCGCGGATCCGCTCGGCCGGAACCTCAACCTCGGCCGGTACACCCAGTTCGCCAACCTGCTGGACCTGGCGGGGGTGACCGTGCCGAACGGCTTCACCGGCGACGGCCGGCCCGCCAGCCTGACCCTGCTCGGGCCGGCGCACAGCGACGCCACCCTGGCGCTGCTGGCGGAGTCGCTGCAGGAGGAGACCGTCACGCTCGCCGTCGTCGGCCTGCACCTGAGCGGCGAACCGCGCAACAACGAACTGCTCGAGCGCGGGGCCACGCTGGTCGGCCCCGCCCGGACCGCACCCTGCTACCGGCTCTACCGGCTGCCGTCCGGCGTGCCCGGCCTGGTCCGCGGCGACGCCGGCAGCGCGATCGACGTCGAGCTCTGGCAGCTGAGCGCGGCGACGATCGGCAGCCTGCTGGCCGGCGTACGGGCACCGCTCGGCCTCGGCCGGGTGCTGCTCGCCGACGGCCGCGAGGTCACCGGCTTCCTCTGCGAGGCGTACGCCGCGACGGGCGCCGAGGACATCACCGCCAGTGGTGGCTGGCGCAACTACCGCTCGAAGGGACTCAACCCATGACCGCACGCATCGGACCGGTGAAGGCCAACCCCTACCTCTGGCCGTACGACGGCTCGGTCGGCGTCACGAACGTGGCGCTGATCTGCATCGACTGGCAGACCGACTTCTGCGGCAAGGGCGGCTATGTCGACTCGATGGGCTACGACATCGAGCTCACCCGGGCCGGCCTGCCGGCCACCGCCCGGCTCCTCAAGCACGCCCGCGACCTGGGCATGCTGGTGATCCACACCCGCGAGGGCCACGACCGGGACCTGTCCGACCTGCCGCCCAACAAGCGCTGGCGGTCGGCGCAGATCGGCGCGGAGATCGGCTCCGACGGGCCGTGCGGGCGAATCCTGATCAAGGGCGAGCCGGGCTGGGAGATCGTCCCCGAGGTCGCCCCGGTGGCCGGCGAGGTGCTCGTCGACAAGCCCGGCAAGGGCGCCTTCTACGCCACGAATCTCGATCTGGTGCTGCGTACGCATGGGATCACGCATTTGATCTTGACCGGAATCACCACGGACGTCTGCGTCCACACCACCATGCGGGAGGCCAACGATCGCGGATACGAGTGCCTGATCCTTTCCGACTGCACGGGGGCAACCGATCCGTCCAACCACACCGCCGCGCTGCACATGGTCACCATGCAGGGCGGCGTCTTCGGCTGCGT
>Ga0307515_10018936_pt1 | contig 12429 bp, 2 predicted proteins | sample 17_EM_MG_FD_194513 | JGI IMG/M metagenome (GOLD analysis project Ga0307515, IMG submission 194513) | Populus trichocarpa ectomycorrhiza microbial communities from riparian zone in the Pacific Northwest, United States - 17_EM | ecosystem: Host-associated > Plants > Roots > Unclassified | place...
TATAATTTTAGGAGATCTAATAGCCTATAGAGGAGGTATTATTAACCTTAAAATAGGACCTATTTAAATAACTATTAAAGGGAGATAAATTAAGATGTCTTTTAATATCCTACTATTAGGACGGGATAAGGCAGTATTAAAAATGCCTTAGTTATAAGAATATAATTTAAAGATTAATTAGATTATAGGTTAGGTTAATATTAGAGATACTTAATAATATAAAATGCGACAGCAAACTAAGTTAGTATAGTACTAAGTTAAAGTAATATATAAAGAGACTAAGTAAGGCTTAAGTTATATACTAAAGAGATACTATAAGTATAATAAGAAACTATAGAGCCTAAAAAGTAAAAGGCTAGTAGATTATATAGTATAGAACTATAAAATAGAGTTAAAACTAGGAATAAATCTAAGGTTCTTTCTAACCTATAAGCTTACTTAAAAGGAATTAAGAGTACTTAAAGAGTTTGTTTAGAAGAACTTATAAAAGGGATATATTAGACTATTATAGTTATTAATAGGATATCTAGTATTATTTATGCTAAAGAAGAATAGAAAACTTAGGCTATGTCGGGAATAAGGTAAGCGGTCGTTATGTGTCGTCGCGGCGCTAGTGTAGTAAGGAGTCTTAAGCTCCTCGCCCTTCCTTATTTTAATAACAAGTATATTAACTAATATTACTGTAACCTACTTAAGTAGTTATTATTGGTAAGTTACCCTATATAACTAATACTAATTAGTGGTTGAATATATAGTTAACTATAGAGCAGCTAGGTTTTTAAATAGAAGAGATAATCTTATATAGGGGTACTATATACGCTTATATGGAATAGATCCCGGTAATACTATACTACCTTAAACTTATAGAAAACTAGTAATAGAAGTGTTACTAAGTACTAGAAGATATTAAGTTGCGTTTATTATATAGAATAACCGCGTTTATAAAGATTTAGTTAAGTACTTTAGGTTAAAAGTATTACTAAACCTAGGGTTCTAAGTTAATGTTTAAAACGCATTAAATAACCATCTAAATACCTTTAGTGTACCTTTATAGACTATAGGATTATAATTATTACCCAACTATATATTAAATAAACTTCGTTTCCCTTAATTTTATTAAAGCGCGTTAAACAATCTTTAAGAACAGCTATTATAGCGTTAACCTACCTAAAGAAGTATAAGGATAATATTAACCTAGAGATATAGAATACCAATATAACTAACCTTAAAGATATTAATTAGCAAGACTTAAACGGATTTTTATTATACTATATAGCATACTATAAAGTGTAAGGTGAGGATATAGATAGGAAGTCTAATAATAGAATAATAGGGTATATTATATAGATAGACGAATCCTTAAGGGAAAAGGAGGAGTCTGTATGCGAGGTAAGGAAGGGTTTTCCCTAGGCATATGTAGAGCACGTGCCTCACAGGTAAGTTACCCCTAGGTTACTCTAGGGTCGCCCATACCTTGTGGCTATATAGCTATCTACTTAGGGTTTCACCTAATAATCCCCCCCCCTTTAAAAGGATTGTCCCCGATCCTTTATATACTTAAGCCTTAATAAAACCCCATAAAAACCTTAATAAGGAAAAAAAATTTAAAGGGGAAAGAGCGTCTTAATTTTGTGTATAGAGAGACAGGTGGTATATATGCGCGGCGCGAGGATATTAAGGAACTTCAACCGGCGGTTAAAGTTATTTAATTGGTTAGATTTGCCTTACTAAGACTCCCCACATTTAACCGAGCCAATAGTGATTTTGTATACCCGGTATGGAAAATCCTAATTAGTCTATCTAATAGGTAGAGCTAGTAAAGCTTAATACCGTCACCTAAATTTGGTAGACCAGGAATATTCCAAAGCTCGCTTACGTAGGTAGGTCGCTAGTACCTCGCGGGTAGGTTATAGGTTATTCGCGTGCAGCCAGATTTATAGACGGTAAGGCTATATGCCTATTAGATCCGCCGCTAACCCTACTTTAGCCTTATGCTATACCGGCGTAGCGCCGTGTATACTTCGTGGGTAGGTTATAGGTTACTTATATATAGCCAGATTTATAGACGGTAAGGCTATATACCTATTAAATCCGCCGCTAACCTATACTTTAGCCTTACGCGTTATCTGTATAGCATATACGTGGAATAGTGTATAAATTGTTAGTATAGGTTATTACTAGCGGGTCACTAGTGGGTTATAGACCTCTAGTTAAATGGACCCCGGTTATAGACGGGCCTATTCTCTAATATATAGACAGTCTACTAAGCTGGCATAAAGTAACGGACTAGGTCTAGGAAGGGTGCTCTCTAAATTAAGTTTTATTACTTATTCTTTAATCCCTTAGGACGTCCTCTGCTCCGCTTTTATGCAGGTTATATCTTAGTAGTAGCGCTTACTTTTCACCTGCGCTTTAGCTACGAGGCTAGGGTATTCCACTTGCGGTACTTATCTAGTAGTTATTAACAATTCTTAAGTTCTATCTCGTATTTCTATTTATTATACTTATTTAGCCAACCTAGCCATTTTATAAGGTACTATGGTTATCCAGCACGATCTTAATAGGCGACGATTGCTTCTACTTCCTAGCTGCCTTCCTTAAGCTCTTCTACTACCAGGGGTTAAAACCCGGGGCGTAACCTATAAGGCTCTAGTAGGGAGATATGGAAGACTAGGTGGAGCCGTGTTATAGTAGGTGGGAGCTCTAGCTTATATGCTTGCTGCCCTACGCGCTTTAGGATCTAGAATGGTCCTATAAACTTGCTATTAAGCTTCTTATAAGGACGTTTCATGTGGATATTCTTAGAAGAGAGCAGGACTTATTTACTAACGGCGAAATGCTTAGCTAGATGGTGACGATTATAGTATTTTACCTAAAGCTATTAGGCGTGCATTATTAACGCCGCCGCTGCCTTATATATAAGGCGTAGGCGTTATAGATACGTCTCTACAAGTTTAACATTCGTCGACTTAGACCCTTCCCCACCTTGCCTAGCGTCTTGGACGCTATCCGGGACTCTGTCCAGGATATTTAGCAGCTAGCCGTAGGCGAGCTTAATAGGGGAACGCTTTGTTATAGCATGGACCTTAGAGTTATAGGTAAAGGCTGCTTCTTTAAGTAGGGAGGCCTAATTAGACTATTTCTAGTTTATAAATATACGTAGGTATGCCTTAAGCTCCTAGTTCTAACGCTCCGTCTAACTATCTATTTGTAGGTAGAATGTAGTGCTAAGTTTACGTTAAACGCGGAGATGGTAGCATATAGTGCTTTAATACTCGCTCGTAAATACACTACCCCTATTAAAGACAATATTATTTAGAGGCCCTATTTGCGTAAAGACTCTAAATAGGGGTTTTGCAAGTTGCGTAGCATTAATTATCTTATATACTAGATAGTAGCGTACTAGCTTTATAAAATGGTCTACAAGGATAAGGACGGAGTTGTACTCTACACTATTAGGAGTCTTGGACTCTAGGAGATCCGTAATAAAGTTAAGTAAATAATGCTGCTAGGCTCGGGTGGGGACCTAGAGAGGCTGCAGCTTACTATAGGGTTTATAGCGGCGCGATTTAAAGCGTTAGTAGGTATTATAGTTATCTAAGTATTCGCGGAGGTCCTTAGTAAGGCCGTTCTAAGTATACTTTTATACGATTACCTTAAAGGTACGGTTAAAACCATAGTAGCCGCCTATAGGATCGTCATAATTCCGCTTAAGGATCTCCTATTATAGTAGTATATAATTTGGCACCTAGACCTTATTATTTTACCTTAGAAGTCCTTAATTGTTAAGGGTGTAGTCCTTATTACTAGCAGGAACCCGTTTTTAGGTTAACTAATTATATATAAAGCATATAAAGGCGTCCCTTTTTTATACTCTACGAATAAAATTAACTAGTAACTTAAGGGGTTGTTCTGTAAACGCCGTTTTAGCTAAGGTAGCTACTACTACCTCTTGCCGTGGTATAAGACTCTATATAAAGTTAGTGCCAGTAAAATAACGTATAATGCGTAGGTAACTCGCCGGGTTGTTATAGGGGACCGTAGCCTAGGTTAAGGGGTCTTTCCTAGGGTTAAGTACTATCAGGCCGGTTAAAGTGGTCTTAGGAAGAATAGTAGGACGCTCTAGTCCGCCGGCGCTAAGTTCGCAAGGATTGCTTATATACTGCACGTATACTACTTGCTAGTGTAGTATAGTAGTACTAGGGCCGCCTACAAGGCTTATAACCCGCAACTTTTGCTATAATATAGGCAGCATAGTATTAAGGACTGTCCTCTTACTATTATCCTTAAAGCCTTTAGCATAATCCGGGCGCCGGGATAGTATATTAGCGGGATTTACTTTACCTAGCTTATATTTAATCTTAAAATTAAACTTAGCTAGTTCCTTAGCGTACTAGGCCTAGTAAGTAAATAAGCTCTTAGTGGTTATAAAGTACCTAAGATTGTTATAATCGCAGAGTACGCGTGTTACATACGCAGCGTGTTTAAGGTAGTAGCGCTACGTTTTAAAGCATTCCACTATAGCGAGTAGTTCTTTATCATGTGTATTATACCGCACTTTTAGGCTAGTAAACTTCTAACTATAATAAGCAATTGGGTGTTAGTGGAGTTGATCTCCCTGCCTAAAAGGTTATAGAAGTATACCGCTATAGGTATAATCGGAAGCGTTAGTAATTACTATTAGGGGTAGATTAGGGTTAAAGTGGCGAAGCAGCGGAGCCTATATAAACGCAGCGCGTAGCTTATAAAACGCCTATTAAGTGTTATTAGACTAGGACCAAGGTTAGTACCATTTAGTAGGCCCTTTCTTACGCTTCTACTTCTTCTTCTTCTTCCTATCTAATGTTGGGTTGCGATATGCTCGTGTAAGATATACGTGTAGGGGGTTTATAGTATCTAAGTAGTTCCAGATAAATTGCCTATAGAAGTTGGCGAAGCCAAGGAAGACCTAGATGTCCCTATAGGACTTAGGCTTAGGCTATTCCTTAATAGCTTTTACGCGCTTAGGGTCCATCGCAATACCGTTAGGTATAACAATAAAGCCTAGGAACTTAACGTTCTTAGTATAAAAGATGCATTTTAACAGTTTGGCGTATAGGCCCTAAGCGCGGGGCTATTGTAGTACCTACTTAACGTACTTAACGTGCTTATCCTTATTATTTAAGTAGATAAGAATATTATCTAGATAAACTACGCAGATGGTATCTACTAGGGTCCCTAGAGCTTTTTAAATATAGCTCTAGAAAGTTGTAGGGGCGTTGGTAAGACTAAAGGGTATTACTAGGTACTTAAAGTAACTATAGCGTGTTTTAAATATAGTCTTCCATTCGTCTCCCTTTTTAATGCGAATTCTATAGTACGCATTATAAAGATCTAGCTTTATAAATATCTTCGCATAGCTAAGCCTATTAAAGAGTTCGCCGACTAGCGGTATAGGATACCGATTTTTGATCGTAATCTTATTTAGGCGTCTATAGTCAACGTATAGCCATATTATACCTTCTACTTTTAGTATAAAGAGGATAGGTGCTCTAGTAGGCGACTTACTAGGCCTAATCCAGCCCTTCTTAAGAGCACTGTCTAGGTACTCTTATAAGATCTATAACTCTTTCTGTAAGAGGTTGTAGAGGGGTATTTATAGTGGCGTTTTACCTTCTTTTAAGTCGATTATATAGTTATATTTAGAGTTCTGCGGTAGTATACTTGCTAACTTATTAAAGAAGATATTAATTTCCTCTTTATATACATCTGGTAGGCTAGGGGCTATAGAGGTTAAAGCGACTATTACGTAGTAATATGCTTCCGGGAGCTAGTAAAGAGAAGGGTACAGCTGATATGTATTTTGTAGGTGTACTCGCATTAAGAGTATATATAGCTCTGCTATAGTATACTTAATAGTTTTAGGGTTTTAATCACCTCCCCCTTAGGTATAGGTAATCTGCGCTAGCACTGGAGGGTCTCTACAGGTACTTGCTGCCAGTGATAATAGGTTCTCTACTATGTTTTTAACCGGTATCTCTACGTCCGGAGGGTCTATACGGGTACTCGCTGCCAGTGACGATAGGTCCTTTATTATGTTTATAACTGGCGTAAAGAAGGAGTCTTCTAGCTATAGTAAATAGACTATTTCGCTAGCCTTAATATTTACTAGGAGAGTATTAAGGGTGACTACCTAGAGGCGTCTAGGGTCTAAAGTACCCTAGATAAACTGTCTAGAATGAAAGCTAATTAATAAATCCGCTTCCGCGAGCCAATCCTATCTAAGAACTATATTATAACTATTAAATAAGCCACCCTAAAAGGTCTGGGGGCCGATAGTATGAGGGGTACCCTAGGAGTCGCTAGTGGTGACTATTAGATTATAAGCGTCCCAGATTATTATCTGGTTGCTATTAAGGAAATATATAATAGGTTTACGTAAACGTAGCGCGTAATGTATAGGTAGGTTAAACCTATAGACGACGTCTTAATTAATAAGGTTGATTTGGTACCTATTATTGTATAAGTAACGTAGGCGGACTTTACCCTAGGGCGTATCTATTACAGCGTATACTATAATGCGTTTCTTCTCTCCCTCTATATTAGGCCTTAGTTATAATTAAGAGAGATACGCTACTAGGGCTTTAGGTTTTCCAAAGGCCGAGCTAACTTCTCTTTATTAGCCTACTTCTAGTATTCTTTACGGTGGCCGCCTACGGTCCTTTAACTTGCGTGCGTAGCACTAGCGTTTAGGGGGTCCCCTAAGCCATCTGGCTTTTAGGTCGCCTCTTTAAGAGTTTACTTAAAGCGTCGCCCTTTTTAGGTTCTATTCCCTAAACCTAATTCTATAGAGCCTATACTACGACTACGCTTTAAACGCGATAATTTACTGCTACTATTTACGCGATCTTTTGCGAGCTTTGTAGTATTAAGCAATTACTCTACATAGCGGATTTCATTAAAGAGGTCTTTAGCGGTTCTTACCCGTTAGGTAAAGTTCTGTTAGAAGAGCTCTACTTATAGGTAGGCTAGGAGATATAAGAACTAAAAGTCTACCTATTACTTAGGATTGACGAAAGGGGTATATAAGAAGAGGTCCTCTAAGCTATGTATATGGGCTAGGAAGACATCAAACCTCTAGTTCTCCTTTATAACAGCCATATAGTATATTATAGCGTTATTAAAGCGTCTTACTATAGGGTTCCTAATCTGGTCTTAGATTATAGTCTTAAACTCATCCTATAGTAAAGGACCCTTATCCTTAGTACCTAACCGGCGATAAACTAGTTAGGCGATTATCTTTTCTTTTATAAGACCTTCAATGGCCTAGCGCGTGCGTCGCTTACAGTTATAGTCAGCGTTATTAACCTCAAATTAGTTCTTAACTGCGGCAATCTAGCGGTTAAAATGCTGTTAAGTAGTACCGCTAATATTAGGTAGTAACTTCTTAACTAGGGCGTTAAGATTTGTTTGGCGTATATATTCGCCACATAACTTATACTCTTTACTAGAGAGGCAACGGGAGGGCTTTATCAAATTAATAATGCTCCGTAAGTTGGTTATTTTCTTAGCTAGCTTATCTAGCTCCTTCGTATTAGCGGTATTAGGTGAAACACTAGTAACCTTACTAAGCTCCTATTAAGCCTAGGTATATAAGTCAAACTAGTCTCTAGCGTTTATAGGTGACTAATCGTTTTAAGGTTTAGAAGGTGGCTTAGATTATACTGGTATATTTCTAGCGGTTTCGTCTACACTAGATCCTAAGGCGTTTGGCGGTCGTATCGCTAGCGTATTACTGTTAGGTATAGGCGTCGGTTTTCTTTTTGGAGGTATTATAGAAAATTAAACCGGCTATCCTCCTAAGGGGATTGGAAAGGATTTAAATGTAAGGTAAGAATATGGATAGGGAGTCCAATAATAGAACAATAGGGTATATTGTATAGACAGACGAATTCTTAAGGGAAAAGGAGGAGTCTGTATGTAAGGTAAGGAAGGGTTTTCCCTAGGTATGTATAGAGCACGTGCCTTATAGGCGAGTCACCCCTAGGTTACCCTAGGGTCGCCTATACCTTGCGGCTATATAGCTATCTACTTAGGGTTTTACCTAATATAAAGACAGCGAATATAATGACATTATGCTATAGTACTGTATAAAGGAGGACTTTATTAGATAGATAAAGGAAATATAGGCTCTTGCGAATAAGGATATTATATAGGACTTCCGTAACTTCCTTTAGGAGAATAGAGTATTTATCCCTATAGATAGGGGCATTATTAAAGATAATATTTAGGAGTAGGTTATTAACGTAAAAGAAGAGCACGAATAGACTTTATAAGAGATTAAGCACTAACTACGCACTATAAGGAAGCTTAACTTATAATAGAATTTAAGTAATATACCTCTAAAGATAAATCTACCTTTGTCTTTAACTCCTCTATATCTAATTTAACCTATAACTTTAACGTTAGATACTATACCCTAATAAAAGCAGGCATAGGATTCTATTACTTCGCGATTTAATAACCTTTAAACTCTACCGACTAGACCTACGTTCCTACTATAGCCTATAATATAACTCTTACCTCCTCTATCTTAATCTTAAATTAGAGGTAGTTTAAAATTGCTTATAAAGCTTACGAAGCTCTATTTAAATTAGGAGAAGAAGTTTAGTAGGGAATTATATAATATTCTTAATTTAAAACTATATATCTTTTATAACTATTACTAGAAGGTAGGAATAGAGTCTAATTAATACTATAATACCTATTTCGTTATGCTTAAGGGCTAAGCTAGTACCTTTTATTATAATCGTTTAGTAGGTGTTGGTTACACAAGGTGATATTACGTAGCTACGGTTTGTAGATAGTATGATAATTGTTAATTCTTTTGATTGTTAAAAGCAAAGGATCGTAATGATTGTAGTGCCTAAGTAGGGGGCTAATGAGTCACTATAAGGGTGACTAATCAGAGATAATATAACCTCTATCTATACATTCCGACACTGGCAGTTCTTTCTTTATACTTATGGCGCTGCAGAAAGGCAGTAATATGTTAGTTTAGCTGCAGGTGGAAGTAGTAAAAGTCTGTTCGGGTGGCAGTACGGTACTAGCGGCGGTAGTGATAGTGGTTAGGCATAGAGCTTGTCTATCAGTTGGTCGGTTAATCATAGGCGTATAGGCATAATCATTTAGTTGGTAGATCGCAGGCGTATCGGCGCAATAGTTGTTATTTAGGTAGCAGTATGGTGCGAGCGTCGGGTGGTTCCATGGCAAGTCCATTTGTTTAACCTACCCCTTTATTATATCGTCCGTAGGGTGCTTAATTACGGCTAAAGTTTCGGTAGTAGTTTCGGCCTTAATTTTAATTATAGTAGTGGCAATCTATAAAGGTAGTATACACTCCTTAACTAGGGTGTTCCTTCTTCTATACAACAATTAAAGACTATAACTTGTTAATTAACTAAGACAAGTCTTCTCTAGGATTTAAAACGGCAATTTTATAGGTAGGAACTCCCTAGCAAGCTATAAACAACTTATTATCTATATAGATCTCTGCACTTATGGCCACCTCTTTACTATATCTAGGTCCTTGCCTAGGTCCTTGCTCTACACTAAGCATGGCTAGTTTAGGTAGTGTATATATATATAGCTGCTGCGGTCGCTGCGGAGGTTCCTGCGGAGGTTGTTGCGGAGGTTACTGCGGAGATTGCTGCGGCTGCTATGGTTACTGTGGAGGTTCTTGCGGTGGTTCTTGCGGTGGTTCTTGCGGAGGTTCTTGCGGTGGTTCTTGCGGAGGTTCTTGCAGAGATTGCTGCGGAGGTTGTTAGTAGGACGGAGCTTGAGGCATGGGTTGAGATACGGCAGCCTGAGGAACTTAAGGTGTTTGATAGCCTAAGGTTATCTATAGTATTGCTTATAGCTATCCGTTATTAGGATTCCCTTAAGAGTTAAACCTCTTTTAGTGCTTAATCTCTTATAGAGTCTATTTATGCTCTTCTTCTGCGTTAAGGACTTGCTAAATATTATCTTTAATAGTACCCCTATTTATAGGTACAAACACTCCATTCTCCCGTAGGAAGTCTCGAAAATCCTAAATAATATAAATATTGCTAAGTGCCCAGGTGTCGGCAGTCTATCCTATAAAATCCTTCCTAAAATATTCCCATAGCTGTAAATCGGCGTAGTATCTACTTTAGTAAAATAGAATATGGTGTAGAAGAAAGCCGTTAACTTATTTTACGGTATAAGTTGTTATATTAATGGTAAATTTGTCCTAATCTTTATTAATAAGTTTCGCGTATATAGCTACCCCTAGTAGTAGGGAGTCTCTCTAGTTGTTTGGAATAGCCATATTTTTAGAGGAAGGGAAGTATTGTTAGTATAGGGATTGTCGTTTAGTACGCGTTCGTAATATATATTTATCGTTTAGTACACGTTTATTGTTTAGTACGCGTTCGGACGTATATTTGCGATTATAGGGCTTAGGACTAGTTCTAGCCTTAAATCGCGAAGACTTGTAAAGCGTGTTATTCTGCGTAATAGACGCAAGAATCCGTAATCTTAGAAAGGCTTAGGACTAGTTCTAGCCTTTTAGATTCTTAGATTCGTGGAAGAGTTCTATTTAAGGTTTAGGACCAGTTCTGACCTTAAAAGACAGCTTCCTTTAGCACAAGTAGCACTAGTACAGTGGCTTATCTCTTCTTGGTAATACCTAGCTGTTCTATAGTATAACAGTGAAGTTAACTACTAATTAGTGTTGGTTACATAAGGTGATATCACGTAGCTACGGTTCGTAGATAGTATAATAATTATTAATTCTTTTAATTGTTGAAAGCAAAGGATCGTAAGGATCGCAGTGCCTAAGTAGGGGGCTAATGAGTCACCATAAGGGTGACTAATTAAAGACAATATAACCTCTGTCCATACATTCCGACAGTAGGAAAAGGATATAATTTTAACCGTATAATATATAAGTTAAGATACTACTTTAAAATAAAAGAGAATAAATAGCAGTATATATTAGAATGGAGAGAGATTACCTTTTTAAGGATTATTGCTATAAACCTAGGTATCCCTTAGCTTAATTAACTTTAGACGATTTAGCGTAGTTTATCCAAATTATATTAAGAGGATTTTAGCCTATATAATTAAGTTATTAACGTATACTAAGGCGTTAAAGAATATAACCTTACTCTTTTTAATCCTATAAATACTTATAAAGGAGTGTATACTTAACTAAGATCTTCTATTAGCACCGCTCTACGCTTTTAAAAAGTATAGTCATTTAACGCCTAACTCTAGTCTACTTTAATTAACCTAAACGACCTAGCTGGCTAATATAATTATAACTGGACTAATTAAATATATAGTGGCCGTGGTAGGTAATATAGTAAAGGGTATAATTAACGGCTATAAGGTAAAGGTAGAAGTCCTTATAGAGGTTTATTCTAAAGTAATTATTAGAAGAAGTGCTATATTTATAAGAAGCCAAACTACTAGTTAACTAGGCACTCTCTTAATAAGCGAAAGGGGGTATATAATAAGTTTCGCTAAAGTATAAGAAATGTCAGAAATTATAAGGTTACTATAGCCTACTTTTAAAGCTTCCTAGTTTAATATAAAGGTATAAAAGATCTTAAAGGCGAGGCCAATAAGACTAAATAGTTTCTTATAGATATAGAAATTAAGGATTACTCTCCTAACTAATACTTTACTAAGTATAGTAAAGTAAATAGTATATAAACCGTCGCTATTCTTAATAACTAATCTATATTCCATTCTATTATAAAGTTAAATATCTTTAATAAGCTAAAGGAGAGTTCTACGTTCTTCTTTAATGATAGATACTCAGTAAACATCTTCTATAGTATTATACCAGATACTAGAGCTGCAGGAGTATCTATAATAGGAGAACCTTAAGTTTAAGCCCTTTAGCAGCTTAATAACTCTGTTTAAATTAACTATTTAACGGCAGGCTAATATATAATTTGTTTTAGTAAGGGTACTATAATCTCTCTTAGCACAATTAGGGTCTAAACCCCCTTAAGGTGCATTACTTTCTACGTTATTTCTATAAATACCCTATTTCTATTTTGCATTAGAGATATAGATAAATTAGGCGTTAAGCTTAATAACTTTAAGAATATACTCGTTTAGGGAGATAATTAGGTACCTATTATGCGTAAGTAGGGTTACCCCTAGTTACTCCTTTATTAACTAGAAAAGAGTGTTGCTTAAAGCCACTTAACTAAGTTAGAGTTACATTAACTATACCGTCGTTTTAGCTACCTATCCGTTTATTAATTGCTTAGGGTTCTTTAGTAAGTAGGCTATAAAGTTAAGGTTAAGGCAATTAAGTATCTTATAAAGTACTACTATTACTACTAAATAAATTAGAAGTCCCCTAGCCGATTTAAGTTTACCTTTAAAGATAACTATAACTTTAACTTC
>Ga0307515_10018937_pt1 | contig 12428 bp, 9 predicted proteins | sample 17_EM_MG_FD_194513 | JGI IMG/M metagenome (GOLD analysis project Ga0307515, IMG submission 194513) | Populus trichocarpa ectomycorrhiza microbial communities from riparian zone in the Pacific Northwest, United States - 17_EM | ecosystem: Host-associated > Plants > Roots > Unclassified | place...
CTGGTCCGATTCTCCTCCTTGACCTTTCAAGCAGAAACATTTTGCTCAAGTCTCTGAAGGAGCCACTAGTTGGAGACATTGAGCTCCACAAAGTGATTGATCCAACAAAGAGCACGGGCAGCCTTTCAACAGTTGCTGGCTCTGTGGGCTATATTCCACCAGGTAAACAAAACTCTATGCTCAACTTAATATCTAACAAGTATTCAAAATTTAATTTGTATGAACTGGTTGTGACCAAAATTCATGAATTCTCCCATGAACATGGATATCGAATACTTTCTTGTAAGTAGTTTCAGACTGCTTGATGAATCCTTGTTCAGCATATGCCTGAGCTTCTGATATTGACTTGATGAGTGATTGTGGTTCTTGCAGAGTATGCATACACAATGAGGGTGACAATGGCTGGGAATGTATATAGCTTTGGGGTTGTTCTACTGGAATTGCTGACGGGAAAGCCAGCAGTTAGTGAGGGAACTGAATTAGCCAAGTGGGTTTTAAGGAACTCAACACAGCAAGACAGGTGGGACGGCATCCTTGATTTTAACATCAGCAGGACTTCACCTGCTGTCAGAAGCCACATGCATGCGGTCCTTAAGATTGCCCTTAGCTGTGTTAGTGTTTCCACAGAAGCAAGGCCAAAGATGAAGAGCGTATTAAGAATGATCCTCAATGCACGATGAAGACTGGCCTTCGGAATACAATCCCCCTAGAAACAGGAGTTCTATATATTCTAAAAGATTATACTTCGCAAGTTTTTATTTCATATCTGTAAGTAGAACATAGGTTTCTTGCTGGACAGAACGAGGCAGCTGTTGCCAGCCGACTTGCATGTAATCTGCAATTCCTATGTATACATAATACATAAATGAAAATTATGAGTAATGTATCTATCCATCTCTTGTTTTGCCCCGGTTAGAGTTCTTCCAAAGTTTATTTTTATCTAGTGCCTATAATTTAACTAAATTGAGTGAAGCAACTTGGTGTTCAAGTTCGGTTCAATCTTTACTCGAGGCGGAGTTTAGGATCAAACTAACAATAATTCAAGTTTACTATGTTTTTTCAATTAAGAAACACATAAATTTGATGATAACATGATGATGACCTGAACATGAACAAAAACATATAGATAAGAACATCAATGGAATATGAGGGAAACACATCTTACATTGGCTCTACCTATATCTGCAGATGCTCCATTTCTGTAGTCATTTAAGTTGCAGGCAAATTGCAAGTTTTCAAGCTAATACGTACATGAATGTTGACGAGATGGCGACTGGCATTTCCAGCCAAGAGTGCAGGCAACTGGCAAGTGCTGTTTACTTGTGAAACCGTGCAAGGGAAGGAGAGACATTCATAAGAACTAACCAAAATGATTCCTCAGTCACCGGACAGCAATCTTCCCCAAATGGAAGAAACAATTCCATTCAACTTTATGGACACATGGGAAGAAACATTGACGATCACATTTATGTTTCACATATCTGATGTTGGAAACAGCTACAACAACCAATCGCAGAAAAAGAAAAGGAAATTTGATAAGAAGCAAGAACTGCCAGCGTTTACAATAATGTTAAAGTGCAAAAGAATTTGTGATATCTGAAACCCAAATAAAAATAAATTCTGCTCCTGTTCTAAATGAAACTTTGGACAGAGATTATAGCTCCTACATTTCTCTTTTGGAGTATGCTCCGTGAAGATTGAGGAATGATTATCAGAGGAAGATGGGCTCTGAATCATACAAGGAAAAGGGAAATCTTCAGGATGTAAAGATGGCCTACTTTGGTGGCAGGATTCTGATTAGAAGGTAAGATCTTTGGGGTCCTCGATAATCTTTGCCAGTGTTTGCAAGAAGGCAGCAAGATCAGCACCATAGATTACCCGATGATCGGCTGTAACATTTACCTGTAGATATAGCACTTACAGTTTACAGTATGAGAAATAAAAATTAAACTATTTTTCATACAGAAACAACCTTTTCAGAAACTAATGAATATAATATACTTGTTACCTGCATCTGATTCTTCATGCCAATCCGGCCGTCCTTGGTTCCTACAACAGTTGGCTGTGATGCTCCAACAGCCATAATTGCTCCCTGCACCAACCATCCAGATGAATAAACCAAGCCATATGTCACACCAATCATCCAGATGAATAAACCAAACCATATGCCAATCACTAATAACGAGCATACTATGTATAGTAGCCTCTTGTAGAGAATCCAGCAGGTATGAAGCTTGTGAAAACACTTACAGTTCCAGGGGGCAGAATGGCATCAAATCGATCCACACCAAACATTCCCAAGTTAGAAAGTGTGAAAGTACCTGCAAATAAGTGAACAAGAGCAATGAATAGAGATTGGGAAATGTCATACTAACAATATAAAAGCCATGCCTAAAAATTTCTGAGAAAAAGCAGATGAGAAACACAACATAACTTTGTGACATCAAGGATTATGAACTACAGAAATCAAGAAAATATGACTAACGAACCAGTCAGCACAAAGCATGTAACTGGATTATCAGAAGTTGCAACAGACCCTATCAGTTTGCACTCGCACCAAATTAAAGCAAGCATTACAAGCTGGACTCACACAGGAATGGATTGTCACCCCAGAATTAATATCTCCACACGTCCTACTTTCAGTTTGCAACAGCTTTATATGCACTAATGATTTTGGAAACAGAGTGATTCTGGCAATCCACTTACAAAGGATATTTGCACAAGAATTACTAAATAACACTTCAAGCATTAGAAAACACAAATCGAATAACTCAGTACTCCACAATGAGAAAAACACAACAACAAGAACTATGGAACTATAGTCAATATCACCATTTGCAAACCTAGAAAAAACAACCCTTCCCAACTCTGGGAAATGCAGTGAGACACTATCATTCACTCCTATGAAACTACATTGTTTCTTGAATACCTAAAGTAACCCAGATGATGATTTAGTCAAATGAACAGAATTATGATTATGCTGGACTGTGCAGAACAAAGTGCTTTTCCATCCATTTTGAAATTACAATTATCCATTTGGAACTAATTAACCCTTTAAGCTCACAACTTGCAAAAGAATTAAGATTTGTATGTCCAGGATATCAACAAGAAGTTGATAAACTATTAGTCACATTATGCATCAAAATAAATTGTTGTGAGCAATGTGGGTAGCCAAACTGGAACATGGATCACCAAGAATTCCTGATAAACATATCTTGAACAGTTAAATAAGAATTGAGAACATGTAGGTATACCTGTGTTGTATTCTTGAGGTTGCAGTTGCTTGGCTCGGGCTTTATCGACTAACTCCTTCCATTTTCTTGACAATGAGAAAATGTCAACCTGATACATGCATTAAAAGAAAAATATTCGAAACTGAACAAGGATTTATAACCCAGAATATCAATAGAACATCCCAAAACAAATTAACAAGAACCTTATCAGCATCTTGAAGCACAGGTGTAATCAAGCCACCATCCATAGCCACAGCAACTGCAATGTTGACGCTACTATTATATGTAAAGCTATTGCCGTCTCGGCAACTGGAGTTTATTACAGGATGCTTAACCAATGCCAGTGCGGTTGCCTTTGCAAGTAATGCTGTCATCGTCACTCCCTTGGACTTGATCTAGACATGCACGGAAAAGGAAGCACAATGGCAAGGATGAATCAACAGACAAATGAATTCAGTACAAGACAATCAAAACCTGCCCTGTAGATCCCCATCTTAAATTGCTAAATTATCACTGAATCTAAATTATTGAACACTCATAACTTTGGCATTCTTTAGCCATGATGATACCTTCCTTTGGAAAGCATCAATCAAATTACTAAACACTAATTACTCGAACAGCATATTTGAAAGAAGATCACGATAGAAACTTCTCCATACAGGGTACCGTTTTATGTTCTCATCTAGGATCGTTTTAAAAAAAAATAGCTAATCGCAAATACAGCAAGCTGTTTCGGATTCTAAACTAGAAAAATCACAAAAATTCACCAATCTAGAAGCGAAGCATGATCATCAATCAAACATCATCATCTCATATACAGCATAAAGTATCAATCTTACGCAGCAGCAACATCCAAATATCACTATATTACAGGCAAAATCCCATCTTAAGCATCCCAAATTATGATTAGAAAAGGAAAAGGCCCAATAACAATTATTACCTTCTTGTAAAGAGCATCAAGTGCATCAGTGGTAATAGTATACCCCACTCTAAATGTAGGCACTGACAAACTCTCCACCATATTCCTACTCACTGCCCCTTGCATTGTCGTAAAAGGCACCACCGATTCCAACTCAATCCCAGGCGGTGCGTACACAGAAGTTGCCCCCGAAACCTTTGCTGCTGTTGAACCCAATTCAGCAGCCGCTGCCGCCGCAGCCTCAACATCCTTAGCCACAATTCTCCCATTAGGCCCACTCCCTATCACTCTCCCCAACTCAACCTTCAACTCATTCGCAAGCTTCTTGGCATACGGCGACGCCACCACCCTCTTCCCTCCCTCCGACGCAGGGTGCACAGCCGATGCCACCACCGACGGAGAAGGCTGCGCCACCACAACAGCCTTATCAACAGAAACAGTGGATTCCGGAGCCGGAGCCGGAGCCGCGGCGGATGGAGTCGGATCCCGAGTCAGAGAAGAAGAAGACGAAGAAGCAGAAGCTTTAGACTTGGCCTCCTCGATTTCCTCCTGGGATTCAGCTAATAAAGCAATAGCCGATCCAACTGCAGCAACACCACCTTCCTCGACCATGATGGCAGCCAAGTAACCATCATAGAAAGTCTCAACATCCATGTCAGCCTTATCGGATTCAACAACGACAACACTTTCACCTTTAGAAAGCTTGTCACCTTCGGATTTGACCCAAGAAACAATCTTTCCTTCAGTCATAGTAGAGCTCAAAGCAGGCATGAAGATTTCGCGGATCTTGGCATGGACCCGGGTTCTTGAAGAGGAAATGTGAGATGGGCATGAAGAAAGACACAGTTTTTGAGGGAGAGAAGAGGAGGAAGGAAGGAATGTGGTGTGGAGAAGGTGAGCCATTGAAGCGGGAAGTGTTTGGAAATGGAGGAGTGTTTGATTACTTTTTACTATTATGTAAGAAACGAATGAATTCTTGGAAACATCGAGAGAGAGGGAGAGGGAGAGGAAGAGGGAAGGCGGAGGTTTCAACTCAGAGATCAGTTATTATCATCGTTTTCGTTTAACTATGTCTCGTGTTTGGTTTCAGTTAGGTTCCAACTTCCAATATCATATGGCAACCAAACCTGATAGCAGCTTGTGCTCAGCATGTTTGATCATCAGCATAGCTGTAGGGTGTGTTTGGGGCTCGTTTCATAAAAAAATAAAATAAAATAAAATAATTAATGTTTATGAATTGTCTTTTTAAAAAAATAAAAAATATATATATTATTTTAATATATTTAATAAAAACACTTTAAAAAAATCTTTAAATTATTTCGTTCGCCAATGCTTTATAAACAAATTATTATATTATACAATATATTAAAAGGGTTCAATGTCTCTCTCATTATTTATCTAGACATAGATTACTATGGATTGGAAAATGTAATGATAGAGTTGTCTTTGCCAAAAACATTTGTTAGACATGCAGTGGGGGTAAGATTGTCTTTTTCATGGGATTCATTTGGCATTGAAAGAATGATTGTGGACAAAATAATCAATTCGAATTTTGTTGGGGCATGGTAATAAGGCATGTAGGCTCCATCGCTGGGGCAAGACAAGACTATTAGCTCCAGGCGCTAGGGCATGACATGGTTGTCAAACACCTGGCACTGGGACATGGAATGACTGTCATACCCTAGGTGCCCGGATCAAACAAGGCAGCTAGACCCTAGGCCCTCGGGTCAGGCATGTCAGCCAGACCCAAAACTCCGGTGTCTGACGTCCGTATCTAGGGCTCTTGGGTCTGGACCCAAAGCCTCAGTCCAACGTCCAAACCCAAGGTTCTTGGGTCCGGCGTCCAGACCCAAGGCTCTAGAGTCCAGTGTTTGGACCTGCAACTCTTGGGTTTGGTATCCGGACCATAGGCTCTCGGGTCAGGACACCCAACCTAAGAGCTTAAGGTCTGGTGTCAGGACCCTAGCCTCTAAGGTCTGGAGTCCAGACCCGTAGCTCTTGGGTCCGGCGTCCAGACCCAAGGCTCTTGGTCCGGCATCCGGCTGGCACAACAGACCCAAGTATAGGTTTGGCAGGGGTTCCCGGCCCAAGTTAATTGGATTTGGCAGGTGCGCCAAAGTCAATTAACTTGGGTCTAGCAGGGTTTAAAATTATTATTAATAAATTTGAAAAAAAAAATTATTACTATTGAAAAAAAACAATGCATTTGATTTGAAGGGTAAAAATAAAAATTATTATCGTTGTTGTTGTTATTGCCTTTCAAGGCTCTTGGGACATTCAGATCCAAGTTAAAGGCATCAGCCTTTCACTATGCGAATCCACAGTTAAAGGCGGATGCCTTTCAAGGCTCTTGAGTCCGACATCCGGACCCAAGTTACTTGGGTCGACCAGGAGCTAGACCCAAGTTACTTAGGTCCGGACAGAGCGTCAGACTCATGTAATTTAGATCCGGCTGGGGTCCCCGCCCCAAGTTAATTGGATGTGGCAGGTGCGTTAAACCCAATTAACTTGGACTTGGCAGCTGACCAAGACCAAGGTAGCGTGAGTCCAAATTTATGTTTTTTTTCTTGGCTTTTTTTTTCAAAGTTTTTATAATTTTTAATTTTGCCCTTGAAATCAAATTACATTTAGATCCGGCTGGGGTCCCTGCCCCAAGTTAATTGGATGTGGCAGGTGCGTTAAACCCAATTAACTTGGACTTGGCAGCTGACCAAGACCAAGGTAGCGTGAGTTCAAATTTATATTTTTTTTCTTGGTTTTTTTTTCAAAGTTTTTATAATTTTTAATTTTGCCCTTGAAATCAAATTTAAGTTTTTTTTTTCAATAATAGCAATATTTTTTTCAAATTCATTAATAATTTTATATCTGAACTGTAAGAAGTCCCTCAACACATGCATTTCTCCCCCCTTAAGAGCATGGTTGTATTTTCATTTTTTTTAAAAGACAAAAAAAGCCCCTAACCCAATGGTTACGAACGGTAACGCAATGGTAGTGAAAAAAAAAATCTTCTAAGATTGAAGTAAGTAATAGATTTTGTTAATTCTAAAATAAGATTTTAGAATTAACAATAATAATTGATTTACCCTTCAAATCCAATCTGGAAAGAGATGTCAAACCCAAGTTTATAAGGAAAACAACAACAACAACAATAATAATTGATTTTACTCTTCAAATCAAATCTATATTTTTTTTTCAATAGTAATAATAATTTTTCAAATTTAATAATATTAATGAATATAATAATATTTATAATATTAATAATAATATTAAAGTTGTCTAGTCCAAGTTTTTATAGTTTTTAATATTTTCAAATAAAATTTATAGTTTATCTTCGATATTAATAATATTTTTTTTCAAATTTATTAATGCTACTGCTGATGATGATGATAATGATAATAATAATAATAATAATAATAATAAACATGTTAGACCCAAGTTCTTATAGTTTTCAATCCCTTTAAATCAAATTTATGGTTTTTTTCAATATTAATAATATTTTATTTCAAATTTGTTAATGATAATAATAATAATAATAATTTTTAATTTTACCTTTCAAATCAAATCTATGGTTGTTTTTCAATATTAATAATATTTTTTCTAATTTATTAATTATTATATTAATAATATTAATTATAATAAAACTAATAATATTTTTAATACAAATAATAATATTTTTAATATTAATAATAATATTAAAATTGTCTAACCTAAATTTAAATGGGTCCAGCTACAACGCAAGACTCAAGAGCTCTGGGCCCCTCTTAAACATCAAACCCAAGAGCATTGGGTCTGGCTACAACGCTGGATCCAAGAGCCTTAGGTCCGACACCAGACTCAAGAGCTGCAGGTTCAGACGTCGAACCCATGAGCCTTGGATCTAAGAAAGACTGACAGATATAAATTTTATGGAAATACAAACACCCTAGTAAAAACACGTTGAGTCTAGCTGTAGCTAGACCCAATCACTATTAAGCGTGATAGTATGCCAAGCCCCATCCATGATGGGCTGGGCAATTTCAAAATGTGAATTATCAGTATGGCATAAAAATCTTATTACATGGAGGGAAAAAAAGACAAAAAAAAAGGTTTGGAAATGCATGAGAGGTTAATTTTCAAAATATTTTTTATTTGAAAATATATTTAAATATGTTTTTGTTTTTGTTTACATTGGCATATCAAAATGATAAAAAACACTAAAAATATTAATTTAAAACAAAAAAAATCAAAAATTTGGAAAAGAATGCAGCCTCGAAGAAAAGAAATGGAATAAAGCAACACTTAAAAGAGAAAAGGCGCAACTTTATATATCTTAGGATTTCCAGTCCTCTCATCCCTTAATTACCTTTGATGAGTAAATTTTTTATTAAGTATTTGTTTGGTTATTTAAAACATATGGATATGACAAATATATCAGATTCAAAGCATCTAAACTTGGCAGTCAGTCAAGTGCAAAGTGATGTAGGTTTGGCATATTTGCCAGACCCAGGTAAAATGGGTATGGTATGCTTACCAAACCCAACACAATTGGACTTGCCAGAGAGCCAAATCCAAGGTGACGTGAATGTGGCACACTTTCCAAACCTAAGACACTTGGATTTAGCAGTCAACCAAGTCCAAGGCGATTGGATGTGGTAGTCAGCCAAGTCCAAGGAATATGGGTCTAGCACGCCTACTAGATCCAAGGCGTTTGGACTTGGCAGTCAGCCAAGGAATATGGGTCTAGCACGCCTACCAGATCCAAGGCGTTTGGACTTGGCAGTCAGCCAAGTCGAAGAAACGTGGGTCTGACATGCGTGCCACATTTAAGGCACTTAAGCGCTTGGACTTGTCAGTCAGCCATATCCAAGACACTTGGACTTTGCTGTCAACCAAGTTTAAGGTAATGTTGGTTTGGCACACATGCCAAACTCAAGGCATTTGAACTTGGTAGTCAGGTAAGTCCAATGTGACTTGGGTCTAGAAAACAAGTCAGACCCAAGACACTTAGATTTAGTGGAAAGACAAGTTCAAAGGGACGACTATCTCTTGGCATGTCCAGGGGAATGACCAATCTCTCTTGGGTATAAATCTCAGGGAAGAACTAATCCTCTATAAGCTTAGCTACATTTGACGTCTTAAACTCTTAATCTCTCTACACTTTTTTAAGTGTATAAAAGTCCTTCAAGAATCCATTATATTCCCATGAAATATTAATATAGATGTAAGGATGTTTATCTCTCATTAAATGCTATCAGGGTAATTACACGGCAGACCCTCCTTTTCACAAAAAAAAGACTTATGGGTTATAAATACACCATGAGACCTTTATAACAAAAGTTCATAATCTTCATTTCTTTACTGCATTTATATTTTCAAAGCATCTTTCTATAGAATATTCTTGTATTTTCTCTCTCTAAAAAGATACTTATTTAAACATCGAAGAGTCCTCACCTCCACCAAAAAGAACCTTTTGCAGGTACTAGCCACAAGCAATTTTAGTCAACTAAAGACCAAGTATAAGTTATCAACTATCTCGGTTAGGAAGAATGGATGAGATTGCTAGGATCAATTGATTAACCGATTGTCCAACCCAGAAATCCTATTCCAAGACTAGTCGGATTTTTAGGATATCATCAACCTTCAAATGAATACAAAAATCACATGACACCAAAAATAGTAACAAGATAAAAACAAGCACACATAATTCAAACCTACACATACACTGAGTCACACCAGAGATAACTTATGAAGGCAGTCATATCTTAGCCAAAGTTTTCCCAAAAAACACCTGCAATCAAATCAGTCATCACATATTGCATTCCGATGGTCACCAACTAGGAAATTAAAAAATATAAGAGAACCCTCAAGAAGATATAATAGCCAAGTTTCATTTTATAAACATAAAGTGTATATATTAAAGAGTTTCAAATAACATTCTTTTAATATTTATATTGTGAACTTTAAAAAAAATTAATAATCAACTAATATATATATATATAAGGTTTTTGGTTAGGAAAAAAAATACATTTGAAAAAAAAGATTTCATCTAAGTTTTGTCGGGTCGTCCGAATCACAGATTAACCTGACATGTCAACCAAATTTTACCAAGTTGTTACTTATTCCAATCTTTTACTTTATTCAGACTGATCTAGCCATCAAAATAATCAAATTCTAAATTAACACATCAAATCAGTTCAAGTTTAATGATAATGATATTGATAGTGCTTCAATGAAAACACACGTTGAATTTTTTGTTCAGTGTTCATAATTATTATTATTATATTACATGCCCTGCAAAGTTCCCAAGCTATCATTTTCATGAGCCCGAACCCCCTGCTAAACTCAGGCTGTCATTTTCAGGGACCCACACCCTCTGCCCACTTCTATTCGCAAGGCGTTTCAGAGGATTTGCATCTTTTTAAGAGGAGGGCCAAACAAAATGTTAATTATTAAAAGCTACAATCCATGTGGCATAAGAATTTCATTACCTGTTGGAACAAAAAAAAAAAAATACACGAAAAAAAACGCTAATGGAGAGTAACTTGTCAAAATATTTTTAATTTGAAAATATATTAAAATATTTTTTTTACATCAGCATATAATCAATAAATATATTAGGATTTCCAGCTCAAAACTTCAAATGCATAGAAACATCATATGACACCAAAAATAGTAACAAGTTAAGAATTGGTAAGTTTTCGTCTTTTTGTTTGCTTGTAATTAGACACACATAATTCAAACCTACACATACACCGAGTCACACTAGGAATAACTTATGAAGGCAGTCAGATCTTAGATAAGTTTTGCCATCACTCGGGCCAAAGTTTTCCCAAAAAAACACCTGCAAAACCTGCAATCAAATCAGTCATCAGATATTGCATTCCGACGGTCACCAACTAGGAAATTAAAAAAAATATAAGAGAACCCTCAAGAAGATTCATCATAGCCAAGTTCCATTTTATAAACAGCAGTGATAGTGGGACATGAGAGACCCTTTGAGATGATATCATAGCCAAGTTCCAATTTATGGATACAGTGATAATGGACTTTGAATATAGGAATTTTGGCTACATATTCCAGAAATAAAATTCAAGCAGAAAGCACTCGCCCTTTTTAACAAGGAGTTACAAGAATGATAAAGATAAAATTGATAAAATAAGAACCAAAAACAAAAGTATACTTTGTTGTGTCCGCTGCAGATGAGGCAGTATAAAATTTACTAGCATGAAAAATTGAGAGGCAAGACAGCACAACGAAGATTTGCTATGGTGTGATTCTGTTTTGCGATTATCAATTAGTTCGGAGTTTTTCTCTCCCATCAGCTGCCATGTATTTTAGAAGCAGTATTACTTCCCATTTGGTTATTTTTTTATTCTCTGTTCTACTATATTTGCATATGCTGTTTGGTTCAGTTTCTCTGGCCTCATAATTCTGATTCTGCAGTGTACAGCTTAGAACGTTATGTAGAAATGGATATATCATTTATGGCGAGCGCGCGCGCACAAATCAGCTTTCCATTCTAAATGATAATAAAAGTTATTCCCAGCAAACTACACACAAATCAGCTTTCCAGTATAAAATGATAATAAAAGTTATTCCCAGCAAACTGGATGAACAATTCTATGTGCTCTTAACCACAAGCAGCTCTTTAATATGAAAGTCAAAAAGAAATCAACACGAAGCAGTTGCACTGGTAGCTCATGAATTTATTGGTAGGAGCACATAAAAGAGAAGTGTTGTACCTTATCAGTGACATCTAGGTAAGTCAAACACGTTTCAACGCCTTGCTGAGTGATAGTGCCATAGACGCCCACTTCCTGGAGGATGAAAATTTTAACACCCTCGACTCCAGTCTTTGCGAGGATTGATTTACTTGGGTTTTCATATGAAAGGATGGCTTGACAGCAAAGCTGCATCCCGAAATCGAAAATGTATGGAAGGACCGCCTCCCACAACCATATGGAGAGGATGGTATTCCCTTCACAAAATTAACAGACAAAATCAAACTATTTAACAGGGCAAGAGTTGATCAAGACCATCACCAGCCCTCTCGAAAATTTCAAGCAACTGCAATGCAGACATTATATTTTGCTTATCTGTAGACATCTTGATCGATGAAATGTTTTGCTTATCCATATATATCTTTGTCGATTTTCCCAACTGTTGCATCTGTTGGGGATTTCCGACTCCCCCATGCGCGGACCGGGGGTGTACTGATAGTTGCTCAACGGAGGGTAAATCACTCTGACACAATATTTTACGTGGTTCGGCAAAACCGCCTACATCCACGGGAGAGA